>Ga0115006_10001632_pt1 | contig 14169 bp, 9 predicted proteins | sample ArcOceMetagenome_3_FD_88943 | JGI IMG/M metagenome (GOLD analysis project Ga0115006, IMG submission 88943) | Marine eukaryotic phytoplankton communities from Arctic Ocean - Arctic Ocean- Svalbard ARC20M Metagenome | ecosystem: Environmental > Aquatic > Marine > Oceanic | place: Arctic Ocean...
CTGTGTGCGTGCCTGTGTACGTGGCTGTGTGCGCGGAGAACACACACCACTCGTGATCATCCGCAACTAGCATCTTGTTTTGCCGCGGTCGGAAGGTGACCTGCTGTCTGCCCCCTTGATCTGTGCAGGTATAGTGTTCAAGCCCTTCTCCTTCGACAGCACGCAAGACGAAGATTGAGGTGTGCACGTGCGTTGCGGACATGGACCCGTGCGAGCCTGAGGGTCGGTGTCAGAAGCTTGGTCTGCCGCGTGTCTTCCTGGAGGCTGCATTGGGTGAGGATATACGGTACGGCCGCTGGGTACTGCTGCAGAGCGCAGGTGTTGCCACGCGACACCCACACTTGGCAGCAGCCTTGCCAACGCAGCATGTGCAATCGACGCTGCATTGAGCGTTTGTTTTGAAGGTTGAAGGTTGAAGACGCTCATGTCCTGGGGTCAAGTCTATGAAGTGTGTCATAAAGTGGAGAGTGCGGGGCCTTCCTCCGGCTTGGCGTGGACACGGAAAATAAACAAGCTACACACGCGTGTTCTGAACATGTTAGCAACATGAGCGTGTAAAGCTGCGCAAGACTGTACGTGAGAGAAGGGCTGCCTAACATTGCTACATTCTGTGGATGTGCCTACCTTATCGTGCCTGTTCAGACTCTCTCTCTCCCTCCCTTTCTCTGTCTCTCTGTGTGACCAATGCCCAGACACGAACGTCGGGCAAGTGTCGTGCTATGTGCTTCAGGAGGTGGAAGTAAGGAGGAAGAGGAGCAAAGGAGGCGGGCTGGGGGTACTTTGGCCAGAGGGCCGGATTTACCTCGATATTTATTAGAATTTTGTTAGCATTTCGTTGTATAAACTGATGATGATCGAAAATGATGAGCGTGGACACCACAACGGAGCGCACGTGCGTACGTCGCGCGCTGTGCGAGAGTCACACTCGCTCTAATAGCACACATGATTTGCAGAGAAATGAAGACGCTGCTGTCTTCTGTTTACAAGGTACACACATAACTTCCGATACCTTCCTAACAGTGTACGCGTATATTTTCCGATACCGGTAACTTGCATAATTTCCGATAACTTCCTAGTGACAGGCCTAGTGCACCCGTATAATTTCCGACAACTTCCTAATGTACACGTATAATTTCGTATAAGGTCCTAGAGTACACATATCATGTCACATCCGTTGCTGGGCCGTACGCCATCATCCAGCATGATGGTGTACCCACGACACCAAGGCATGCACACACACCATCACAACGTGTTCGTGTGTGTCCTTATGTTTGCTCATCTCTCGTGTCTGACAGCTCCTATCATAGTCTTCCCCCTGTAAAGAGAATACAATCTATAGTAACAGAACACATTTCTATAGTAAGAGAACACATTTCTCTCGTGTCTGGTAGCTCTCGCACAGTCTTGTACCGAGCGCTGCTGTTCACCAGTTCAGAAAGAAAGAGGATTTCTTGCCACTGTGACGAGGGGCATGATCCAGGATTGAGCTTGGCACCTGAATTTTTTGTGCCAGCCTTAGGGAGTGAGGAGTTTGCGTGCGTGTGCGTGTTCGCGCGTGTCCGCACACGCGCTCGTCCCAAGCTAATCTCTTGATAAAAGCAAGAGCAAGAGCGACACTTCTCCTTCTACACATGCGTGTCCTGCGCCCTCGCCCTGCGCGTGCCATCCCGCGCCTCGCCATTGTGCGATCCACGCAGGGCGGGCATTGGGGACGGAAAACTCAATGAACGGAAAACGAAACAGAGATCCGTGAGTCATGTCGGCCGCACGTGCACAATCTTACCACATTTATGGTCTGGGGTTGCAACGGCACCATATTGATTCTCTGCTCAGAATGCTGCTCTGCCCTCCATGTCTGTGATTTGGCGTGCGCGTGCCGCGTCACGATTAGCTTGGACACTCGAGGGCGCTCTACACGCAAACTTGGCAGGAACCATGGCATATATGGTAATTCCATGCTTGCGGGGGGGCGTGCGTGCGCGTTTTCCGAACCTTTTTTGGTTTGGCGGCGAGGATTTCCGAAACGTCACGCAGCGCAGCGTGTCTGGCTGCTGCTCTCGCGACCTTCGCCCCCGCGCTTGCTTTGGCTGCGGCGTCTTGGGGCTGGATTAGAGGGGGGAAACAAAGAGCATGAGGGTGGCGCAAAGGCAAAAGCAAAGCATCTGTGTGCGGATGGTTGTCAGTCATGGCGTGCTCACACAACGACCTGCGAATGATCAAGCTTCTTGCGCAATGCGCTGACTACATCGTTCAGCGTCTGCGCCTTGGTCTGCGCCGTGTTTGTCTTCTGCGCCACCGCTTGCGTGTTTGCGCTCTTCACGAGTCCCTGCCAGAAGGGCTCCGTGCTGCGCGTATGCGCGAGTGGGCGATGCGTTTCAGGGGGTGTTGGCATACGTGTGCGCGCATTCACAGGATGGTGAGACCAGCGGAGAGGGCCCGGGCGACGGGAGGGGAAGGGGGTATAGTATGGCGGGATTTGGGGAGCAGCTCGCACAAAGTCGCCATACCCGGCGGGATTGTTCTTGAGCGTGACACAGATGACGCACAGCACGAGCAGCGTCACACTCACGATGATCGCCGCGCCCCGCGCGTCGGCCTTGGCCCAGCTCCGGCCCTGGCGTTCGCGATGCGCGAGGAGGGTCAACAAACGGGCCTGCGTCCGCGCGGGGCAAGACGGGAGGGAAAGGGGTCCACGTGGGAAGCACCTGGTTTGTCAGGGGCTCTGCAGAGCCGGAGCTCACTCGGGTGCTCGGCAGGTCCGTGCCTTGCTGCTCGTCCGGGTGCGTTCCCCAGCGCGTCCCGTTCAGCTGGCACCGCGCCTCCCCTAGCCCCTCGAGGTCCGCGGCGGCCTGCTCCGGCCACAGGTCGACCTTTTCCGCCGGCGGCGAGCGCACAGAGAGCGACCCGACCGGCATCGCGATTGAAAAGACCCAGGCGGACCTGCCGTCTCGCCTGCCCTGGTAGCGTTCCCCCGCACCGCCGTCTCCGCCGCCACGGCCGCGGGCCCAGTCAAATTTCGCGGGGCCGGGGCGAGTGTAAAGTTGACTAAAAGTGACTTCGCGCGAAGAATCGCCCGCAAAAACAAAGGGTTTGGTTTGCTCGCAGCTGTCTCCGACACGCGGTCAGCGTGCAAGATGGAGGCGCCCATCGCCACCCTAGCAACGGATGACAGCGGCGACAGCGACACCTCGAGTGTGGCCAGCAGCTACCTCAACAGCGACATAACGCGCGCCACGCTGGTCCGGGACCCGCCGCGAGCGCGGCTGGACTTTGTCGGTCCGCAAGCTCACATCTGTGACACGCTGCCGGGTGTCATCGCCCTTGAAACGCATATGGTCCGCGTGGGCCGCAGCCCTGCTGGAGAAATAGTCCTGGACTCCAGTGCACAGCCGCGCATGATCAGTCGGGAGCACGCCATGTTCTCTTGCGCATCCGGCGGGCGGTGGCAGGTATGGCGATCCGGGGCGATCGGACGATGCATGCTCCTCCGCTGCTGTGCGCACAAGACCGGCACGCCCCTTGAATTGCTTTGGCGATGCTGCTCGTTGCCTGGCCTCAGCCCCCGGGCTTGCGGCACGTTGGGCAGCGCGCACTTATGCGTGTGGTCCCAACGTGTGTGTGGCCCCACTCAACGCAAGCGCCTTCTGCAACGACCTGCGCGTGTATGCCCACTTGACGTGCAACCACCTCTGGCACATCGGCGGGTATGCAGGTGCAGGACATGCAGTCTACAAACGGATTGCTGCGCAATGGGACACGAATTAATGTAGCTGTACTTGAAGATGGAGACCTCATCACCTTCGGTGGGGCCAGAGGCACTGGTCTGAACCAGGCTCCTGCCCCTACTGCCGAAAGAAGTATCTACGAGTATTGCTTCTCCTCTGATGCGTCCCCGCCGACTCAATCCCAATCGCTCCCGTCTGACACGTCGTCTCTCGACCAGTCTCAGTCCCAATCTCTCCCGTCTCTGGACCCGTCGGAGTCCGCATGACCTGCAAACCAGCTGGCCGGCTGATCTGTCCCTCCGCTGTCATCCACACAGCCCCGTCGTTCTCTGACACGCGCTGGAGAAAAGACGGGGGGGCAGACGGGAAGGAAAGAGCATGGCAAGTTCTGAAGACCCCGTCCCAACCATTCGGCCGCCACCCAACGTTGAATCTTGACCTTTCTTTATTATGATTAACTTTCCTTTGTTAATTGATAGGTTTCATTGTACACATTCCCATGTCCCGCACCCTCGTGCTGTCAATGGCTGCCTAGCCGCGCCAAAAGGCGCTGACTCTTCTCGAAGGCGCCCGTGTGCAAGGCTGCAGAGGGCGAGACGAGCCCCAAGGCCGTCTGAGCACCAGACCGTGCTCCAAACGCCGCCTCCATCGAACCCCGGGCACCCGTAGTAGCAGTGCGTTGTGCATGCTGTCGATGAAGACCGCCGGTGGCGCGCAAGGCAGTACTGAGCCTTGGCAGCGCGACTGCATCGGTGTCCTCTTCCTGCTCCTCGCCTAGAGACAAGTCCCCCTGTGTGACAGCAGTGCCAAGCCGCTCAAAGGTAGTCCCCTCGCCCGCCAACCGCGTATCCTCGTTCGCACCTCTGGACAAGGACCGCCATCCGATGCCAAGCTTCCCTGCGAACGCCGACTTGCTCTTCTTCCGCGCCTTCTTGGGCCCCGACGCCCGCAGGTCCGGAATGCCAAGCACGGACCGAAAGTGGCCGAGGCGGTCTTGCACCATGTGTTCGCCGCCTCTGTCCCGGTACTTGCTGCTCATGGGCGGCAAGACACGGAATAGCGTGAGCTCGGGCGCGTGTCGCACGTTGCGCAATGCCCCCGTTGGCGTGTGTTACGGCCAGAGTGGCGCCAGGCACCTCATGCATCGCACCCACACGCTTGCACCACGCTGCGCCCTCTGCACACGCGTGCACACTCCAACACCCAGGCACCTGGCATCGACCGTGTACCGATCTTGCTTGGTGCCCACGAGGTCTGCAGCTCCCAAGGCCGTGCGGGCGCTCCTGGCCGCGCCAGTGCGTGGGCCCTCACCGTGCGCCTGGCGCACCGCATGCCACTCCGCCACATCATCGGGCAGAGTCTTGGCGAGTGCGCTGTCAGGGTCGTGCTTGGTGCCATGGTCCTTGATCACGCGCGGAGGAAGCGGGTCGTGCAGGTCTTGAATGCGGTGCCGTGCGCCTATCTTCACCTCAACAGAACTGCAATTCAAGTCCGTCACCGGCACTGGCAGCGAGCTTGCGTAGTAAGAGTCCGCATGCATGCGGCCCACGCCCATCTTGTTGACAATCTTGTTCGAGGGCAGCACGCCGAGCACCCACTGCGTTGCGTCCAAGTGAGACAGCGTCTCCTCGGCCACGGACTCGCGCGAGCGCACAGAGTGCGCCTGTGCGGTGCCAGTGTCGAGGCGCTGCGCCTTGTAGCACATTTGCAGCCCGTCATGGCGGTGCTCTGTTGCGTGCCGCGCTGCCTGCAGGTCACCCATGGCGTCGCGCTTGAGCGCAGCAGGGCGCGGCGGCGGGTCCACCCACTGGACACCGCCATGCTCGGTGACCTCGCAGGAGCGGCGCATCGTCCTGGCGAAGGCGCTCTGCAGGTGCTTGCGTCCTTCCAACTCCTTAAACCAGGCGAGTGACGTGCCTTCATCACGCGGCCCTGCTGCGGCGTACGCGGCCCCGGATGGCGCCTGCCAGTGCTCATCGTCGTCGTGGTACTCGAGGGACTGAGCGCTCAGGAGCGCGAGCGTGCCATGCGAGGCGCCGCCGTTCGCGAGCACTTCGGCAACGACCTCGCGCATGCTTTGCGCTTTATACTTGCGGCGCACGTGCGGCACTTTGAAGTGTCGCGCGAGCGTCTGCTCCAGCGGCCGCAAGTCGCCGTTCGTGAGCGCGGTCTGCGCACAGCTGACCAGCTCCTCGTGGCGCTCCTGCACCATGTCCTCCATGTACACCGCCCACTGTTGCAGCGCGGCGATGGCCGCGGCGTAGACGACGCGCATGCGCATGCGCTTAATGATTCGCAAGTGCCGCGCCGCCTCTGCTGCCAGCGTGTGCCACTCGGCAAACGCCTCTACCATGGCACGCTTGAGGAAGCGCGCGATGATCGGCGACTTTGCGGCCAGCGCACGCTGCTGCGCGTAGATGACATCCATCACCACCTTGTTCCACAATTCCAGCGCCACCGCCGCCGGCCGCCAGCGGATACGAGCTAGCACCACGCGCACGCGCACCTCCTGGTCCCTGTTGATGCGAAAGCCTAGCAATGCCCGCTTGCTGCGCGACCTGACCACCCGCAAGAGGCCCTCCGCCACGAGCTCCCGGTGCCTCCTGCGGCGAGTCGCGTACAGCCAGAGCGAGCGGAAACCTGCTCTCCGGCCCTTGTCTATCCACATGGCCAAAATCTGCTTGAGCACTTTGCGCATGTGCACGCGTTCGGCCACCACATCCCGGTACGCCTGCAGGACCATGATTTCCGCGCGGCGCTCGATGCGCATGCGGATGTTGCCCAGCAATTCCCGCTGCCGTTTCTCCTCCCGTGCCAAGCCCTGGTGCCCACAGCGTGCGCATTCTCAGAGACAGAGACAGAGACAGAGACAGAGACAGCGGCAGAGGCAGAGACAGAGACAGAGACAGAAACAAGGACAGACACACACACACGCCGTGCACACATGTGGTCGCACCGACACACACACAGACATACAGACACCTTCCAAGAGGAAAGACACATGTAGAGCGTGGAATTGACGAAACGCGCACGTGCACGACGGTCTTTGAGCACGGACGCCGACCTGCATTTTTCATGCGCACGCCATACGTCATGTTGTTGCCACGCCTGTGTGCGTGCTTGTTCTTGCGCGTACACAAGCGTGCATGCGTGTGTGTGCGTATACAGCATGTTGGTGTGTGCGTGTACCATCTGCACATAGCGTGCGTGCATTGTGCGCACATGCATGTGACGCCATGCGCGTGTGTGTGTGCGTGTGCGTGCGCGTGTGCGTGTGCGTGTGCGTGTGCGTGCGCGCGCGTGTGTGAGTGTGCGTGTGCGCATGCACTCTGTCCGCATGCATGAGATGCAATGTGCGTGCGCGCACACACACGAGACCATGCATGAAAGCACAAGTCGCGATAAGCTCCCTTCAATCGCGCTGCCACCCCCTTGCATTTCTCCTGCACCTGGGCGCACAAAGCCGAAACGTTGAGCGCCGTGTGTGTCGTCCATGCGCTTGCGTGCAGCGTGTGCTGTTCATGCGTATGGCGCACGCGTGTGCGCGTGCGTGCGTGTGCGCGTCCGTCCGTCTGCCATCTGCCTCTGTCCCTATAGACATACCCATACATGGGCATGCCCATGTACGGGCATACCCATATAACGCTCGTCCGTTCGTCAGCCATCTGCCTCTGTCCCTGGCTCTGAACGCCACAGATCAGACTCCACCGTTTTGCCACGCTCTTTTGCTGCCAATCTGTGGCCTGGGCTATGCGATCCTCACCCTAGCGCTGTTTACGGGCATGCACATATATGGACATACCCCTATGTGGGCATACGCACGTATGGGAATACGCATACATGGGCTATGCCTCCCTCAACTAGCGGCGGGAGTACCTCTGCGTAGAGCTGCCAACGCTCGGCACACATGCCCGCCCACAACTGAAACATGTGCACGAGCGCCGCGTGCGTCCAGCGCCGGAGTGCCTTCTTCTTCTTGCGCGCTAGCTCGCACCACTCGCGGAAGATGAGACCCTTGAGCACCTTGCCCGCCGCCATCAGGGTGCGCCCGAGCTTGCCCTCGAGCTCAGCCTCGAAATCATGTGCCGCGTGCACAAGCTCCGCCCACGCCCCAAAGGCCCAGAGCAAGGTGCCGTTAGCCCAACGCGAGAAGGCCCGCTTCTTGTTTTGCACGATGCGCTGCCACGCCTCGAAGACGGAAAATACGAGCTGGTGCGAGCCGTTGGCCAGCGCCTTGAAGCGCGAGGCCGTCACCTGCTTGCTCAGGCGCACCGCCTGCCGCCAGAGCCTGAAGCACTCGTCGCGCATCGTGACAGACTTGGAAAAGAAGGCCGTTGCGTTTTTGAGCTTGACGCGCATCTCTTTGTTGAGCGCGCACTGGTCGCGGAGGACGGTGATGACTTTGAGTTTCAGGGACGACGTCGAGTTGAAGCCGATGCGCTCGCCAATCGCGCGCATTTGCTTCGACGTTTCCGCGTGCTTGTACAAGAGCATCCACGCCTTGACATACATGACGGAGCGCAGCAGCGCGGACGCGCGCATGAGCTCATTTTTGCCGAGGAAGGCATCGTTGCTGGCAACGGGGCGCTCCATGTCGAAGCGCAGGCAGATGCGGTTGATGGCCAGCTGGTCCGCCTGTTTGCGCTCCATCTTGTAAATGTCCTTGAGCGACGCAATGCTGGTGAGCTTGCCGTCCTTGTCGAACTCGTTGAGCGTGTCGAGGTAGTCAAGCAAGTACGAGTAGGTCGTCTCCTTGAGCTTGCGCTCTTTCAGCCGCGCCTTGAAGTCTGCGTCTTGCACGGCCCTTTCGTGCAGTATCTCCGCCACAGAGTTCATGTGGTCGGCGAGCTTGGAGCGCAGGTCGAAGTCCTCCTCGGCGGTGTTCTCTGAGAAGTCCTTCTCTCCGTTGGTGTCGGGGAAGCCCACGGCTGCGAGCACCTTGATGTTGGCTTTGCGGAGCAGATCGACGTTGACAACATCCCGAAAGTGCTTGTCTTGCTCTACGCTCTTTTTCATCGTTCTCACAAACTGAAGCGGCGACTGGGAATCGGCGTGCTGGAGCTGCGGGGCGGAGGACAGGGATGCAGGCACGGCTGGCGCCCCACGCCCTTGGGGAGAGGACAAGGGCGAGGATGCTTTCTCCTTGCGCAGCGGCGACGCACCCTTCTTGCCAGCTTTGTCAGTTTTGCTCGACTTGGCTCGCGCGGCCTCCAACTCCTCGAGCGTCATGCCCATTTTGGCGGCGGCCTCCCTCAGTTGCTCGCGCTTGCGGCGGCGGCGGTCGCGGTCGTCGATGCCCTTCATGCAATCTTTGCTCACTTCCAACTCTGTGTGAACGAAGCGCTGCTCTGCCGCGTTCTTCTTTGACTGCGCCAGGATGCTGTCCGTATTGTCTGCGCTGAATCTAAAGTAGCGCCGCTCCTCCGCCACGCGATGGCGCACGGACTCTCGGATCGGCGCGTACGAGCTTACCAGCTTGTCCTTGCGCAGAAGCTGCACGACAACCTTGATCATCTCCTGGCGCTCCTCCTTGCCGATGCCGTCGCGCTTGAGGAACATACCAAAGAGGTCGCACAGCACGAGCAGCTTGGGCTTTTTCTTCCCGCGCTCGGCCTGGATGTAGCAGCCCAGCAATTTGCTGTAGTTCTTTCTCAGCGTGCGCTTCGTGTTTGCAGCGCTTGTGCCGAGGTCCCTGCTATTTGCGGGTTTAAGCGGTCTGGGTCAGAGCATTGCAGCGCCACGAGGCCGGCGCGGTCATCGCCCAAATTGGGCAAGCAGCGACGCCTGCCTGCGCCTGAGCCAGCGCCTGCGCCCCAGCCTGCTGCGAGGCAGTGCCGCAAGCGCGCTCCACGCGCCCCAGAAGCTCGGTGCACGCACACTCCGCGCACGCATTGCCGACGCCCCGGCGTCGCCTCGAGAGCATGGAGCGAGGGGAGCGCTTCGGCGACCTGGCCGACGGCGACTTCGCCGACGCTGCCCCAGCAGACGTCTCATGTGCAGACTCGTCGCCCCGTCTGTCGAAGAACTCCCGCAGCCACTCCTCGGCCTCATCGCCGCTGTCCTTTTCGATCTGCGCCTCGCGCTTCTTCTTCACCACCTGCGGCTTGCCGGCGGCATTGGCCGCCGACGCCAGCGGGCTCGACATCGGGCGGGGGACGCCCGCACCCGCCGGTTAGCTCTGTGTACCACCCCAGACGCCGCCCGTGCGCTGCCGGCGCTGCGCGCGAGCTCGAACGCGGGTGGCGATCAGCATGGTCCTAATAACTGACTGACTTCGTGGGCCAAATCTCCATCCACGAACTGGCAGCATGGGCGAAGGCGAAGGCGCGTCGCCCGCAAAGGCGACGCGGGCGACGCTGACGCGCGAGCAGCTCGGCATCGTGGACGCGGCGCAGGACGTCTTCGAGACCGCGGACGAGCCCGAGGCGACCAGCTTGGCGCCGCCGGTGCAGCGCGAGCTCGCAGACGGCCTCCGGTCGCAGCGCGACGAGCGCCCGGCGCTGCCGGCGCCGATCGACCGAGCGCCGCTGGAGCCCGGGGCCGCCCGCAGCTTCTTCCAGACCCTGGACGCGGTGTCGCAGCAGCCGCCAGGCGCGGACTTTTCGCAGGAGGCGCACGAGCGCAAGCGCGAGGAGTGGCGGATCCTCGGCAGCCGCCAGCGCGCCCTGGAGACGCCCTTCGACCGATACACGCGCCTGCTTGCCGAGGCGCAGGCCCTGCAGAGGTTGCCGTCCCCTCCTCCCTTCCCGCACGGGGGGGCGCGTGCCCGGATGCCATGTTTGCACGCAACGTTTGCGAGGCGCGCCCCACAGCAGTCACAAGGGCCCACGGGAGACCAAGTGCTTGCCTGCCCGCCCCCGCCACTCGACGCCTGACGCGCGTGACTGCTCGTCGCGCCCTTCGAGGACGCAGGGATCTTCAGGTGGCCGAGGATGAAAGCGCGGCGGAAGGCGCGTCGACAGAGCAGCTCTACCCATCGCACATTCGTCACGAGGTCGCGCTGCTGTCCTCATTTTGCGCTGCCGACAGGCCGCACTGCGGACCGTGCGCACGTCGCCCTCCGTCCCTCGCGTCGGCATGTGGGGGCATGCCAGCGTGTGAGGCCTATGTGCAGGGCGGGCGTGCGCTCGTGCTCGCGTAGCCTGGGTGAGCACGCGCATGCAATCGAGCCCGCGTTGACTTTGTGCGTGCGCTTCCCCCCCGAGGCAGGTGGAGGAATTGGTGTCGCGAGTGCAACAAATCCAGCACCGTGCCGTGCCGCACCCTCTCCTCCCCAGCAGGAATTCAGGCACGCGCAGCTCCACAGCAGCAAACACACGCCTTCTCTCGCTTGCGCGACGCCTCGAAGAACGCCAAGCCCCCGCTGGCGGCGGCGGTGGGGATGAGCACCCTGGTAGCGTCAAATGTGCAGGGGCGAGCTTGGCTGATCACAGGACCATCGCGGAGGCACTGGGGGGGGAGGGCCCTGGCAGAGGGGGGGCGAGGGATGCGAAGGGGCTAGTAGAAATGGAGAGACGGATTGCAAGGTTGGAGAGTCTAGTTGGGGATGGCGACGTGGCGGATCTGTATCCAGACTTGTGTTCTGCGCTGGATTCGTTGGAGGCGCGTGTGGCCTTGGTTGATCCTGCGACCCTCAAGGCTGTCGGTTTGTGTCTGTGTGTGTGCGTTTGTGTGTATGTGCGTGTCTCTCTCGCTCTCTCTCGCGCGCGCGCGCTCTCTCTCTCTCTCTCGCTCGCTCGCTCTCGCTCTCTGCGCGAGTGCTCCAAGGTCATTCGAGCACCAGAGAGGAGGAGGAGGAGGAGGAGGAGTGGATGTGTATTCGCAAGTGTATTCAACAACACAACACAATGGAGGAATCAAAAGTCGCTGGGCTGCAAGTTACGTGTGCGGCGGCGCATGCATGCTCGTATGCTCACGTCTGCGTGTACGTGCTTGGCGCGCGTGCGCGTAGTCATGAGGCGAAAAAGTGAGATCATGTCTGCACGTGTCTTGTCCGTGTGCGCGCACGTGTTCTTGTTTGTGTGGGCGTGCGCGTGCGCGTGGGCGTGCGCGCAGGAAAGCAAGTCACGGAGTTGGAGGCACGGCTGGTTGCCGCGGAAGGTGGAACCGTAACAGAGGGGTCTGGAGACTCAGACACCTCCACTGCTGGCCTCTCGTCTTGGCGTCTTGCAAAGTTGGCTGATGTTGTCGATCGCTGGGATTCTGTTGGTCTCTGTCTTCCCTCCTTCCTCTCTGTCTTGTAGATTCTGTCTTGTACATTCCGTTGCCCAGTAAGCCTGGTAGCCAGACCAGGCGTGGTAGGCTTAGTAGCGTTAGAAGGCCTGCTAGGGGTTTAGCTGTCCCTTCTATCCCTTCTATTTGTACAACAAACAGTTCTATTATGGTCTCTGTCTTCCCTCCTTACTCACTCTCTGTTTTATAGAGTCTGTCTTGTACATTCCGTTCTGTCTTACAGACTCTGTCTTGTACATTCCGTTGGTCTCTGTCGTCCCTCCTTACTCTCTGTCATCCTGCCTTCTTCTCTGTCGTACCTCCTCCTTTCTCTCTGTCTTATAGATTGTGTTCGAGATTCCGTTGTTGTAGATTCCGTTGGTCTCTGTCTCCCCCCCCTCCTCTCTGTCTTCCCTCCTTCCTCTCTCCCTCCCATTCCCTGCCCCCTGCCCCCTGTCCCCTCCCCGCTCATCCCTGCCTCCTTTCCCCACACATCTCTCACCACTTATCTCTCTCTGTCTACAGGTAGCTCACAGGTGCACGCAGGCTCCTGCGTTTTCTCTTCTCCTCTGTCAACCACAGCCTCTGCTCACTCTCTCTTTCCTCTAAACCCGCAACCCGCGTTCCCTTTGGCTTTTCCCACTACACAGCAATGACGCTACCAACCATCATAGAGCGCATGCGCACCCTGCGGTGCGTGCACGAAGAGGCTGCAGGTGTGCCTCTCTCTCTCTCTCTCTCTCTCTCTCTCTCTCTCTGTGTGTGTGCGCGCGCGCGTGCGTTCGTGTGCGTGTGCGTGTGCGCGGGGGCTCACGCGCGTGTGAGCATGATGCATGTGTAGTCATATCGATGTGCTTGCGCAGATGTTGTACATAGCGTGCGCGAGCTGGAGCAAGTGCACGCACAGACAGCCGCTACCCTCAAAGCCCAGGTACTTGCGCGCAAGGGAAAGAGGGAAGGGGAGAGGGAGGGAGTGAGTGAGGGAGTGAGTGAGTGAGTGAGTGAGGGAGGTGTGGGGGGAAGGAGCGAGGGAGCGAGCGACAGAGCAAGAAAGGGAAAAGGCAAAGAGTGGTCTACAGCGGATGCCTGCGGGTAAGTGCCAATCCTGCCTCTCTCCCTCATTGCCTCCCACGCACTCGCCCTCTCTTTGCCTCGCTATCTTTAAAACAAAAAAAACTAAACTCCTTTCCTCTCTCCATCCCTCTCTCTCTCTCGGCCTCACTCCCCTTTCCACCCTTCCACTCTTCTCCCCTCCCTTCCTTTCTCTCTCTCCCTCTATCCGTGTATCAAATGACAGGAGAGCGCGCTGGCGCTGGCCTCGCAAAGTTTGCGGGACAATGTCGCCACAATGGCTGCCAACTTCTCCTCTCTCGACGCCCGCCTGCAGGTGTTCGTGTGTCTATGTATGCATGTATATGCATGCATGCGTACGGCGTGTCTGTGTGGGTGGCTGTACATGCACACGTGCACTTGCATGCACGCAGCACGCATTTGCTGCCCGATCGCACACCTCGGCGCTGCTGGTTTTTGGAAGGGTGAATCGGCCACCAACGTTTTGTGCGCTGCGTGCCAACAGGCTCTCGAATCATAACGCTCGCGGGGAGAGCACAACGCACCAGCATGGGGGGCGGGAGATGGTGTTGGCAGCGGAGCTGGAAGGAGGTGGAAGGGAGGGAGGGGACCATTTTTACTATGAACATAAAAGAATGGATGAATGGATGGCGCCAGTATCATTACAGCACGTGTGTAGCACCACCCCCGGAAACATTACGCACTGTCACGTGCTGTAGACTTGCACTCATCTCCTTCCCCAGCCGACCCAACTGAGGCGGCAGCCTCTAGTGCCTTTGAAGCCTTGTCTGGGCTCCCGACTTGGGGGCAGAATTCGCGCGCTGACGAGCCACGCTCAGCTATCAATACCTCCATACCGGCCCCCGACGCCTGTGCCGCTACTGCTCGATGGTAGATGGCAAGGAAAGGGGACTCTGGAAGTGACCTGCGCAGACAGACCAGACAGTCAGTCAGACAGACAGACAGACGCAAACACGCACACGCACACACACACACACACACACACACACACACACACACACACGCACAGATGCACATGCACATGCTCATGCACGCGCGCACACATCTTCTTCAGAACAGGCAAACAATGCAGACATGTGTGGAGAAGCGCATCGAATGAACACACAGGCACGTGCACAAACGACGGAGAGGGGCGCGGAGA
>Ga0115006_10001635_pt1 | contig 14167 bp, 2 predicted proteins | sample ArcOceMetagenome_3_FD_88943 | JGI IMG/M metagenome (GOLD analysis project Ga0115006, IMG submission 88943) | Marine eukaryotic phytoplankton communities from Arctic Ocean - Arctic Ocean- Svalbard ARC20M Metagenome | ecosystem: Environmental > Aquatic > Marine > Oceanic | place: Arctic Ocean...
ACCACACATACACCACGCACACATCACACACCTCACACATACAGGTGTACGCCCTCCTCCCAAGTGCCGGCCATGTGGCCGGCACTGGGGAAGAGAGGCAGCTTTTAGACAGACTTAGGCGCCGGGCGGAGCAGGCGATCCATCTCAACTACCAAGGACGAAATGGGGATTCCCTTGCCCCCTCGGCGCTCCCCACTTACGAGGCCAAGTAGATGCAGGACCCCACTCTGAACTCGGATAGTAGTACCGGGACTTCTGGAGTGGTCTGTAAGGAAGAGGAGGGCCCGGCGTAGCCAGCGACGGAAGTAGGCGGAAACAGTTTGGGTGCGGTGACCCCTGGGGAAACCTTCGGTACCCTATATACCTTCGGCGTCGGTTCTAATCAAACAAAGCAACACACACGGAAGTAGGCGGAAACAGTTTGGATGCGGTGACATCTGGGGAAAAACTCGGTACCCTATATCTCTTCGGCGTCGGTACTAATCAAACAAAGCAACACAGGTCCTCCAGTAATAAAAACACAGGGGAAACCCTCGTACCCTATATACCTTCGGCGTCGGTACTAATTAAACAAAGCAACGCGCAAAGGAACCATTGGAAAAGCCTGTATGCCCCACCACCCCTAGTGTCTTCATCTGGTCAGCACTGGGGAAGAGAGAGGCAGCTTTTAAATAATCTTAGGCGCCGGGCGGGCAGGCGATCCATCTCAACCACCAAAGACGAAATGGGGATCCCCCGCCTTTCTCGGCGCACCCCCCTTTTGAGGCCAAGCAGATGATGCCCTGAACCTCGGATAATTGTAGACAGTACCGGACATTCTGGAGTGGTTTGTAAGGAAGATGGAGGGACCGGCGTAGCCAGCGACGGAAGTAGGCAGAAACAGTTTGGGTGCGGTGACCGCTGGGGAAACTCTCGGTACCCTATATACCTTCGGTGTCGGCACTAAAACCCCAAAACAAATCTGTCCTCCCACAGCTCGCACGAGGCGAAAGCCGAGTGAACGCACGACAGTGCATGAGTTACTAAACGAGTACCAATAAACAACAAAAACCCCCAGGTAGTGTCGGAGCTGGCTCTCCCGACACCCCCATCCCTCAAAGCCGACCGCGGCAATCACTGGAACCTGCACATGGCACATAACAAGTGGATCGCAGGGGAAGGAGGAAGTGAGGCATGCAAGGTCGAGGTCTATTGTGTCAAAGGATCTGTTATGTATGCCACTTAGACACAAACCACAGACACCAAACCTAGATGTTTGAACCGTCTACAAATCTTGTGTGATGACAAAAAGGGGGGTAGAACCCCCCAATTTCAGACCTAGTACAAATCTGTGTCATGACACAAAGGGGGGTCTACCCCCCCGTGCACACAGTATGAGGGCGCCGGCGAGCATCACAACGACCTTCCGGGCGTTTGTGTGCGTACGAGAGTGTGTATATGAGGGCCCGGATTGCTGAACTGCCCTTGCTTCTCGCGGCTCTTCGGAGTGTTCGCCCCGAGGGTCGGCCTCACACACATACGCATACACATGCACACATACACATACACATACACATACACACACACACACACACACACACATACACACATGGTGTAGGGGAAAGATTTTGGTTTAGAGTTGGGAAAAATAAGTTTTAGAGATTTGGGATTAGGTATCACTATTTCACTAAATACCTGCACTAAATACCTTTGGGCACAAGCAACGAGAATGCGCGCAGATGGTGGAGTGGTGGGGAAGATGAGGGGGTCGCACCGGGGTATGGTGGACGGGTGTAGGTGGAATGATGGCGGAATGGGGTACAGTTGGCGAAAGCCTGAGTGAGGAGACAAGGAGGATGAGTAAGAAAACTCAGAAAAATGCGGCGGCGATACCAATCAGTGCGGGGCGAGGCAGTCTGACCTTAGGTGGCAGGCTTTTCAGCTTTGGACAAACACATCAGAAGTGCGCAGGGGCACGAACAGGAAGGATCTATACAATGCCGGCATCCAAGCCACAGATGCCGGCAGCGAAAATCTGAGGGAAAAGTGGAAGCGAGGAGAGATGCGCGATCTTCAAAAAAGAAAAGGTTGTTTCAACTTTATTTCAATAATCACTATATTGTACAGCTTGCTTCATATTGTTTGATGTGCACTTAAGCAAAATTTAGGGATACGAAATCACTTGCGATCTCTGACAAAATCAGACAAGACTCCGGATGTGTCCCTTCCGAGAGGCTTGGTGATAATAGGCCCTCGAGCCGCGGACGTGTCGGATTCAGAGCCACTATCACTCTTTAGTGTTGCCTCCGTCAATCTGAAGCCCCATCTTGACGAGTGTGGAATGGGCTCGGGCACTGACTCGGCGGTGTCAGGCGTTTCCAACAGCACAGCTGAAGCCATTCCTTCAGCAAGTATGAATTCATCTTGGGTGGCAAGCCCGAACCCTGTGCCAGCGACCTGAGAAGGATTTGTCACAGGATCCACGTTCCCCGCCGCACCATACGCGCCCAAAATGCGGCTCATGCGTTCTGCTGATTTCTCGCTTGTATGCAGGGGCGGCTCTGATTCCTTGGACGTGACCAGGCCCTCGCTAGCACCCTGAAATTGCTCAAACTTCACCGATGATGCCGACGTTAGCCCCAGTTTTTCCCTCAGCTTTGTCTGTGGCTTGCCTGCCCTAGACCCTGCGGAAGTCTTGCGCGTCGGGGTTTGACCTGAGGAGGGTTCCGAACTTTCTGTTGTCTCTTTGCGCTCTATCATCATCCTTGACTCGAGGCTCAGCGAAGTTGGAGGCTTGGGCATTTTCATGAACGTCTTGTCTTTCTCAGCACCGCGAATGAACAAAGGCGAGTCTTCTGCCCCGGCAGTTTCAGGCGTTTCCATCAGCTTCGACTCAATAGACGCCTGCGTAGATCCTGGCTTCGGCATTTTCATGAAAGTTGTCCCCGGCTTCGAACGGCCGATGAACGACGGCTCGATTGCTGACTTGGCTTCATCGCGCTTGACAAGCGGTGGAGAGCTTGCCACTTGCTCCCCGACAGCAGCAGTCTCCTCCATCTCAGATCCTTGCATCAGCTTCGACTCAATAGACGCCTGCGTAGATCCTGGCTTCGGCATTTTCATGAAAGTTGTCCCCGGCTTCGGACGGCCGATGAACGACGGCTCGATTGCTGACTTGGCTTCATCGCGCCGCACGGAAACTTCGCGAGCGCCTGCTTCTTGCACTTCTTGCATGAGCTTAGATTCAAGTGACAAGGGCGAGGCCATTGGCGGGTTCTGGACGAAGGTCTTGCCTGGGCTGGGACGCTGGAGAAAGTCAGGAGTTGCATCACCAGGTTGCCAAGTCAGCGACTTGTCTTCTGGCGGTACGGGCCCGCGACGCAGTGATCCACTATGTTCCCCTTCTTGAGCTGGGCGCCAAGTTAGCGACTGGTTTTGAGGCGGCACAGGCGCACGACCATCAGATCCAGCGTGCGTAATACCAAGCACCTGCCGCAATCGACTGGCAACAACTCCTGGGCGCGACGACACTCTATCAACAACGCTGGCAGAATCTGTGTGGCCCGAACTTCCTCTGCTAACTCCTTCCAGTATCTGTAACTCAAGGGCGTCCGGAGCGAGCTCGGATTCCTGCATTTTCACGACTGAATGTTCACCCTCCTGTGATTCCACAGGGTTAGATCCTCCCGCCTCAATGTCGCTTGATGCTGGACGAGGGGCTGGGCGAGGCATTCGGACAAGCTTGGTTGACCGCTTCTTGCGCCTTTGCTCAGGTTCCTGTGACGAGCTCGCAGCTGGAGAGCGCACTTGGCCCTCAATGTCAGCATCGTCCAGGGCGCCGGTCTGGGCAATCTTGTCTCGAGGACCCGCCATCAGAGCTGAACGTAATCTCGAAGCAGCGCCTGAAATTTCAGAACTAACGGCTACCGCGGTCGAACTCATCAAAGAGGTGGGGGCCCGCGGGGAGCGTGCTAAGGATTCGGTTAGGTCCACAGCTTCCTCTAATATGGGAGCAATAGGTGAACCTAAACTCAGAGATAGAGCAACGTCTGCCATCTCTGATTCTCGTTTGCGATTGAGCAAAGCCTCGTTGAGTTTTGATTCTGCCAAGAGGGCCTCCTGCGCTGCATCAGCAAAGCTGCGCTCCTTTTCTTGATCACCCAGCTGCTGCCTCAGCCTATCTGCCGCAGGGTAGGCAAAACGTTGGTCGACATTTTTCGATTCTTCGTCAGCAATCGATTCCTCAATTCCATCTCCTTGCGCACCAGCCGTCTTTTTGCGATTCTGTCTGACCAAGGTGACAGAAGCGACACCAACGATCAGAATCGCGGCGGCAACTGCAGCAGGCAAAACAAAAGATTTGACTTTATCTTCAGTCTGAGGCTCAGATTCAGCAGCGGAAGCTTCAACTACACCAGATCCGGTCAGAGGATCTGCAGAGCTGATGGAATACGCAATCACTGCGTACGTCGAAAGAGTTCCGACTCGCGTTGTTGCTACTCCTGACTCTTCCAATTCCGTTGGCATTTCCATCCACTCCATCATCTTTTCGTTCCAGTAATGTATAGCAATCTCAACCACATCACTTTCAGGGGGAACGAAAGGTAGGAAAATCTTTGCCGAAGGTGAAATTGTAGCAGACTTTGGCATAAAGGTCACGGCAAAATCGGAAACCAATCGTTGTCCGCGAGCAGAAGACACAGCATTGCGCAAGTAGCCGTCCATGTCCTCTAGTTTGACACTAATTGCCATCTCTCCAGCGCTGGGCAGTGAGAAAAGCGAACCACTTTGCAAGGATATGGCGGTTTTGCTGTTCGATCCACTCATTGCTGCGTACACTGTTTGCCTTGTAATAGCTTGGGTAGATGACAGAACGTTTGAAACAGATGTCAGGTCGACCAGGTGTTCGGATGCTACGATCGAGTCTTTTGTCTCTGGAGCTGGGTGGTGCTGAACTTCAACGGCCAGAACTGTGTATGTTGCAGAATAACCAATGCTCACACCCATCAAGCCAGGGCTGATTAGACCACTTCCCGTCATCTCGACCCAGAGTGAATTTTCAGGAATAAATTTGAAGATTGCCGTGCGCCATTTACCTTCGACAGGCAGATCCTTGGTGTCGAATGGCATCAGAAGAGCAGCAGGCGGCGCAAAAGAAGTGCCCTCGGGTGTCAACAGGACAATAGGCCCGACAAATTTTGAGTCGTCATATTTGGACTGGTCTATACTCTGTGCTCGACGTACGCCAGCACTTCTCAGCTGGCTCCGCGGTTCAATGATAGAAAGCTGCAATTCAGGATCAGTCAGATTCGAACCAATCGTGATAAGCACAGCAGCTGGAATGTTGACCGAAACGGCAACGCCTGGCTCTGGCCGAAAACTTTCCAGGACAATCTTATGTTCTGTCGCCTCTTGCGTTACGAACATATTTGTTCCCTGCCGCTTTAAATCCCCCAGATTTAGCGTCACAGTTGCTGATACATCAAAGTTGCCGATTCCAGCATTTACCGGATGACACGTTCCTGGCGATGATCCCCCACAACCGAGGAGAATTGTGCCTTCTTCACATTTTGGACAGAATTCGCAGACTGCATCACTAGTCGGGGAGCACGGAACTTTTTCATACTTCCATTGCGTCGGATAGGCTGGGCAAATTGTGCAGGGCTGGCACAAATCGGTAGAAAATCCTCCTATTGGTTTGAAGGTGCGCTCGCTGGCAGCAACCAAATCTCCACTTTTGCAAGGAATGCATGATCCCCTGGTAAAGCCTCCAATGACACATCCTTCTCTTTGGGAGCCAGGAGGACAACTCTGGCATTCTGAACAGTCTCCTGTGCTGATGCCCGGTACACAGTTGTCCAAAACTTCTGGCGCCTCACAGACGGTGCACATCAGGGCCTTGTCCGCATCTTGCAGTTTAACATCAGATGCTTTCTTGCCAGGTAAAAGCTTGCAAGAAGCTGACGTATCGGACAGCCAATGTGAACTTTTGCATCCCACGTTATCTTCTAGTTTCACATTCGCCATTGTCCAATCATATACTCCAAAGTTTTGTCCTTGCAGCTGGATTGCGTCTGAATTCGGTGAAGAAAAGCAAGCACCGTAAATTCTGTATCCATCATAGGTGATCGCGCGCGTGATAGTACTGGTAGCTCGGCCAGCTGTCACAACAGCATGCAAGGGCCGCCCAGCAATACCGGGAGGCACAACTCCCAGCAGCGAGCTCACAGACACCCATGCACTGCTCGAGCTGGAGGTGTACCCAAGTCTGACCCCGTGCGATGTTGAAATGCCATGCATCCCGTGAATCTTTACTGAGGAGCTGCCAGATGTGGGTGTTCGGGTGCTCGAGACGCTAGATATAACGCCAGGCTGATATGTGAAGGCAGAACTCAAAGTGCCCGAGTGCAACCCTGATGTCACTGCTTGCCTAAGACCGGAAAGCGATACAGCAAATCCGTGCGCCCTGCACACAACACTGGAAGAGGACAACCAAGCACTCGCATGGCATGAAGTACCACCTGAACGAATTGCGCCCGACAGATATGGAAGACCGAGGCTGAGTCCAGTCAACGACACAGAAAAATGAGTGTTCTCGTATGCCAACCAACGTGTTGTTGAAACAATGGGACTCTCATACGATACAGCATCTGTCAGCGTACCAAAAATTAATCCAATCGTAAGTGCAATAGACTTCGATTGCCCTGAACCTTGGGGCACCAAACATTGCACAGATTTATCGTTCTTCCATCGAAATTCACCCACAGATGCTGTTGAGCCAATCGAGGCAGACGCTGAAAATTGTGCATGACCGAAATTCACTCCAAGCAATGAAATTGCAGTGCCACCATTTTTGTTACCCTTAACATTGCCACGATTCAATTGTTTGATGATGGGTGCATCATATGATAGTGTTTCACGAGACGTTCCAACTTGTCCTCCCGAAGTGATGATGATGATATGACCCGCTTGCCTGCCAGCTGAAATTCTGCATAGCAGTGCAGTATCCGCGTTCCAAACAGAAATTGTTGCTGAAGTCGATCCAACCAAAGATTTGATGGTATGAGCACCAAAATTTTTCCCGAACACTTCCATCCTAATAGATCCTCCAACTTGAGAATTGTATTTCGACAAAGATGACGCGGCCGCCAAACTGTATGATATGGATTGCGTTAGAGTGCTGAAAGCATTGCCTGACGTGACTGAAACCCGCAGAGTGCTTCCTTTCCCACGTGCAACTTGAATTACCATTGCTGTGTCAGACTGCCAGAACGTGGCCTCAGACGACGAATGCCCGAGTGTCGCGGCAAGACTGTAAGCCGTTTGTGCAAAATGTGTTCCGAAAACACTCAAATGGCGCTTTGACACAGAGAGATGTTCGTGCTCAGGTGATGAGCTTGTGATAGATGTATCATAGGAGAACGCGACTGTTTTGGACTCGGTCTGTATTCCCAACGTAAGAGTCAATCGTACGCAACGATGAGTCCCCGATACTACTTTTGCAACAACGGATGATTCTGATTTCCATTGCGTAAATTCGCATGCTGTATGGAAGTTTGCCATTGAACTATAATCCGCGATCCCAAAAACAGCCAAAGAGATATGCCTGGCACGAGTTTTCATTCTGTTCGATTGAAACTTTCCGACTGAACCATCAAAGGAAACGGCTTCAGTCATGGTTGATGCCTGACACGCTGCTGTCAGGACTACAAGATGGCTTTGCTGCTCGCCCTTGGCACTCCTGCAAGCTATCGACGTCTCCGAGTCCCACAGCGAACGCTCACAGCTGGTTTTTCCACTCCGCACTAACGAAGAATATTGCAGAGTTCCAAGATTCATGCCAGTCACACGCAGATGGCTATGATCCCTCGAAGACACCATGTTGCAACATGCGGCAGACATCTCTTTTCGGTCAAACGACAGCAGCCTCGTGATAGTACCTGTGTTTTGCCCAGACGTCACGACAGAGACGGCACTATGTATCGTGCCATACGGCATTTTGCATAATATGGCGGATTCTGAAGCCCAGCCGGTTGACTCGCACGAAGTTTGACCTGTGCGATGCAACATACTGCTGTGCATTGTGCGTACGTCCCTTAATTTAAATTCAATGGCAAGAGCACCTGCATGGGCCAAATTTTGAGGGTTTAGGCGGTCAAAGATCTCTATATCGTATGAAATTGTGTTGGACATGGTGCATTTGATTTCGGTCGCAGTCAGCACAACTCCAGAGCTGAAAGCTGAGCCCGTCCCTGTTCTACATCGAAGTCCAGAAATCGATGTCCATATGGTAGCCTGACATGAAGTGGAACCAACCCGCATTTGATCACTTGGCATAGAGTTGAAAATCAGCAAAAGTTTAGATGAGGTATAGACGAGCGTAGGAGCATTCTGCTGGGTTCCTTGTGCAATGCGCAACGCCGACGACTCGTATGACAAAGCATGTGTTACTGAAGCGGTACTATGGCCAAGCGTCAGGATCACACCTCGTGTACTTCGAGAGCCGGAAGAAACACGTGCGTGAAGGGCCGAAACACTCTTCCAAAATGTGCCTTCACATTGAGTTGAACCAATGCGAATGACCAAAGTTTGGTCGTGCACTCCAAAAGATGTTCCCTTTATTCCTGCTCTGATTCTCATCTGATCAGGCACCGTACTATTCCTCAATGTCCTATTCTGGGAGAGCCATCCCAAATAAATCTTGACTCTGCTGTTCAACGGTAGATTATGCGATCTGCCCAGGTGCAATTCCGGGCCATTGAATGAAAAGAGGGCCGAAGCACTTCCTGTTTGTAGCGCACTTGTGATCGCAAATTGTTTCGACTGGAAATGGCCTGCAGATGGCATACAAGTCACGTGTACTTCGGAAAGCCACGTGCTACGTTCACATGCACTTCCCTCGATTCGGTTCGCAACAGAGTGAGTTGCACCAGAAAACCCAACACTTCGCCCTTGAACGACCAAGTGACGTTGGTATTCTCCCATGAGGACTCTTGACGACTTGACAGGGCCATTGGATTGTGACCTCTCTACGTCAACTGATTGTATCTGAGGCCCATCAATTGATAAAGTCTGGGTCAAAGTTCCGATCTGGATAGCCACAGACACAACCATTGAGCTCGACTTACTTCCAGCAGCGCGAGCCGGTTTCCCCAAAATAGTACTGTCAGAAATCCATTTAGTAGTTGTGGCACTGCTCCAAAATGTTTTCATTTGCACACTGTGGGCTGCAATGCCCATGGACGACCCCGTAGCTGTCAAAACGCGTGCATCCGTCGTAGCAATATTCACAATCTCCTTTATCAGACGAGAGACTAATGGGCTCGCATAAGAAGTTACTACGGAGCTAGAACATCGTTGCTCATGTACTGTTAATCCGATTGTCCGTGAGGTCGTCACGCCTGCGGATCCACGACAGCTAACCGACGTAGTCGATTGCCATGCCGTCGACTCGCAAGCGCTTTCACTAATTTTAGCTCGAGTTGTGATTTCGAATGTAGGCAAGCTCAAAGCAAACCCGTGGATCGTGATGCTTGCACTGCCAGTAGACTCCTGATTAGACGTCCTTGTTTGCGGTAGAATTGGTAAATCATATGATACAGATTTTGTGGTTGTGCCAATCACCCGTCCAGCAGTCATGATCGCACGGAGACAACCCGACGATCCGGTTGTAGCTATGGACAGTACAGATGTTTCTGAGGCCCAAACGGTTACTTCATTATGAGAACATCCTGTCATCGAGTGAATCGTGTAATCAAAGGCTCCGAACCCAGTGCCTAGACCGATGATGGTAGCCGCCGTGTGAATCTTGCCCATGGGAATGTTACCGCTTTCTGCTGTCGAGATGAAAGGGAGGTCATATGAAAGCACCTGACTGGTGGAGCCTTTGAGTGTACCGACGCTTAACGACACTCTCCAAGACGAAGAGACGGAAACGGCCACTTTGCATACAATCATGGTCTCTGCTGTCCAAACGGTTTTCTCAGAGCTCGAGACTCCCTGACGAGCGAAGCTGCTGTATGAAACGTGAGCCATGAAGAGACCCAGAATTGTGACCTGTGTGGAGCTATCAGCAGGCTGGTTGGCACCTTCATAAGAGCTCATACAAGGCGCTGAGTAAGAGACCATATCGCTCAGACTCGAGACACTTTGAAATGCCGTGACAATGGTCCGGAGTGTAGAAGTCGAGCCGGTTGCAGATAAACAGTGGATTGAGTTATCTGAAAGCCAAGACGTGGCTTCGCAGGTCGTCTGACCAATTCTAGACGTCTGCGTCAACTGCCTTGACTCGAAGAGCATTCTCCGCAGGTTGGGTTTGAGCGGCGAATTTTGCAATGAAACCATGCTCAAGCTTTGGATGTCGGCTGAAAAGAAATGCGTGAGACTGCCCAACTGGGCAGCTGATGTCACAACAATATGCTGTGATTGACCAAAAACTCTGGCTATCTTGCAAAACATCGACGTGCCTGATGTCCAAGAAGTGGTAGCGAAGGTTGATCCAGACATCCGACTTGCAACGCAGTAGTCGGCGGTTCCAAAACCAGATCCTGCGCAGGTGAGCAGCTGTGCTGCTAAACACCAACTGTTTGAGACCCGTGCGGCCGACACAGATGGAGCATCGAACGAAAGAATGTTAATAGCAGATCCCACAGCACAGCCTGCAGATATTGCAATAATCAATCGGCTGTTTACCGCCTGTGTCGTTTTCACATGGACTGAGGTGGTGGAGAACCAAGTTGTCGCTTCGCAGCTTGTATAATGGATTCTTGTGATTTCAGTGGAGGATAGAATTCCAATACAAGCACCCACAACGGTCACCGAAATGGAGCCGGTCGACTGGCTGTTTCTTGACGCCAGAGGCCTGATCATGTCATATGATACGACGAGTGATGTACTACCCATCTGTATCCCGGCTGTAAGAAGCATGACGCGCGAAGCAGCCCAACCTGCACTTGCTTTGCACGTCACCGTGCTGTCCGATATCCATTTTGTTCCTTCGCAGTCTGAGAAACCTACACGCATGCTGTGACTATTTTCATGTGGAAGGGTTTTGCATACGGACAGAATATGTTTGCCTCCGAACACCTGACTATTTCTTGACAGGGGCCCTCCAATGACCAGTCTATCGAAGCTTATTACGTCTGTTTTCGTGCCTACGTTCAAAGCGGCAGTCACTGTAGCACGAAGTGATGCGCCGTCCGCTGCAGCCGGCTTGCAGGCCAGTGACGTGTCAGACGTCCAGACACTAGCATCACACGCAGAGTGCCCAACGCTAATCGTTGCAGTGTAATCAGCCACACCTGTGCTGACACCGAGATACATTGCTCTGGCAAATGTTCGAACGACATTTTGCTTGAAAACAAAATTGTCGGGCTGCGAGTGCGAGTCGTAGGTTATGATGGAAGTTGAGCTTCCCGAGAGAATCCCATTTGTTACCACCAAATGGCAAGATGCGGTCCGGGCAGCCCCGGGTTGACCGAGAATTGATGTATCAGATACCCATGTTGTGCTTTCACAACGAGAGCTGTGCAGACGAGCACTAATGCATGCCTCAACTGATCCGAAATGGGCACCAAAAACTGAAATTTCGTTCGAACCGAGAACTGGAATGTTCTGCAAGGAGTTCTTTGACCCATTCACAGCAGGAAGATCGTACGAAATCACCTCAGAAAGTGATTGCACTTGTATTCCAGAGGTTAAGATCATGCTCTGTGTTTTGAATGCTCCAGCGCTGCTTTTGCATTGAATCGATTGTATGCTCGACCATTTTGTCGCTTGAAATGCTGTCGATGACACGCGGGCGGTCGCAGTTCTCTTTTCAGCATCGATCATCATACCGAAGACAGTAATGCTGCTTGAATACAGAAGTCCAGCGTTGGCATTCTGGAGAAAAACGTGTCCGATTCTATCGGTCGAGTACATCGATGTAGAGCTTTCTGCCTGTTTGCCAGACGTCACAGACACCTGAAGCGATGCGAAATGGGCTGACGTTGTCGAGCACAGCACAGTTGTATCTGAACTCCAGCTACTCCTTTCGCAGCTGGTCTTTCCGATCACTATTGATGAAGATTGACTTGCCAAGCCCACTCTAGTGCCATCTATTTTCACGAAAGCAGAACCAGTTGAAGGTATATTCGATTTTGTCACAGACTTTAAAGCGGCAACGTCGAATGAATAGGTCTGTGTTGTACTGCCCGACCGCTGTACACAGGTCACGACTATTCGGGTACTTCTCTCAATACCTCCGGCGGTCTTGCACAAAATGGTAGATTCAGACATCCATAGGGTACTCCTACAATGAGTATGTGCTACTTTGACTGCTGCTGTAAAAGAAATTCGACCAAATTGGTAGTTGTTCACGGCAATGACAGACGATCTGGTCGTTCTGCCGTTCAATTGAGTGAATGAATGTAAGACAACAGAATCACTCGAAAATAGGGCACTGACACTTCCTGCCGAATTTCCAGCAGTGAGGGTTGTGCGCAAGCTGCTGCTCAAGGAATGCCTAAGACCAGATAGGAGTGAAGTCTCTGATACCCACCTGCTTTGTTCGCACGCAGAATGCTGGACTCTACCAGATGTTGTCCCATCGCTTGGACCAAATGCAGAACCTGTGTTCGTCACCATAATAGCCTTGCGGACAGCTGAATTTTGACCTGAGACTCGTGATACAGTTTCTCTGTCGAAGGAAATTGCGTGCGTCAGGCTAGACACTAGTGTTGCTGCGGTCAGCACAACGTACAAAGATCCTTGCGCTCCTTTTGCTATCAGGCAAGGTATTTCAACAGAGGATTGCCAGTTTGTTGCTTCGGAAGAAGACTGTGCAAACCTACATTTCGCTGACATCGAAATTCCAACAAGTCCCGCCCCTTCCAAAGTTACACTGACGGATCCCGTGCCACCAGCATTTGACCTTAAAATCCGTGGAGCTGATGAGGGGTCAAGGGACAAGAGTGACGAAGATGTGCCAAGAAGTTGACCAAGTGTTAATACCATCTTTTTACTACCTCCTTCACCATTGATTGGCTTGCACTTCATAGAGGATTCTGAAACCCACATCGAGCTCTCACAAGCACTTTGCTGCAGGCGGACTTGTTCAGTGTAGAGGATTGATTCAAAATTCGCTCCGAGGACAGTCACACTGCGAGTACGATGGTTAGCATCGTTGATTAGTCTTGACATGCTGATTTTGGGCGAGTCTGATGAGAAACTTGCAGAGAGAGTTCCGACTTGGTGTATTACAGTCATCTGAAGTGACTTGCTTCTCATTGTGCCACGTGCAACGCTGCATGAGACTGCCGTCTCGGATCGCCAATCAGTGACTTCCATTCCTGTGTGCATGCGACCAACAAGGGAATATGATACTTGCCCAAAATTGGATCCATGCACTCTTAGCTGCACAGATATCACGGGACCAAAATTCATTCTCTTTCCTTGTGATATTGTAGGAATATCTGCAGACACAGCTCCGCTAAGCGTGTTTCTGACGCCGCCCACGGTTATTACTTGGGCTTTCGCGTCACCAAGTTGCACGGAAATTTTGCAATGCAGCGAAGAATCCGAAATCCATTGCGAATACTCACATGCGCTGAGGCCAGTCGAACCTTTCTGGGAGAGGAAATATGGAAGGAGACTTACACCAAACATCGTGATGCTAGAAGCTCCCGTCGCTGGCTTGTTGGCAGGGAAGCTTGAAGAGAGTGAGGGAGCATCTGTTGAGAACGTGTTTGTCAAGGTCCCAACCTTGCTTCCTACGGTAAGAATCAGCTGCATTTCTGCACCAATCAACGCACCGATCTTAGCCACGAGATGGATATCAGATTCCCATACTGTTGATTCGCAAGGAGTTCCAACCCCTACACGGGCTTTTGGCGAGTTCATAGCTACAAATCCTGAGCCCAATCCTTCTATGGTGACCTTTGTTCCGATTTTTGGTATATTGGCCACACTCTTAGAAGCGAATAGACTATATACATATGCCTGGGATGGCTCAGGAGTGGAATATGAAAGGCCGTCAGACAGGGTCGCAGAATCACCTCCAGTCGTGACCATCACAATGAGAGTCCCACGCGCTCCTCTTGCGACTAAGCATGATACGGACGTGTCAGAATCCCAATTAGTTCCTGTGCAGACTGTCTGCCCTAATCTTGCACACTGGGTGACTGCACTACTGCCCAAGGATGCGCCC
>Ga0115006_10001637_pt1 | contig 14164 bp, 20 predicted proteins | sample ArcOceMetagenome_3_FD_88943 | JGI IMG/M metagenome (GOLD analysis project Ga0115006, IMG submission 88943) | Marine eukaryotic phytoplankton communities from Arctic Ocean - Arctic Ocean- Svalbard ARC20M Metagenome | ecosystem: Environmental > Aquatic > Marine > Oceanic | place: Arctic Ocean...
CCCGCCCTCGCCTACACTATCGCCTACTGACCCTGTGCCCCGCGGCCTACTGACCCTGTGCCCCTGGGCCAGCTCTGGCCCACAGGGCCTATATACAGCCTATATAAAGCCCATATGCAGCCTACATACAAACTATATACAGGCAGCGGCGCGGACAGCAACCTAGGTAGCGCGGATACACACGCGCCACGACACCTGCGGGATGGGAGCCGGGAGCGCGCAGTGGATGGCGAGGATGTAGAGCAGCTGGCAGGCCGCCCCCGCCAACAGCAGCAGGTGGTCGATCCGCCGCCACGGGTGGCTGTTTACCTCCACCAGCAGATGGGCGTCCAAAAAGGCGAGGTAGGCCAAGTGAAAGATGGAGGCAGCAAGCAAAGCACTCCCGACGTCCACGCGCACGTGCGCAAAGGGCGTCCACGGCAGCTCCATGACGTCCAGTCCGCAGCAGAGAATGAGGGCGTCGGAGACGAGGATGTACTGGTTGAAGCGGTCCCAGGACAGGAAGTCGAGGGAGCGCGCCCCGTGCTTGTGCGGGTCGTCAAAGAAACGGGCGGCACTGAGCGCCGACAACTTGCCGAGGTCCTCGGCGCGAAAGGCGCCCGTCTCGCTGTTGCCCATCGTGTCTTGGCAGAGGATGTGGAAGAGGGCGCGCAGCTGCTGCAGGTGCTGCTGCCCGGGTCGCAGGTGCGCGATGATCTCCTTGAACTCGCGCCACCCGAGCTTCCCACGCCCCTCGGTGTCGATGAGCTGATACGCCTTCTGCATGGCCAGGCGCTCGACTTGATCGGCGTCCGAAAGGTCGAGGTTGGTGGCTTCGGCAAAGAGGTCGCCGACCACTCCCAGCACCATTGACATCATGTAAAACCCCGCGAACACCACGAAGAAGAAGAAGAGGAGAAGGGCGCTGGGGTGATGGCGGAAGCACTGGACGACGACGGGGTCAAAGTTGTCAAGCGTCACCAGCATGAAGAGCACCCGGTAGGTCGGGAGCATCTGCGAAAAGACTCCGGACTGCTCGCCCAGCTGCATCTGCCTCTGCTCTTCCTCTGGCAGTTGGCCATAGAGGCGGACAAGGACGACCGAGTAGCAGGACAGGAAGCCGAAGAGCGGCCCCGAGAACTGCGTTGCGATGCGCGCGCACATGCTGGGGAGGAAGCTGAGCAGGAACCACACTTCCCGCATCTTGGCGCCCATGAGCATCAGTCGCAGCGGGCGCGCGAAGCGCAGCGGCACCAGGCCAGAATAGTAGCCCGCAAAGTCGAGCATGAACAGCACCACGACGCCTTGCAACCATCTGTCAGCAGCACGCGCACGCGCCAGGCAGCGGCGCTCCACGGACGAAGTGCGGCGCAAGAGGAGCTCGGCCTCCTTGCGCCGCACCTTCTGGTCCTTGGCCTCCAGCGGCGCGTGCGTCTGGAGGTGCGCGACGGCATGCACGCGCCGCTGGCGGCTCAAGTCATGTATGCGGCCTTGCAACGACGTCCTCAACCGCTCGTTGATTTCTGATTCCTCGCTCGAATCCTCGCTCGAGAAACAGGCGGAAGCCTCGCGTTTCTTGAGCATAATCACGTCAGCAAGGATGCCTCTGCTCAAAGCGTTGCCATCCGCCGTGTCCTGCACCTCGGGAGCCTGCGCGGCGACCCAGAGGGCTTTCATAACGACGTCTAGCACGTACACCGCAAGACACATGACCTCACACCACGCTGTGCCCCACCCGGTATTCCTTGCTCCTTCCCCCTCCAGCCCACACTGCCCTACCACAAACCCTCCGGGGGCATCTGCCGGTGCACGCATCGTGGCAGGGCAAGCCTGGGGCGACGCGGCCGCGGCAGCACCGGCAGGCCCCCAGGCCTCGCGCCAGGTGAGCGGCTCGTAAAAGATGAGGGCTGCATGGAGCAGGGCCGCTCCTATCACCACCTTCTCCCACCAGCCCGACGTTTGCATCGTGAAGAGCAGCTGCCTGTCAATGTGCACAATGTTGTCACAAATATGGCACACGCAACGTGGCACTCGATGTGGACGCATGTGGCACGTGCATGGCAGCACTCAGTGAATGCCTGCCCCACTCGCTCGCCACCACGCTGGCACCTGGGCAGGCCACTCTCAGCCCGCGCTGCGCCGCGCTGGCTGTGACAAAGCTAGCGCTGAGTGACTGCACCCTCGCCTACACTATCGCCTACTGACCCTGTGCCCCGCGGCCTACAGGCGATGTCGTAGGCGAGGGAATAAACAACGCACTCTCTCACGAGGACCAAGGCCCCCGCATTGACACAGACACTGACACTGACACTGACACTTTGGCAGAAGACATGCACGGAGACTGGTGCAGCAGCAGCGCGAGCAGCAGAAGCACCAGCAAGACCTCAAGGGGGAGGCGTTGAGCAGATAAAACATGCCCTGGTGCCCACGACCGCAAAAGGCGTCTTTTAATAACACACAACCTGCCGCGTCCACCAATCGTGCGTTAGTGTCAGGCATGGAGTGAGTGCATCTTCAAGTTGCAGCAAAATGCAACGAGGGCCTACAGGCCACAGCTGTAGATGCAACCAGGTGTGCAACCAGGTGTGCAACCAGGTGTGCAACCAGGTGTGCAACCAGGTGTGCAACCAGGTGTGCAACCAGGTGTGCAACCAGGTGTGCAACCAGAGGCTTGATGCATGCAGGGCCTGCATGCAACGAGGGCAAGCGGCAGGGATGCGATGCAAGGACCTTTGCGGATGCTCTGCTTTTCCGCTGTGGAAAGCTCTTGGATCGAGTTTCGGATTTTCCTGGCTGATGCCTCATTCAATTGCGCTTGCCCTGCGCACACACAGCGTACTCGGATCAGTCATGGGCGCATACTACTCTGCTCTTTGAAAAGTGCAGAGTCGACAGCATCGAGCAAGACTATGCGTGTCCATATCACATCACACACACATGTACACACACACACACACACATGCATGCTCTATGTGTGCCGCGGGTAGCGCATCTGTTCACTATACGGGTCCATATCACATCAGAGAGAGAGCGAGAGAGACAGAGACATGCATGCTCTACATACGCCCCGCAGGTAGAGCATCTGCTCGCATGCGTGTCCCAAGCATCGACCCAAGATTGTGACTCTCGGAAGAACCCGGGTGTCTCTCCTGCTCCAGAACCCCCCCCCTGACAGCCAGCGCGTCGTCGTCTTACCTCCGGTGCGGAAGGAGTGCGAGTAGAGATGCTTGTCAGATTTCCTGGCTGGCTGCAGGAGCCATTTTCGTGCATTGGAAGCATCCCCGTTTTCAGCACTCACGTTTCCTGCTGTCCCAACTCCGAGGCTGCGTCGCACGTGCTAAAGGTCAACGCACCATACACAGGGGGACTCGGGTGTAAGCACTACTGAACGGGCCAAAGATGGTCTATATTAAATGCACTACACCTTGCACCAAGCGTGTGTCCGGACTGCGAGTCAAAAAACGCTGCAAGCTTGGCATGGCGCACGTTTCCGTCTTTGACGCCGTCATCTGGAGCGCCGCCATTGCCTGCCAACAAACACGAACAGCAAACTTTGACATAAATCTGCCCATCCGGCGTTCTCTCTTGCCTGTTTTCAGCCTTATCCAACTGCGCGCACTGGCAACCAGTCCCCGGTGCGACTGGGTTACACATCAGCAAGGGGTTCATTTTTATGTACCTTGAGACTCGGACGAGGAACTTCGGAACCCCTCGCCAGGGCCAGCACTACTGATACTCGGTGGCATGCCCTGCTTGTGGAGTCTCGAAGTCTGGAGATGACTAAAAACAAGGGAGAAAAAGAAAAAAACTTGAATGCGTGTCCCAAGCACCCGATCTATGCGTGTCCCAAGCACCCTTCGATCCAAGATTTTAAAATAAAATGGAAGAAACTGAAACTGAACCGGCGGTCCCTCTCAGCCTGCCCCATGGATCCCTACCCACTTCGACCATCAGTAGACACGGTTGCCGAGGGTCACGGCGACTCGGAAGTGGTCGCTTCCGTCGAAGAGGTGCTGTGATTGTCATGACGGAGGCTGAAAAACTTGAACTTCATCCTCAGGTTAGTGTTAGGACCCGTGACTCCTCAGAGTCCTCCCGCGGCCGTGCACAGCTTTGTAATAGGTCCGAGTCCTAGTACGACATCATGATACAGCGATCATATCCGAGTCGCATGGTCACACGTGACGCGGTGGCAAGGGTATCGTCGCCAAACACGCCGTGTACCGTCACCGTGTACCTCCGAATAGCAATACTACATCGCCGGTCCGAGCGAGCGTGCAGATCTTCATTATATGGACCTTCTTTCTCTGATACTAGTAAACTCTCTCTCCGTCTCTCCCCGGGCCTCGGCGAACTTGAAAGCATGGCTCATCCGTATGTGCGTCTGGGCGGGGCGTGGCAGAGGCGATTGCGCGGCGCAGGGCGCGATGGCGGCATCATTCAAATTCAACTGAGGAGGCGCGCTGGCCTCCGACACGGGCGTCTGCTCTACATGGTGTGCCACCGCGTGTAACCAGGTTACTATCCGCTTCACTGCTCAGTGCTCACCGCTGCTGTGGGGTAGAAGCGCGTGCAAGGGACGACAGTATCAATATCTTGCAGTTTGCGTGCGCAAGGTGTTGACATGCCGCGGATTGTAGATTCTGCGTCATCCTGTAGTCACCCTGTAGTCACGAGTCTGGTGCCCACTGCGTGTCACACGTGACCCACGGGTGTTGGATCAAAATTGAGGCGGCTCAGGCCGTTTTAATCGTTCACTTTCCTTCAATTGTTTCGTTCTTGCACACTTCTCTACTCCCTTTTATTGGGACAACGCATCGTTCAGGTCCGCAGGGCACTCAGGGCAGCCAAAAAGAAAGCCCACCTTCAGCTAGACTCGCATCCCCTTATTTGTCTACGGCGTCACCCTAAGAAATATGCCTCAAGTTCCTGCTCTTCTGCGGTTTTGCTCAGGAAATAATCCTGCCAAGAGGCAGGGCGTAAAAGAGCAGGAGAGACAAGTGATGGGAGTGAGTGACAGGGGTGTGGCGACGGCCACACCCCGACCTGTTGCGAGAGAGAGCAAAGAACGGGAAAAGCAGCATGGCGAGCCAAGTATGCAAACGCAGCGTACCTTATGCCACTGCGCAAAAAGCAGATGCATGGCCTGCGATTCATGCCGCACTCTCTCCTCCAGCTGGTGGGTGTGAAAGTGTGAGCTTTCAGTCAGTGGTGCACTGACTGAAACACATGCATGTGAGCTTTCTGGCAACACTCACATGCACATGTCACATCACAAGTAATCCCCCTCCAAGGGCACCACATGCTTCCCGGCGTGCACGCGAATGTGTGACGATCCGTTTTTTCGTGCTCGTTCTATTTGCGGATGGTGCAGCACAGGCATTCTCACGTCACCCACACTTATGCCAACACAGCCTCGGCGTCACCAAGTATGAAAATGTCTGGACACACAAGGTTTCCATGCTCTGCTATTGGCATACGCCTATTGGCATACGCGTGTTTCGAATGCTGCTGCCTTGCAGCAGTGCACCAACGAATACCAACCTGTCGTAGGTCGACAAGAGAGCTCTCAGAATTGTTGAGCATCTCGCGGATTGTCAGCTCCTTCTCTCGCCGCTCCAGCTCTTTGTGCTTCATCTGAATCACACAAATAGAGAGCATTGCCGCCATCAAGAAACGAAGGTCGCTTTCAGACACTTGCCACCCCCATTCGTAGGGCAGTCGAAATGGCGTCCATGCCCGTAAAATGCTGGCATCACACACAGATTGAGACAGACGCATGCACAAACGTGGGGCACATGCGTGCGTCACTAACCCGATGCAACTCATTCTTGTACTTGGCGGCTTCTTCCTCCGCGACCTTTTTTGCAATCAATGCCTCTTCCTGCGACACGAACGAGAGCCGACAAAAAAGAGAGTAACAGAACCAACATTACCGACAGCAAAAAGCTGATCCTCATGGAAGACACTTGAGTGAGAGATTTGTGCCCAGGTCCTAGGGAGAGACAACATTTGCTCTTCCGCGTTCATTTGCGTGTCAAAAACAATGCAGCCCCTCACCTTGCTTGCCGATGCTAGCGTGGTGTCTCTTTCAAAAATCTCACGGGCCTCCTCGAATTGAATCTTGAGGTCAGCAAAAAAAGCTTCGCGTGCTTCCGTCTGCTCCCTTGCTCGGTTAAAGGCCAGCTGAAACTCTTCCTCGCGCGCTTTTGCACTTGAAATGACCTGTGACAGTAAGTCCAATCAACCCGCTCAATTTTCTAAATTTCTGACCGCTTGCATTCGGGCTCGAAAGGCACTGTGTGCCCCACACTCGAATAGGATGCGCACGCACGCACGCATACATACATGCAGGACACAAACTAGAACAGGCACACATTGCCTTGAAGGCCTGCAATGCTTGCATTGTGTCACAGATACTGGAGGAAGGGCACTGCACCAGCTCCATTTCGCGGCGTGCCTGCTCGCTCTTGTTCAGCTTGTGGGTGAGGTCGTCGAGCTGCTGCTGCTTGCTGCGATGAATGCTGTCTACGTCTCGCACTATCTCGGAGCCGTTTCTGGTATATGCGTATCATGCATCAACGCCACCCCGTGAGAGATTGAAAAACGAGTGCATGCTGTGCGTGTCTTGCCTGTCTATTATCCTTTCCCGGCGTGCACACTTGCCATCAGTGAGAGCCGTACGTGCAGTTCTTCCTAGTCTTTGGAACCACAAAAAAAGGGCTTGGTTCTGTTTTGGAGAGAAAGAGAGCTCTCTCTCACGAAATAGCATATACCTCCGCTCCTGGTCCAGCATCGCCCTGAGACGCTGATTTTCGCTGTCCGCCATTCCCACATGCGCCTCCAGCTCCGCAATACGCCTCTTGAGACGTGCGATTTCTGAGTCATTTGATCCGGCCAACGGCACAACGCTAACGTTGCCCAGAGATCGCGTCAGCGTTCCCACAGTGCTGGGCAGCTGCGTGAGTGACGGTGCACCGACGGAGGAGGCGTAATTCATTGTCTGTGCCTCCTGCTGTACTGCGCCCCTGGTGAGGACGCGCTGGTACAATTCGCCATTTGCAGCGGATTCCAGGATGATACTGAGCTGGCTGCCCGTGGGCCCCAAAATTTTCTCACGAATTGCTGCCACCGTCTGTCCTTGGCATGACTCGCCGTTCACGCTCACTACGCGGTCCCCGGGCTTGATTCCTGCAGTGCATCCGCAAGATGAGACTTGGGTGCGACGGTGCGCGTGTGCGGGCAGGGTGCGCAGCATACTTCAGACGCAGGCAGCGTGCGCAGAACAGATGTGGTACCTCCGTCACGGTCTGCAGGGCCACCAGCAACCACGGATTTGATGAAGACCCTGCTGTCCACTGAATCAGGGTCGCCGTCCTGGGGCAAGTCCTGCGTGTCGTGCGTCCGGGTTGGGCAGTGCGCGGATGGGGAGCGGACGACGCGTCAGTAGATGGAGAGAGATCGTGCTTTTCGCAGTCTGCATTGTTCGCAGCAAGCCAACCTGCTGCATAAGGAGCCCGATGCCTGCTTGCGCTTCTGGCTGTCCTGGCCGAGTTACCTGCAGGCATCAAATGCGCCAAATGCCGTCACAGAGCAGCGAGTGCGAGGGATGCCGATTCGCGGTCCTGGGAGAGGGCCAAGATCCTTGCCGACAGAGCCCGCACACGCTGCATGCGTACCTCTGCCGCAGACGCCGTGAGCACGCCGGTAAAGGATCGGTGGACGGGCACCTGTGCGACCAGATTCACGGGTCAGCGATGACCTTGCACGCATACCGGCAGGGCAGTGCGGTGGCGCGCTACGGCTTCTGCGTCGGGCGGGACTGCGAGACGCTCGGCACTTGCAGCGCGAGCGCCGCGTGGCGGGACTAACTCCCGGGACACACGTGGATGGGCGCGCTCACGTTATCCATGCTCTGTCGCGCAAGGTAGCCGCCCGGCAGGGACTGGCGCATATACGACGAGTCGACGATGGGAGAAACCCGCCCGGAGGGCGGCCACGCCATTTGTCGGTGTGTGGAAGGTTCGAATTTTGAATTACACGAACATTGTCACGGGGTGAGAGGTGAGTTCGTGAGTTAAAGTCGACGGCCCCCTCCATGTCCCGACAAAGGCGCATCCTGCTTGCTTGTGGGCTCCTGGGCATGGCGGCGCAGTCCGCAGGTATGCGCGCGGATCCGTTCGGCAGCCGGAGGGCTCGCCGTGCACAGGCGGGCGTGCGCTGGTCTCGTCGTGCGTGTACCGCGCTGAGTGCGTTTCATGGGCGGGATGCAAAATCCGTGGCGCGCTGGCAGCCGGCAGGAAAGCCCGTCCTCTGACGTAGTGGCACGTGTGTGGGGGCAGGGTTTGCACTGCCGGATGCGCTTGCCTGGCGGGCAGCGCACCGCTGCGTGAGCAGCCGCCAAGCGGCATCGCAGCCGGCCCATATCTCTCCGCTCGGCCGCCAGCGCTTGAGTGCAGCGAGGGCATGGACTGCGCGGCGGGACGCGACCCTGAGCTGCCTGCCCGACGAGCAGTGCTGTCGCCCTGTGCATTTTGCCGAGACGCACCGGGGGGGGGCGAGGGGAGTGCACTATATTGGAGCAGCGCGCTGTGCGGCGGGACCACCGCCGCTAGCACCTTCAGGCAGAAGGGCATCGAAAGCGGGCGTGGTGCGCGGGCTGGCGCTGTTGGCGCTTCTTGCGCGCCTCCTTCTTGGACCTAATGTGTCCTTCGCCTCGGGGCCTGCTGCGCTTGACGGGGGCGGGGGGCAGCAAGGCAGGGAGCTGCGGGCGGAGCACGGGGCAGGCCTCTCTGGGGTTTTGCACCACGTGCGAATGGGCAGCGCAGGGGAGGTTGTTGCCATAAGCGCTGGCCTCCCGGCTGGCGCTGGTGCCGCGACCGCCGCGACCGCCGCAACGGTGGGCGCAGGGTGCGGGCAGGCGGCCGCGTTGTGGGCCAAGTTTTTGCGCAACTGGATGCTCTACTGCTCCATTCCCGTCGTCGCCGGGCTGCTCAACTGGGCCACCAACAACCTGGCCGTCAAGATGATCTTCTACCCCTTGAACTTCTGGGGCCTCAAGCTCAAGACGTGGCCCGACACCCCGTTGGGCCTTGTCGGTCTTCTTGCCCTCCCCGCTCCTCTCTGCGTCCGCGCATCTCGGAGCCAGAGAGAGAGGGAGGGAGGGAGGGAGGGAGGGAGGGAGGGAGGGAGAGAGAGCCTAGGCCGGAGCAGGCTGCCGAAAGCGCGTGCGGCAGCGCGGCAGGGCGTGAGGGCGAGCGCTGTGGAGCGTTGGCGCACAGCTCGCAGTGGCACGGCAGGCGAGGAGCTGGGACGCGGCGAGGCGTTGCCTGGTGCAGTGCTGCGCAGGACTGACACGAGTTGCGGCGGCCTGTGCACGCTTGTGTGCCTGGCGCGTGCCGGGTGGTGGGCGCAGGGTGGACAGGCATTGTGCCGGCCAAGGCACGGCCCATGGCAACGCGCATGGTGCGCATGGTCACGTCCTCGCTCATAGACGTCTCTCAAGTCGCCTGCCGCATTCAGCCTCCGCAGATCGTCCAGCTCTTTCAGCCCCACGTGCCCAGCGCTGTGGAAGCCGCCGCGCGCTCGGCCGGTGCTCACATTTTCTTGCGCCTGCCTTCTTGTCGCCTGGCCCCTAGACCCCAGACAGCTATGCCCGCGCGGTAGGGCGGGGACTGGAGGGCGCGCGCGCTTGCCTGGCCTTGCTGTGCCTGTGGTCCAGAGAGCCAAAGGGTAGGGCAGGGCAATGAGCAAGGAGGCAAGTGACGTGAGAAGCCGTGGGCAGGCATGTCGTGGATGGTGGCCAGCCCCATGGGGCTCGCCGGCGCCCTCTCGCTCGCCGACCGCTTCGTCGCGTCCTTCACCGTTCGCATGCAGGAGAACATCGGCGACATCATGGACCTCGAACACCTCGTTGTTGACAAGATGGTCAAGGTCTCCCTGCCCCGCCCTCACTTCCTCTTCTCTCTCCCTTCCCCCCTCGCTCTCCCATCCTCCACTCTTCCTGCCCCCGTATGCGCGCGCATGTGCGCGCGCATATGCATGTGGTGCTGGTGCAATGCAGGTGCATGCTGGTGGCTGTGACGTGGAACTTGGCGGGGAGACAGGAGAAGAAGCTGCTGGTGGAGCTCTTCCAGACTTGCGGGAAGGTGGAGCTGGCCTTTGTCATCCGCTCCGGCCTCTACTTCGGCTTCCTGCTCGGCATTCTGCAGATGGCCGTGTGGGTGTGCTGGGACCCCTGGTGGTCTCTCGCCGTTGGCGGCGCCCTTGTCGGTTACGTGACTAACTTTATCGCCATCAAAAGCGTGCGTTCCCTGCCCCTCTCCTTTTGGCCAGTGGTGTGTGCACAACAGCACGGCTGCATCGGAGGCGGTGTGGTGCGGCTGTGGTGCGGCGGCAAGTGCAGCGCGCAGTCGAACATGGCGGCCATGCAGAACGTGCTGCGTGTGTTGTGTGAGAAGCTGACCAAGGAGGGACTGCTGCAGATCTTCGAGCCGGTGGAGCCAGTGCGCGTGGGCCCGTGGCGCTTCCAGGGGCTCTTCCTTACCCGTCAGCACGAAGTGGCAGCCGAGTTCGCGCTTTTCCTGCGAGAGAAGGTGCTGACGCCGCAGGCAATTTGGGAGGAGATACTGTACGGTTCGCGAAAGGACAAGTTCGAGGCGCTTCTGCGCGATCACATTCGCTCCTTTGCTGGCCCGCTCGCCTCTTCCCAGGTGCGGTGTCGTGCCCCCTCTTCTGTTGTTCCCTCTGCTGTCTTGTCTTGCCTCCCTCCTTGCCCCCCCGTGTCAGCTCCCCCCCCTTTGATGCTCTCGCGCCTCTGCTCCCCTTTGCTTCTGAGTTGGAGATTACCTGGTAGTTCGCGCGTGACTCAGCTTGCTTGGATGTCTTGCGTACTTGAAAGATTCTCACGAAAAAAACCGAGACGGGGATTACGGTGGAGGAAGTACTCGCCGACAAAGTCCTTACATTTCTACGCCAGGTATTTCTGGCCGAGTCAGACAGGAATGGAAGACGGGTTTGCCTGCCTGGTGTGCAAGAAAACACAGAAGCTGTGACCGGTGCTGACGTGCTCTCTTGTATGCACACGCAACTCAGGAGCATTGGCGCTTGCACGGCTACATGGAGAGACGGCTAGACCTCGAGACCACCATGTACTCCCTTTGTCTCCTTGCGCCCCACCCCTGCTGACACCAACCAGTCAACGGGTTTATTGAGAAGCCACTGATGAGGGGATACACTACACAGGAGAATAAAGATGCGAGAGATGTCGTCCGCCGAGTTTGAAGGCGTTCTCCATCCCATATTTGAGGAAGACGAGCTGACTTTAATCTGCACAGGTGCATAGCCCCCCCTGCACACCAGGGAATGGGACCGCCAGCCCCTCTTTCTTATGCCCGCTTTTTCTCGTCGCTTTGCCTCAGCTTTTCTCGTCGCTTTGCCTCAGCTTCGCTTGGATTATCTCTTTCAGTCGCCTGCAGTCGAGTGTGAGATAAACTGACGGTGCTCGCCTTTCAACATTGCAGGAGCGGTACTGGGACTGGCAGTCGGTTTTCTGCAGTCCCTGGCTCCGTACTAGCGACGCCTTGGTCAGAGGGTCGCACCAGGCAGGCGCATTAATGACGTTTATTCATTAAAAATCCAATTGCATCCCCGGATCAACACGCTCCATCAGAGGGCAGAACGAGGTAGGCGACCTGTTGTTGTGTTACAGCAAGGGGTAAACAAGGAAATTTCCGCGAACAAAGAGAGAGAGAGACATGGAGAAAGAAGGGCAGGGTGAGACCGTCATGAAGGAAAGGTCGGGCAAGGCGGAGGCTGCCTGCTCCCACTTGGATTGGGCCACTAAGGCCAGCAAGGCATCAACTTGCGCAGCTCTTGCTTTCGGCGCAACCTCGCCTTTCTCGTCTTCACCCTCTACCACACCGCCCTCTGGGTCCATCTCCCCCATGTCTGGTGCACCTGCCAGGATGCTCGCCAAGTTTCAGCGACCGCACTGCGCAGCACTTAGCACATCGTCCTTGATGCTTGATCATGAGGCCGTTTCTCTATTGCCATCCTTGCGTGTAGGTGAACACAAGTACGTGCACGCCCTGCACGACTGGGACCTACTACTGAAGGATTGGTAGTACTGCTTCTTCACATGCACGTGCTCTTCTCAAACAAGACGCACACAATCAGCTTATCAAAGTGGCGGAGTGAGGCAATGACGCCGCCCAGCCGTAACTGCAGTAAGGGACCAAACAGGAGACAAAGAGAATTACAGAACGGACGCAACGCTATGTTACCAGAGGGAAAGTCAAGGTTGTCGTTCACGCCCTCGTCAAAGTCGCCCCACTCCTCATCTCTCATCTCCACCCCTCCCGCATGAGCGCGCCCCACGTTATCGTCCAGGTCGCCCCACTCATCACGGGGCTGCGGCACACTGCGGCCATCCTTTGCGGCCGCGCCTGGCGGAGGCAAAGCACTGTCTTGCCATGCAGAACCCTGGGCAATGGAGTCGGGAAGACCTTGGGACCGCTCGCGTAAGTCTTCCGTGATTGCGGCGTCTTGCCACTCGTCAAATTCCGATCCATCCTCGCCGCCCCCTGCAGGCCCCGATGCACCGACACCCAAGGAGTGCAGTGTCGGAGAGAGCGGCAGGGCACTAGGCGCCGCTGTGGAAGAGAGCGACAGGGACGCGCTGCCAGGTACGGAGCGGGGGCTGAGGAGGTTAGCTCCTCTCTCATCGGAGCTTGACAACGGCGACATGGGCGTACGCCCCGCGATTGCCCCTGCCCCAACCGCCCCTGGAGACCTCGTTTTCCAAGGCGCTGCTCGTGCCCCCACGGAGGGTGAGGATTTTCGCGCGGCCGGCGGTGACGCAGGACTGGTCATCTCTTTGGGTGCAAGAAGCGGTCGCGGTCCAAGGTCGCGCAGTGGGCCCTCGAGCACCAGCCGCTCGGCCGCGGCCTGAATGTGCGGCAGCAAAGCGCGCCGCAGCGAGAGGAGCGGAGGAACGCCACCCTGCGAGGCGGCGGAAGCGACAAGGCTGCCGCTAGGCACGCCACTGCCCTGCACCCCGAAAGCCAAACTGGAGCTCGAGCCGCCCCCTACCGCTCCCCCAACAGCGGCCGTGGGAGTCAGTTCTTGGTGGGCGAGCGGCGTGACAGGGGATCGCATGGCGCCAAGGTTAATGGCGATGCCCAGCTCCAGCGACGCCTCCCACATCCTGGCCACCTGGCACCGCCCTGCGTCTCCGCCTGCGTAGCCAACACCGAGTCAGCCCACTAGTCCGTGCTCTGTCCATCCTCCAACACCGACCCTCGTTGGTGCGGGCTGCTTGCGCAAAGGAAGCCTTTGCCAGCCCTTTGCCCAGACACGCACGCACTACCAGGAGATCACGCCCTCAACCATCGAGTGCTTCAGTGACAAGGGCTGTTCATTCCTCCTGGTTGTCATCTTCTTCAAGACTCGGGACACAAACGGCACTGACAAGCAAAGGAGAGAAGCGACAAGCAACGCAGAGGAGCTGACGAAAACGCATCGCTTACAACCGCCACAATCATACGGCACAAGACAGAAAGGAGACCGAGGGGAGCCCCAGAGAGCAGGGGCGCGGCGCCAGGGGCCTGGGTGAGCGACTGGGGCTCTTCAAAGTCCCCGAACTCGTCCTCCTCCTCCTCTTCCGCCGCCGCGTCACTCGCGCTTCCTGAGCACGCTTGTGCACCAGTACATGTCCCGCCCTGCCCAGCGACGGCGGCATTGAGAGCTTGCGTCTGCGCTAGGCCCCACTTTTCTCGCCACTTGGTCGCGCGCTCGGGAGCGGGCTGCGAGGCGAGAGAGGCAGGCGGGCAAGCCCAATGGGCCAGGAAGCCCTCAGCACCTAGCCCCTCGCCATCGCCCAGCCCCGCCGCTCTGTCCCCCGCCACGCCCATGCTGTCACACGTTGCCTCACTGTCAGACGCCTGCCCCCAAGCGCCCGACGGCACTTGCTTAGCCGCAACGTGGCCACGGCCGCCTTGAGGGTCGGAACTGTGAGGGGCAACGGCAGGATCATGGTGCGATGCCAAGCCAGCGTCGTTATGCACATCGCCCCACCCGTCGCCAGCATCCCAGGCCTCACCAAAAGCATCGACTTCCTCGCCAAAGCCGTCATCCCCCTGCCCAAACGCGCCCTCGCCACCAAACGCGTCCTCGCCCTCGCCAC
>Ga0115006_10001638_pt1 | contig 14162 bp, 3 predicted proteins | sample ArcOceMetagenome_3_FD_88943 | JGI IMG/M metagenome (GOLD analysis project Ga0115006, IMG submission 88943) | Marine eukaryotic phytoplankton communities from Arctic Ocean - Arctic Ocean- Svalbard ARC20M Metagenome | ecosystem: Environmental > Aquatic > Marine > Oceanic | place: Arctic Ocean...
CCAAAAGATTGGCCGGAATATGGAACGGCTGAATTTGTTGATCAAATGAGAAACATGGCGACAACGAGCTTCGAAATGGTTGGATATTTCCTGGACGTCGATTGGCAGTGTTACTTTGATGGGGCAAGTGCCAGTCATGTGGATTATGGAAAACCTACCGCAATGATTGCCAGTGACCTCTACCTCCAAATGGTCACCGGCACTGATAACACTATGCAAGTAGCATGCAGCGCCACAACGTTTGCGATTGTCGATCGATGCGAAGATCGTGGCGCTTTCCCTCATGCATTTGCCGTCGGTGAACGAGACGGCCTATCTGGCGAGATTTTTGCCTCGCCCAAGTACTTCTCCGCCAAGGGCAATCACTTCTTCGAATCAACACAGCACATTGATCTGTCCTGGGGTTTGGCGAGCGGCCGGCAGATATTGTTGCAGAAAGATCTGCCGCTTCCGTTCCAAGTCACGGTATTTATGACGCCTGATAATTGGTGTCTCATTAATTTCGGTGCGAATGGTCTCGACGCAACCTCTGAGGATCTTTCCTCTGTTTGGTCGTTGCTGGAGTACTTTTCACCCTACTTCAATGATGAACGATATGGTCATCCCGCTTTTTCCGCCGAAAGGCAGCGCCTTGGCGCTCTGTCAGCTCTATCGGCGCGTTCAGCTCAACAGCGAGGTTATTGTCAAAGTGAGGCTGGATATACAGCCAAGGTCGACAGCTGCATGAACATTGACTTTCGAATGTGGCTCTTACGCCCTTCTCTTGTGATACCGAGTAATGGAAAGAGCATGCGCGACCCTTGCCTTTGCCTAGAGAGCGACACGGGCCTCTACTACCGGTACAAATCGATCGGTGAAGGTTTCTCAGCTCAGGAGATCTGCTCTCCGGGGATGAACATGGTCATGACGAAGGACTACATGCAGCCGCTCGAAACTCGGGGAATTCGTGGTGTCTCCGGTGCTGATGTCGGTGTCAAAACGTTGGCCGAGAACCTCTCCTTTGGTGTTGAGTATTCGTACGATACGCAATCAAATCACATGAATGTGTCGGTCCAAATGCCGCTAGACCTCACTGAAGCGAAGGGCTTGTCCTCATCGAGGATGGGCATCGAATCGTCAGATCTGCAAGTCCAACCATTGATTTTGCCCCGACCTACCGTATGCAAGCCAATTACTACGCCATCCCGACACCTTGGAGGGAACATTTGCGATATTTATTTCAGCTACGATTATCTTGACCTGGCTACAAAGCAGCTTCTGGGCTTTGTTCAGAGCCCCATCGATGAAAGTGACGAACAGGCGCCTTCTACTGTCGGTAGTTCTACAAAAGTCGCCGATACTGGCTCGGAGGGACCCGATGTCGGGCCTGAGAATGAAGAGTACACCTTTTCCGTGTGTAGTCGGGTGAAAGGATTACGAGCGTTCCTTAGTGATCCCATCTTGGGCATGCACCATCCCATCGCTGCCATCTGTTTGCCTTCACTCGTTGGAACTGTCTCACGGCTTCCTGCTTCTGAAGAAGAGTTTCCCAATACCTCTTTGCTGTCTCGCAGTGTCGATGCGAATGATCTTCAGGCGGGTCTGGATCTTCATTTGTGGGTGGATTATTTCAAGATAGCGTCGATGAGATGCTGGGAACCTCTCATCGAGCCGTACAAGTGCGTTCTTCTCTACGAAAAGTCGTCGCATAGGGGCCAGGGCATAACCTTCAACTCAGAGTGTCCCCTCCATGCCAACATTTCCGGGGCCTTGCTCGAAACAATCGATGATACTATCAACAGTTTCAGTTCCTTCCGGATGGGTGTCTTTGGGAAAGCCAAGAATCAGGATCACGATCTTCGAGAGATGCAAAGGCTGTCAACAAAGCGGCTTGCAGCTTATGAAGAGCGCAATTTGTTCTTCGAAGAAAGCATCCGAGGGCGGCGAATTGTCCATCACATTCCTTCTCCACTTGCTGAAAATGATCGAGTAGCATTCTCCCTTACAAATCATACTGGCGAACGTCTTCGGATCCACCAGTCATTAGGCGGTACGAGTGCGGCGGCACAACAGAGCGTGCCAACCGGTCCCAGAACTCGCATTACACACATCGAAGATACACTCTCCACCAAGCTCGAGTTTCTGGCGACAATCTCACTGGTCAGAAACCTTCATGTCATCGAGGAGTCTTTCGAGAGGGATGGAGCTACAGCTACTGCAGCGCGGCGTGGACAGCATCGACAAATGGGACCCAGTGGTGCCGCTCATGATGGAGGATCTAGAATGCACGTTGACTCCAGCCACACCATCGATGTTCAAATACCGGGCTTTCGATGGCTCAAGGGCATGTCTGTTGACGCAGTTGGGAAACGATTTTATCCGCTTATTCCAAGAACCATCACAATCCGCGAGAAACTCGGAGATGATTGGAGGCTACGCAATGCGGTCCATGTGCTTGCAGATATAGGTTCGTCATGGTCCGGAGGTCGAGAAGTTACTCTTTCGTCTCCATTCACCATCACGAACAACACATCACATGCAGTTGCCCTTGCAATCCATCCGAATCCGCGCCACAACCCCTCCGGGATGACTTTCGCCGGGGTAGAAGCAATACAGCTGGATGAATCCATGACGGTCGATGATGCAGCTAGTGCCAGTGTCGGTGTCGGAGTCGATGATGCTGAAGCAAACCAAATGGAAATCGACATTGCGGCCGGTGAATCATTCCAAGTTCCTCTCATGTTGATCGAATCGTCGCTTCATGTCAGAGGCAATCACCTTGGTGAGTTCGCAGGAAACTGACCTAATTTGTCGTTTTTCATTGCTTGACATGCTTTGACATTCGACCACGCTTCTCCTCACACGTACTTTTCTTCTCGTCAATAATTTACGCAGGTTCCTTTTGGATTCGGCCAGAAAAGGACACAGAGGTCGATACGCTTCTGCACCAGGCAACTGCCCCCGGCACTTCCGGCGAAGAGACATCTATTGGGTACTCTTCGCGACCGGTTCAGTTAGGTGCGTTAGTTTGTGCTCGTGATGTACCTAGGTATTCTTTCTATCGCTTAGTTCTCTGTCTGACTTTGACTTGACCTTTTCTCGTTGTATACATTCGCTTCTCTCCTTCTCAGCGAAATTTGTGCAAGAAACGGCTGCAATCTACGGAGAAAAGTGCATGGATAGGCCGGCAAACAGCGAACCAATAACTCCCGATACCTTCAATTCGGGCTTACAATTATCTTGCCCCATCATTCATAATAATCAGGAAGTCTCGGCCGCTCCATTTTGTTATGTAGTTGAGATCAAACGAAGTCCCCTTATTGCCTCGGAGCACGGCAAGAGCAATCTAGGGAGTATGTTTGATGATGCAATGCGTGACAATAATTATGAAGGTTTCGGTGCGACCACTGTGCCTCACTCTCGCGAGAGCATGGCAGTGTCACCCGACATGATCGAGGGCCCTACGGTAGATTCGAAAGCAAGCTCTCCGGGCAGACGGAGTAAATCCTCGCAGCAGCATCTGAATATCAAACACGAGCCTGTCCAGTACTCTCTTGTGATTCATCCTCCTCTTGTGATCGAAAACTTGCTGCCCGAAAATGGTCGATTTGAGCTGATGCACGCGACACGAAGGAAGGTTGTTTGGTGGGCAGACCTCAAGGCGGGAGAAAGAATTCCGGTGCACACAGTTGGCCTGGATGCTCCTCTTCTACTCCTCATCAACCTGGGGTTCTGTCGCACGCCCGTCGGAGAGGGTGCGTTGGTCCATCATGGAGCGTCTGACATGGGAGACACCGACAAAAGAGGCATCGCAGCGGTCAACCAGGCCGGACTGCAGGCGCTTGGTAAGGCAGTGACCAAAACAACTCAAAGCGTGTACAAGGGGGCGACAAAGACGCTCACTACCATCGCCGAGGGTGAAAGCGAACGGGGAAAGGAGAGAGTAGCAGTACTCCAAAGTCCAACTCTCCCGCTTCGGGAAGAAGGAAGGGTTGGGAACAAGAAAATCGGAAGCAAGAAAAAGCTTGCGGCGTTCGGCCTTGACACCGATGCCGATGCGTTTGATTCCGTTGACGCGGAGGATGGAGGAGGAGATGCTGGCGTGACACTTGGCGTTGAAGACATTGCCACTGAGACGACTGTGGTCGACAGTCTCGGCCAGCGCCTTGGTCTTTGCATCGACAACGATCTTGGTAGCGGAGGTCAACGTCGAGTTACGATTTACTGTCCTTTTTGGATTGTGAATACGACGGAGCACGCCTTACGCTACAAACAAGAAAAATCACCTTTGTTTGTCAGTGGAACGGTGACGAGTCCGACCAAAGACGGTTCACAGCCTGTCGATGATAGCAATCGGAATTATACAAACGCATTGATGATGACGACATCAGACGGAAGCGGCCCGCTGAATCCGAATCGAGGCACCATCTTTTCAGGCACTCCGGGTGCGCTAGCAACTATTTGTTCCGGCCGATCCGACGGTCTATCGTCAAAAGATCTCATCGAGTTGCTCAATAATGACATTCCTCTGGAGCGGACGGCCCAGATTGCCACAATGTTTAACTTCCACGAAAAGCTTTCACTGGGAGGACAGCGCCGACTCTGTGTTCAGCTTCACGATGGGACTGGGCAGACCAATTACTCCTCGGGTTGGTCCCCTGGATTTAGCCTTGACAGCGTTGGGGTGACACAGGTCGTTGGCATGCATTGCAAAGATAGGAGGAGCCTTGAGATTTCGGTTTCGATCGGAGTTGGCACCGGTCGATTATCACAGTACACAAAGATCGTCCGGTTCTCTCCCCGGTACGTGCTGATAAATCAGCTGACGCGTCCAATACGACTATGGCAAGACAGCTCTTTGATCCATTCAAATTACACATCAAGGTCGGGAGCAGACGACGACGAGCAGAAGCTTTGGTTCGAAGGGGGGTCGGAAGATGACGACGACAAGCCCGGTCGAGTCGAACAGTACGAGCTTTTGTTTGGCGGTAAATCCGCCATCGATTATCGAAAGGGCGCCACAGAGATGCCTCCCGATACAAACGCACACGGCGGAGCCCTCTTCATTACCACGGCAGCGCCCTCGGATATAATTCCATTTCACTTACCCGACACTCGAGTTGATCGAGAACTGCGGATCGACTTGGGTACTCGGCGGTGGAACCTGACTTCGAGCTTCCCTGCCGATGTAGCTCAGGAGTATCAACTCAAAGTCTCGCGAGCAATTAATCTGCGCTTGTTGAAACATGTAACAACGAGGGCATCGTCACACTACACTGTCGAGCTCCCACCAAGAGCACTACCAGGACAGCAGCAGGAGCCATGGGATGGCGAATTAGGCGTATGGTTCGAGACAGACTGGGAGGACGGCCGCATTGTTGTCAAAGGAACCAAGAGGGTGAGTGGGGATCGAGTGTTGTTGGAGTGGTATCTCATGGTGCATGTTTTACTGACTTGTATACTGTTCGTCTCTATTCATTCCTCCCTTCCACCAGGGAAAATACTGTTACAACTCCACTGACATTCATGTTGGTGATGAGTTGCGACAAATCAATGGAGTGCAGGTATCCCGAATGTCCTTCGAGGAAGTCATGGCGAAATTAAAAGACGCCCTGGCCGCTGTCTCAGCCGACTACAGGAGTCAGCGGTACGGTATGGATGACGCGAGCAGATCAAACTCCGCGTTGAAGCCAGGCAAGCTACTGAAATCCATCACTGGTGGCGCAATATCAATACCCGGTGGGTCCAGTCCGACATCGCAGACACCATCAATGCAGCCTGGCCGTCGCTTACTTTTAACCTTCCGAACCGTCGAAGAGCGCCGGGTGCGAATCCGATCCAGAGCGCTCAAGGCCGGCAAAAGCAAGAAGATGCATCATCGACGCGGCGGCATCACCAAGGAAACACCGGCGAGGAATGCGAGAGGAAGCGCAGGTCATGGGGCGACCTCTCCCGTCGCCGCTATTGGGCGACGATCTTCAAGCAATACTAACGAGAACAGGGAAGAAGCGTTGTTAGTCGACATGAAGTTTTTACATCAGTCTATCTTCGTCTTTGTTCGAGACTTTGACGCGTCCCATCCACCGTATCGCATTGAGAATCGAGCAATCAATCATGCCATATATTTTCGACAAAAAGGGTGCGATGGTCATCCATGGAAGCGGCTGTCGCCTGGCGAGTCGGCTTTATATGTTTGGGAAGAGCCGACAAAGCCCAAAAAACTTACTGTGCGTGTCGGAACGAATCTTAGATCATTGCACGGTGTTGATGGCGACGCCAATTTTCAACAGTCGAAGACTATCAAGAGGGCAAGCAAAGCCTCAAAGTTGCATGCGACGGGAATCAAGGTGCTCTACCCCTTTAGCCTAATTGAGAGTGAGGAACAGGGTGGGTATGGCCCCACAAAGACCATTCAATTGGAGCAGATTGGCTTCGCCGACTACCTCCCTTGTCCGGAAGGAGGTGACGCCAAAGATAAGGCGGCAGCCACTGCCCTTGACCAGGAAGCTTTGCTGTGTCGCGTCGACACAGAGGGTGGGACGAGACTCCTCGTTATTTCCGACGCTACCGATAGCAATGCCGAAGAGGGTGAGGAGCTCATGATGCGGCGCCATCTTCATACTCTCAGGAAACAGATCGAGGAAGAGCAGTCCCGACGAGACACGTTCAAATCAATGAAGCAAAGGTTAACAATGAGCGTGAGGGCGTCGTCGCACTCGCTTGGTAAATCGGCCCTGGCATCGATCGAAGAGTCCAATGAAGAGCTGCTGTCGTCAATCCCAGAAGACAGCGACCTCGAGGTACCAACAAATTCGGAATCTGAAGAACCGAGTGCTCATCACACAATTGGCGAGCAAGATATTTCCGAGATTGCGGATTACCCGGAAGGATCGTGTATTTCCAGGCGCAATCAGGTACTCGTTGAGGTATTGGAGTGCTCTGGATTGAAGGCGTCTGATTTGAACGGTCTGAGCAATCCCTACGCAGAGGTCTCCCTCAAACAACGCCATGGACGAAGGAAGAATCTCTTCCACAAGCTCAGAGAAAAACGAAGGACCTATTTCATCGAGAAGACACTTGCGCCACGTTGGTCTCAGCAGCCACAGATATTTGTGTTTGACGTGCCCGAAGAAGCGAGCCGGGTCACGCGAGGGTACAGCATCCGCGTTTCCGTCCGAAGTTTCAAGGGACTGGTTTCCTCGGCGCCGTTCCTCGGCCGCACCGACGTGCATCTGCGAAGTCTAGTGAACCAAAAGGAGTCTGTCGGGTGGTACCCCCTGACGGGGAGAACCAATCAGCGCGACCTTGGCGCCGCGGCGACTTCTCATGTCAGAGGCTCTGTAAAGTTACGTGTTCAATGGATTTATTCCACCCCGGCCCTCTTGGACTACTACCTGCTTCTGTCGCAGACGCGTCTCAATGAGCTCGAGCGCAGCCGAGTTGGAATGAAGCAGCAATTGTCGACCGTGATTGATTCTGCTCAACAGAAGAGGCACAATATGACCATGGATGCTCTCTCGTTAGTGCGGATGCCAACTATCACCGGCATTGAAGGCAGACGCCATCGAAGAAGTATTGGTATAAGCACTGCGTCCAAGCCCATGGCTCCAAGCAAGTCGTTCAGCAGCGGATCCCTCGCTTTATCGCCCCCCAGAACGTCGCCGCAAAAGTCATTCCCAATGGCAGCTCTGCGAAGCAGTGTGAAGTCGGCACGAAACAATTATCTCTATGCGCTGCATGCGGAAACGGCAGGACTTCGTTCTTCGAGGCAGCTTGTGAGTTTCGACACGTCGGTCTTTTCTCCTAGCATCGAACGCGGACGGCTGGGATCTTTCAGCGGCGAAAGGGGCCGAACGTTGACATCGTCTGATTCCGATGGCGTTCCTTTGTCTCCACGAGCTTCTCTGTCCGGTGACGATTTTGCCGATCTTCTCACGCCGCAACGTGGACGCATCAATTCCCTAGCCAGTCAGAACGATATCTTCCTACAGCGAATGAGAGCCTTTAGTCGCGGTGATATGTCCGTCGATGGCGGTACCTTGCTAAGTCCTGGCGCGAGAAATCTATCAGACAAGCTCGCGGTTGTTTTGCCGACAACGATTGAAGAGTCAGCCCTGCCGTCAGACGAAGCGCTTCGGTTCGACGAGGCCAATGCATTGTACGATAGTGGCCTGCTCTATCACGAGAGCGGAACATACTTTCACCGCCGACATACCACCCATCAGATAAGAAGTCACCTTTCCATTGCACCATCATCACCGTCGACTGGACGAACGAGTGCAAAGTGTTTGGAGTCCACAAAATATCTTCGAACATGGACACTGGCCGGAGCGTATCTGAATGACCCTGATCTTTACGCCGAGCTTACTGGCAAGCCAAAGCTGGAAGTCTCACGCTTTCCCAACCGGCGCACAGATGATCCCTTGGCGCATTATCCAGAAGGAATGCAAAGCATATTTGTGCTACCTTTATCTGCACCTTCGACTGTTCTCACAAAGGCGAATAACTTGGCTCAAAGTCTGGCGGAATCGAGATCAATCTTTGCTCGCGCATGCAATACGTCTCTCAAGCAAGTCCTCAACCCAGGAGGGTGGTTGACGATCCGACCCATCACGGCGCTCAACCTTCCCGACACCTACGCGTCAATGTCTGTGAAACTGAGATATGGGTCAACCGTACTCATGAGTCAGTCCGCCGACGCCAAGGTGACTCCTAGATGGCTCGACGAAACCGCCGTCATGTCTCCAAGCAATAGTTCCCAGCGCGATGCAAAATCGTCTCCTTCTAGTAGACATAATAGCCGTGGCTTTGTGAATTCGAACGAAGACGACGTAGATTTAAACGATCTCAACACCAATCGTAGCGCAGGTTTCTTTGGACATCCTCGTGAGAATGATCTGCAGGTGTACGTTGAGCCCCTCAAAACCAGCGGCATATTGCGACTGTCCGTTATCGGGGAGAAACTTCAATCTCGCGTCGAATTGGGCGTTCTTCAGATCAACATTGCCGCCGCGTTGAATTGTTGTGTCGACGCTGGAGAAGACGACGGCGGTGTCTTGCAGTACATCCGATGGTTCCCCCTCATGAGTCCCAAGGAATGCACGCCCATCGAAGGTGACATGGGCTACAGCACGAGGCCTCCAGAGTCAGAGAAGGCTTCGGACAATCTCTTCAATCAGTACTTTGCCCCTTGCATCAAGCTGGCGATCATTTGGCAGCCTGATTCCTACAACGAAGCGTATGAGACCAACTTGGCAACGAGCAGAGTTGGTCTTAATCATTCTTCTTCGCGCCATAGCGACGATCGGTCGGTGACTAAGACATATGTTCAGGGATACGTCGACAGCATCTCCGCATCACTCGTCGATTCAGCGAGGGCCAAGGAGTTGCTTTCCTTCTGCTCTACGGACATCGATGTCAGATACAGTGTCACCATGCCCAAGACGAGGTTGGGAGTGGCAGTTGGATGGATTCAGCTTGATCATCAGCTCAAGGCACGCGAGCCAGTGTGCGTCGCTCCAACACCAGTCCTTCATCCGCAACCGACATTTCAGCTCCTTGCCGTCAAGAACAACCTTCGCAGCAAGGTCAATATCGACTCCTACGAGTACGTTGCAGCAGCGCTGCAAGAAATGGACGTCCGCATAGAAGAGGTGTGGTTGTTTGAGGTGTGGGAATTCCTCAACCGAATACTTCAGCGAAGAGATGCAAAGAAGAAACTCTATGCAGTCGGCACCAACGATTCTGCCAATCAAGGCGGGCTGCATACCGACAGATATAGCTTCAGCGACAGCGCCGATAGCGACAAGGCCGAGAATGAGCTTCACGCTCACATCCAGCGCGGCCTTGAGCAACAAAAGGATATAGACAAACAGAAGGCGGATGACACAAAGAAGCTTTACATCGCACAGCTTTTGCTCGGATACGTCAAACTCAATCTCTCCTACATCAAGAGTGTGAAAGGAAGTCGCCGAGACGACATTAAGCCGACTTCCGACCGGATGAAAAACGCTTCTGATGGCACTACTTCCGCTACCCTGACGGATATCCCTGGTCTATCCATAGGAAAGGATACTCCGATGATGTCTGCCAATGCCGGTGGGAAGAAGACTGGCGATGATGGCAGTGCCGAGCTTTACCGCCGATGGTCCGAGGGCATCTACGACTACGCAGCCGAGGGTGCATCGAAGCGTGTTCGAAACCTTCCGAGCCTCATCTCAACTGTCTTCCCGGCCATTACTGGCGCACCCATTCGTCTTCAGGGTAAAACCATCGAGCATGTGTTTGAGGAAGGGTCTGAAATAATATCATCGCTACGAAACTACTACGTCAACGAGATTTTGCGCCAAGTCTACAAGATCATTGGTAGCCTCGACTTTGTTGGAAATCCAACGATGGTGGTCTCTTCGGTCCTGACGGGCGTGAGAGATTTTTTCGTCCAGCCGTCGAGAGAATTCCTTCGAAGTCCCAAGGATCCATCGCGCATCGGCATCGGCGTAGCCAAGGGAACCTTGTCGCTCGTTTCCCACAGTGCAAGTGGCATATTTGGTTTTGCATCGAAAATGAGCGCTACAGCGGGACAAGCTGCAGCACAGCTATCTTTTGATCGATACTACAAACAATGGCACGCTGAGCACGCAGGCAGTACGAACAATTACCGAGGAAACAGACGCACCCGTGAGATTGTCATCGATGGAATTGTGCGACCGGCACAGGATGTAGTATCCGGCGTCTTATTTGCAGCATCCGGCGTCGTCGTCGAGCCGTATCGAGGATACAAGGAAGGAAAGGTAGTCGGGTTGGCCAAGGGCATCGGCATCGGCGCCGCTGGAGTTATCACAAAGCCTCTCGTTGGCATCTTCGATGGGTTTGCCCATTTCACCGAGGCAATCCACGACCTTGCAAAGGATATCAATGTGCTGGAGAAGAAGTTTCAACCCGTTCAGAAGAGACGTCTTCCGTACGTTTTTGGCACTCGAGATCTCTTGATCCATTTTGACCTCGTCCAGGCAACGTGCATGCAGCTTCTGAAGAAATTCCCTCCTCCCAACATCGTCCCTGGTGCTGAAGTTATCGTCCACGCCGAAGTTCTTCGTATGGAACCGGGCACCGATTATTACGTGGTCGCAACGACCAAACGAATTGCACTGTTCAAAGCTAGGCTCGAGGGCAAAGGACCCGTTGTCCACGCGTTGGTGTGGCAACTGTTTGTGCACGACGGAGTGACGATCAAGTCTAGCATCGAGAGCCGCGGCCACAATGGTATCGCACTCTACGTTATGTCGTCCTCCCTACCTGATCGAATATCGGGCCGTCGCTTGTTGACGGAATTAGACATGGAACTTCAAGGCGATATGATGCTGCAACAAGGTCAACTACGCAGTTCTGGCCGATCTCCTTCGGCTGCATCTTTTGCCGCCATGAGCAATTTGGGCAACGAAGACAGCGTTAGGGACGAAGAAACTAGGCCTACTCCAATGGCGAATAACGAACAATCGTTCTTCGCAACGGCGCAGGTCAAGACCAAGACGGCCGCCAAGGCCATCGCAAAGGGAGCTGGTGCCAAGTTCACTTTGCCACGAGGTACTCAGAACAGTAATATATCTCGAGGAGAGAGGATGAGAAGTACGGTCCGAGGGCCTATGATCGACCAGCACATGATACTAGGAGAATTTCAACATCGGCAGGCTTTGATCCGTGTTCACAACGCAATATGTTGTTTGGCCGAACGGTTCGATCTGATTATGTGGGAAGGCGGCGTCGGCGTGTCCGGAAGCCTTGACATGTACACGACCTTTGGTCATTTAATATTCGAAGAAGAAGGCGACGGGCAAAGCGATAGAGGACGTAGGAACGGTAAAGACGAGATCAAACCAGGCAGTGTCTCGTTTGAGTCCATATCTGAAGGTATCGCTTGGCTCCACGACGTCGACACCATGGCTCTGGAAAGTGATCGCAGGCATTTGCCCGTAATGTCCATCATTTCGAGAAACGAGTGGTTGTACGCCGATGAGCTGGACTCGTCGCGACGAGAGGGTGGATCAATTTGGTGGATCGAAGCTAGGGCCAGATCTACTTTCGTTCCACCTCCGTCTCCACCAATTCCAGTGCATGTCGACTACGATGACTCTGTCATAGCGGACATCATGCGAAGACTGGAAACCGGCGCTATCACCTACGATCAGGCCGTAGAAGAAATTAGGACCCGGGTTGCTGAGGTTGACGATGCTGAAGCAAACCAGAATGAAGAAGAAGAAGAACTGGTCGGGGACTTCGCTACGTGTGCGCCGTCAGACTCTGACGAAAGCGGATTGCCAGAACGCCTCCATACTCCCCCCAGTGCACCACTCCTTGAACCTCATCCCCCCGAATTTGTCAGTCGAACGGGAGGTATGATGCTCACGCCGCTAGTAGCTGGTAACGATACCAGGTCACTGCAAACTGCGTCATATGCGCATGGATCTCATGCGGGTCTCACCGACGAACGGATGGATCGCCTCGTTACAATGATGGAGCACTTTCTTGTCGCTGTCGCCGCGGGTGGTCAGATCGGCACTCCGCCGGCGATGCTTCCTCGCCAGGAAGAAGGAGGTAATATCAATGACGGAGGTAATGTGGAAGCAGACATGGCATCGGTGGGAACTGAGGTTGCGAGTGTGGCATCCACACTTGTTACAAATAGCTCGCACGTGGCGTTCTTGATGCAGGAGGTTGCGGCTCTGAGAGAGCAGGTAAGTCTGACGAGAGGTAAATAAAAAGGCAGCCTCTACTCTATCTATCTCAATCACTCCACACCCTTTTCTCACTCGATTGCGTGCGTTGTGTCGTTTCAATATTACATTGCAATTCTCTACAAATAAATGCGCAACAGCTCCAAGAAGATCGAGCCGAGGCAGCTGAACAACAACAAAATGATGAAGCGAGGCACGTGCAGGAGGTGGAGGCAATTACAAGACAATTCGAACAGCAGGCCGAGGAGCTTCGCGCCGAAATTAGTGCAAACCGTATTGAACAGGAAGACTCGATGGTTGTTGCAGGCGAAGTGGAGGAAAATACTGAAAATGAACGACGAAATACTAGTAGTAATAATGGAGACGGCGGAGGAAATGTCGAAGGAAGCGGTGTTGACGATCTTGATCTTTCCGATGACGGTAGCCATAGATCTTTGGTTTGAAGAGCTGTTCTGAAAGATAAATTTATGAGATTTGTTGTACAGCAGAAGGTGTCCCCTTTCCTTTCTCTGCCCAGACGTGAAGAACTCGCTAAGTGGGCGGGGAGACACAGTTCATTGATGTTAAAAGGTGCGATCTGTAGTATACGTATTAGGAACGACCTACTAGATCTAAGTACCTAGGTACGGGTAGATCTACTACGTAGTAGCACCGCGTACACGTAGGAATATATTAAAACATAAATAAATGTGAGCAACCCTCGAATTTTTGTGTGTCAGAGGCTCTAGTAGCTAGGCGGCGAGTGAGCGCGCGGCAGGCGCGCTTTTTCCCGCCTTTTTTTGAATTGCTCTCATTGGTTGGCGAATGAGCAAGCCAAGCGCCCAAGCGCAAGGGCGCCGATACCGGTCCATTTCCATCAACCAATGTACCACGCATCTCACTCACCACCCACAACTTTGCTGGGCATTGTATATTGCTGCACCTAATCGCGACTTGGTCCGCCCCAGCTCATCTTGCGACTGCAGCACAACTTGTGTTGCGTATCGGGACGGACAAAACACGCACTCTGAATTCAGAACTTGTTGCTTCGATATTGCTGCTGCATGGTTGCCCCCCATTGGATGAAATGTTCCACGACCATGTCTTCTAATGTGTCCCACTTACAAGTCCTATCCCAAGCCGCAGAATCAAGAATCTTATGTACAAAAGAGCTCACGAGTTGCTAACATGCAGCTTGCCGGCGCAGCCCAACTGCGCCAACGAATGGCCAGAAAGAGAGAGGAAAATGCCCGAGAGACGCTCATGCGAACTGGCGAAATGCACCTGTGCGATTTGGTGATGGCCAAGATACGTGCACTTCCGGAGGAATCTCTTTGGAGTGAGACAACTCTGATCACTATCATCCACAAATCTCGAAATGAATGGAAGGACAGCAACGCTCAAAACATCCCCACCGATGATTTGCCCGATGAACAAGATGCTGGCATAAGCCTTACATGTACTTCTTCCCCG
>Ga0115006_10001640_pt1 | contig 14156 bp, 18 predicted proteins | sample ArcOceMetagenome_3_FD_88943 | JGI IMG/M metagenome (GOLD analysis project Ga0115006, IMG submission 88943) | Marine eukaryotic phytoplankton communities from Arctic Ocean - Arctic Ocean- Svalbard ARC20M Metagenome | ecosystem: Environmental > Aquatic > Marine > Oceanic | place: Arctic Ocean...
GGGCTCGGGCCACGACTTCTACGGCACCCTCTACATGCCGCCCTCCGGCTACGTCAACTCGTGCGACGGCGGCCGCTCGCACACCTACTGCGACTACCGCCAGGAGTAAAGTGCTCGCACGCAGTGCATGCATGAGCTTCTGCTAGTTGCTGGGGACCGCCTGGTCGGGCACGCTGCCGCGTGCTCGGTCAACTTATTATTCATGGGGTACTGATTTCGCCTTCTCAATGAAATCAATCGCAAAACTCCTGCTTCCCATCGCTTCTATGCCCCTCCGGTGCTTTGGTGTTCACTTCCAGGGTGTAGGGCACATAGTAATCCGTTGTCCACTCGAGACCGAGTCAATGGGCAATCGCTGCACATCGCAACACGCTCTTCGAGCGGGTCGGGGTGCCACGTCTACCGGGTGGCAAGGTGGTGATTGGGACGGACACGCTGGCCGCTAGTGCCCAGTGGTGGTGTCACCCGACATAACATATGCAACCCTGACTCATTCATATTTGTTAATATTAACTAGACGGTTTTATCCTTCTCCGCCTACTCTTCTCGTCTCGGTCCGCTGGGTTTGAGCTGCTCCCTCCTCAATTTGCGTCCTGGCAAGCATTCATGACATCCAACAGCACGCGCCTGTACTCCTCCTCCATCACCAGCGCAGAAATTTGTCGCGCCCCACCCCCGGACGCGTCTGGTGTTCGCGCCTGCTGACGCAAAGTGCACGAGGCGCTCTTGTTTTGGGCTTCTGATGTGTCCAACACTCGAGCACTCGTAGCCGCGGACCCGCCCCAAAATCTCGCATCTGCGCGCGGCGGGCCGGTGGCGTTTAAGAGGTCTTGCGCGGCCTGCACGACCCCAGCCACATGCATCAGATGCATCAGGCGCATGCCTTTTGTGTCAGAATGCATCTGATGCACAGTCGGCGCAAGGGCGAGCATCTCTGCATCAAGACTGCGTTGGTGCGTTGCATCAAGACCGCTCCAACACGGTTCCCGGCAAGGGATGGACTGGTGGACGTGGGTTGGGATGGGAGGTGGGGGGCTAGGCGACCAGAAGCTGAGCATCAATGTGCTCATCCAACCAGCCGCTTTTTGCGTGCGCCGCGCCTTGAGCCACGCCGCGTGCGGCAGGCGCGGAGCGTGAGGGGGAAGCGTGTCGCTGTCTGGCAAGGCCACGCGCTGGAGCTGCCACAAAGGCCGATGTGTCCATGCTGCTGTCATCTGTTTCTCACCCACGCCGGTCAGAGCAGGCGCATCGGCCGTCGACAGGCGCGTGTTGTGTGTCGGTGCCGCGCGCCTTGCAATGAGCCGGTGCACATGGGCCAGCAGCAAGACACATAGATGGAGCAACTAGACACATAGATGCAGTGGACCGGGCGAGGACAAGCCGAGAGGCGAGAGGCTGCTGCGATGCACAGAGGTCACAGCACTGCTCGCAGTCTGGTATCCTTGAGCACCCCGCAAGTCGTCTTGGCTGTCGCTGTCGCTGTCACAGCGCGAGCGTCTCCGGACGCTGGAGCCCAACGAAGAGGCACTCTTGGCCGAGGTGGTGGCTCTGGCTGGCAGTTTGGCCGGCGGCTTGCTGCTCACGCTGCCCACGCAGCTCACTGTCATGCCCTTGGTCTTGGCGGCTGACGGCGCCGGAGATGTCCTGCGCCGAGCGGTGCCTGCTGGTGCTTTCTTCTTGTTCGACTGCTCTGACTGCTCTGTATTCCTCGTCTGCGGCCGAGGGCCTGCGCGCTGCGCTGTGCTATGCGATCCTGTCTCTCCAGTTCCTGCAGTCCTGGCGGCCGCTCTGCCCACGGAGCTCTTCTCTCTCGTCCTTGCTCCAGAGAGCCTGTGGCAACATAGCAAAGATGCAACAAGACGTGGCAGCAACATGACATTCCATCAACATGCCATGCCAGGTGCATCCGCCTGTCAAGTCAGCGTCTGACACCGCCGCCACACGCGGCACATGCCGACTCCAGTCGCTGCAAGCGCGTGGGAGCGTGCATGATGCGGCACGTGTGCGATGAGAGGGTGAATGCCAACGGCGTTGGTGTACCAAGAGGAAGAGGAGGAGAAAGTTTGAGCGGCAGAGCGGGTCGGCGTCAGGTGAGCCTCGGGAATCAGATGGTCAGCCTCGGGGATGAGATGGATGAGCTGCTCTCCCGCGCCCCGGCCTCTGCTGTGGGGGCTTCTCTCCTCCTCGCCGCTCGCAAGCCGCATCTGCCCTCCAGAGTCATCAAGATGGCGGCCATGATCAAGAAGACGAGTGGCAGAGTCGAGGGCAGCAGAGTCGAGGGCAGCAGAGTCGAGGGCAGCATGATGCAGATGGCCAGTGTCTTGACGCGTCACAGGACTGGAGGAGCGAGGCAGGACGGAAGAAAGAGGCGGGCGTGACGTCGAGTGTCTGGAGCGAGAGTGCAAGTCCTGCGAGGGGCAGGACGCCGCGTCCTCCAAACACGTGCTGTCCCGGCGCGCATGCACCCCCGACAGCGGCGACGTGGCAGCACTGCTCCTGGCACTGCCTTGCCGACTGCTCCTCACACTGCTCCTGTCCGCCGCTTGATGCACCGGCATGGGCCAACCCGAGCTCGAGCAGTCGCGTGCCGAAGGAGGCGGTGTGGTGCTGCTTGCTCGACTGCCCCCGTGCTCGCCAGCGCGTCTTGCCGGACTCGGCCCCCTGCCTTCCCTGGAGAGGGAGCTGGAGACCACAGAGCGCGCCGAGTCTCGCCAGCTGCTCAGACTGCCGCCAAATCGCAGCGGCGAGACCGCGTGCGGTGCGGCAGAGTGGAGGGGCGAGGATCGAGATTGGAGGGGCGAGGAGCAATGCGAGCGGGGAGAAAGGAGGGCGGCGGCTGCCGGCACCGGCAACGCCAGGTGCGCCAGGCTTGCTGTTGCCCCCGCGTGCTCGCTGGCCGATGCGCCTATTTGCTCGCCTCGCGGCACAGCGGGAGCTGAACGCAAGGACTGGGGCAGAGAGCACGGGGGAAGAGCGGCGTCTGGTATCGCGCACAGGTGCGTGTACAGGTCCGCATCTGCCTCACCGCTCGTGCCCAGCGCGCCCATAACCTGCCGACATGCGCGCGCGCGAGCTCAGCCATTGCACGCCTTGCACGGCGTACACGCGTCACGGCACAGGTACGCCTCTGTCGCGCGGCGACACCTGCCCGATATACATGCATGTTGGCGCGCACAAACATCAACCCACCTGGGCACGGAGGAGGGCAAGCCAGGCATTGAGGGCGGATCGCTTGGCACGTTGGTGGCCATTATACATGAAAGCACCGAGCGGAGAGCAAGAGCAAGGAGGGTGACTGGCACAAGGCCTGCTACATGCCCTGTCAGCGCCTGCGCTCATCGCTGCCCAGCTCTCGAAATGCGCTCGCTGCCTCGAGGCACCAGCGTCCAGCCAGGCGCGTTCAGCCAGGCGCGAGAGCCCGCGGAGCGCTTGGGAGCGACAGGCGCTGGCCGTGCTTGCGTCCGACGCCCACTCGGTCAACAGCGTCCGCATCCTTCGCCGAGTCCGCCCTGTGCTCAGCCTCTCGGCCCTCGCTGCCCCGAGCTCCCCTGCCGCCACACACGCGCGTGACATTGGACATGTGTTAGTCTCGCATCGTTCATCTCACATCTGACATTCTCCGCCGCCTGTGCCTCTATCGTGTGCCGGCGACAGCGCCACTGTGGCGTGCCACCATTTTGCACAGGCCACTATCCAGTGTCACCATCTTGGAGCCGGCACACAGCGGGCCAAGCAGGGCGAGTACCGAGGCGACGCACTGCCGACGCAGAAGACCAGGCCAAGAGAGCTCGCCGTTCCGCCCGTTCCTCCCGCCTGCCCTCCCCACCCCGTGACGGCTGAGCACACGAACGCAGACGCAGACGCAAACAGGCAGGCAGGCAGCCCTGCAGGCAAAAGCACAACTACTAGGACTATTCTGCGAGGAGGAGCGCTTTTGGAAAACAGGGCAGCTAGCGCGTGTTTGCGCGCCAGATGGCAGGAGAAGGCGCAGACCGGCGGAGACATGAGCGGCACGCTCGCCGATATCTTCGGCGCGTGTGAGCGTGAGCGCTCCAAGCCAGCAGCACGCCCGCCCGCCGCCCGTCCTTGCCTCCTTCCTGGCCAACCAGTCTCTCCGGGTCGGTGACGGACCGCATTTTGCGCGTGTGCAACCACATGCCACCTCCAGCGCGCACAAGATGGCAGGCTGCCAAGGGCCTGGAGCACACAAGAATTGCAACAAGACTTGCAAGTGGCCGGCGCTACCAGCATGGTGGCCTCCGCTGCCGGCATTCGCCTCACACGCAGACACGCAAGCGCACGAGCTGGCATGCTGGTGCGACAACAAGAAGCAAAGAAGCAAAGAAGAGAAACACGCGCAAGCGACCAGCAAACGCCGGGCCAGCAGTCGCAGCTTCCAGACTCTCCACACACCCCGCTTGCGCGCCCGCGCTGCCCGTCCTGCAATTATTTTGCTGCGGTGCTGACGCAAGTGAGATAGCCGAGGGCACTGGCTTGGCTAAGCGAGTGAGATGCCGTGGCTTGGCTACGCGAGTGAGATGCCGGAGAGCACTGCCTTGCCTGCCGTGACTGCCTCGCCTCGCCACCGCCCGTGCTCTTGCTCGCGCGCTCTTGCCGCGCGCCTAGTCTTCAAAAAGGCGCCTACTTGCGACTACTCTCCTGGCAGCCCCCTGTACAAAGACCCCAGGGCGCACACGCACACGGTACAAACGGAAGACACTGCGAGACCTGAGGCTGCAACAAGTAGGCCGGTGCGCCAGGGCCAGCTCGATCCAGACAGCCAGCGTCAGTGCAGACAGGGTGCGCCGCCGCCGCCTTCCCATCTCCACCGCCTGCCAGTGTGACACCCCAGACGCGCAAACTCGCCATCAGGCGCTGCGCCCGCGCCCCAGCACGCCGCCGCGTCGGCTCGGCAATCTCCCTGCCCGCCCCTTGTGCCGCCTGGCGTTTATGACTAGAACCCCACTAATACAGCAAACCTAGGATCAACCAACGCAAGACTGGCCCTGTGCGACCCCTGCCATGCATGCGCACTCCCCACAGCAGGGCCGACGGCGAGTGCCATGCTCGTACACACTGTAACACCAAGACGGTGCGTGTGCGTGTGCCCTCGTCTACACTGTCGCCTACTGACCCTGTGCCCCGCGCCTACTGACCCTGTGGGCCAGAGCTGGTCCCGGGGCACAGGGTCAGTAGGCGATAATGTAGGCGAGGGCGCACGCGTGCGCATGCGGGTGCTAGTGCAGACAGAGGAGGCAGGCGTCGACGAGGGAGAGGGGCAGGCAAGACCTTGACATCAATGAAGCGCCGTCGCCGCGCCTCCACCACACTTTGCTGCAGCGTGCGCACGACCCCTTGGATGCTCCTGGACCTTGCCCTCTTCCGGAGACCAGCCACGTGCCTGCCCATATAGTCATGCGCCCGCGCATCAAGGAGCGTGGGAGAGCGCGCAAGGAGCGGCAGGCCGGCAACTCAGCTCGTTCGCCTCAGCTCATTCGCCAGCGACACGCGTGCACGCGTGACGCGTGTCGCGCCAGGACACGTCCAGGGGCGTCCGTACAGGGTCAGTATGCGTGCCGTAGGCGAGGGGCAAGAGTAACACGCGTGCGCACATGCTTGTCGCATCCTTTTAGGATGCTGGCACCGCCCTGGCGCTGTGCGAGTCTTGAACCAGGTGACTATGCTCGAGGTGACTACACTGGAGGTGGCCTCCAGTGTAGTCACCTCGACACTACTCTAAGTGTCTTTGACAAGGTGCCTACTAGGACCAAGCTCCTCTCAGTCACGTGTTTCCAGACACTTAGTGTAGGCACGTATTTCAAGACAGGCGCGACAAGGCGCGACAAGCCGGGCCCTCGCCTACGAAATCGCCTACTGACGGCTTGTCCCTCCCGGACGTTTCCTGGCGCTCACGCGGCGCGTGACGCTGAGCGTGACGCGCGCCGCGTGAGCGCCGGAGCCTTGGGGTGCCACACGCGACAAGCGCACTTGACCTTTTTACGGCGGCGGAAAAGACAAGCATCTGGTGCCAAGCATGCAGCGTGGTGCCGGCCAGCCCGCGGCGTCGCTTGCGCGCCAGGCCTCCCTCGTGCGCCTGATGCCCCCATCCGCTCCCTTTTCTTACACTGCCGCACAATAAGAGGCACAGTGCAAACACGAGGCATGGTGGTGGCGCAACGTGCAGCACACCATGCACGCCCAGTGGCAAGCATGGCGCAAGGCTCTACCTTGATCCGCCGGCGCTGGGCCACGGCGGCGGCCCACAGGGCGGCGGTGTGTTGGGCAAGAGCTAACTTGAGGCGGCAACCCAGCTGTGCCGCTCCCGCCTCTTGCCGCCCCAGTCTTCTGCACCCTGCTCCCCGTGCTCCGGGGCCAGAGCGCGCGACTGCCGGCAACGTAGTGAGCTCGGGCTTGGACAAGATGCGATGGATGCGCGCAAGTCGCGCGCTCCGAGACATCTGTTGTGCCGCCCGTGCCCATACGCAAAGCCACCCGTGTCACTTGAACTCGTTTCGCGACGCCGTCGCACGCGTGCGGCTGCACGGCAAGCAGGAGGCAGGAGGCAGGAGGAGGCAGGAGGCACGCGCGACCTTTGCAGCTCTTGTGCGCGCCAGAATGAGCAGGTGAGCAGGCAAGGGGGGAGCAGGGCAACGTACATTGAACAAGACGGCAGCTAGCAGGCGCCCTTCCGCCCGCCCACGCAGGCTGTCAAACCCCTTGCGCACGCGCAGCAGGCGTGCTGAAGCAGCCGCGAGCGCGTGAAACCAACGGCCGGCGAGGGCAAGGCGTCTGCGCCACTCTTTCTCCGCCTGCTCGCGGCAAGCACAGGACGTGAGCGCCGCTGGTCCCCTCTCGTCCCGCCCCGAAGCACTTGCGCGCTACACGCAGGCAAGCATGCGCATGGAGGCGAGGCGGCGCGACGCTGCACGCGCAATTGCTCGTTGCTCCTTTGTGCCTGCCGTGTACCTCGGCTTGCTGCCTCCATCCAAACGCGCTTGCACACACGGTCACACACGGTCACACACGCAAGGATTACGAGAGGAGAAGGATTGGGGCAGGGAAAGGATGACCGCTGCGACGGCTGCGCGCGCTCGGTAGTCAGCCGTTCGAGAGATGATATTCAAATCAGCGCGCGCGCGCTGCAGCAGCGCAACTTCTGCCTCCAGGGCCGCCTGTTTCTTGAGCGCGCCCTCCAGCTCTGCCACCCGCCGCTTGTGTCGAGCCACCTCGGACAGCAGTTCTGTGCCGCGTTGCGGCGCGCATGCAGCAAAACAGTTACGGCCTCCTCATGTTACGCTTGCCGTGTTCCTCTTGACAAAGGTGACTACTAGGACGCGAGGCTTCGGCAAGGTGACTACTGGCCTATAGCCAGTCCTAGTAGGCACATGTTTCAAGACTGATCAACTCAAAAGACTCATCCACATGCGCACGCACGCACGCACGCACGCACGCACGCTTGAGAAAGCAAGAGAGGCAGCGCGGGAAACACGGCGCGAAGACGAAGCACTGCGCCAAACCAGACGCTGCCGCCCGCCGCCGAGCCGCCTCACCGGTTTTTTCTTGCACGCGCAGGCTATCGTGCTTGATGTTGCATGCACCCCACCCCGCGCCCCTCCGGCCGTCTGCGGCCCGAGGATCTTGCAACCGGTCGCCCGCGGCCCAAGCATCTTGCAACCTGTCGCCTCCATCAGCCCCGCTCCATTCCCATTCTACCGCGCCGTCGGCCAGTGAGTCAGGGCAAGACGGAAGGAGATGGATCACGATGCCTGGGCTTTCTGCCCCGCCGGCGTCGCTCGAGCGCTTGCCACTGTCGCCTGGCGCACCTTGGCCAAGAGCAAGGGGGGCAGCGGCAGCTTCCTCGCGACACGCCGCCACCTCCCAAGCCCCGCCTTCGCCGCCAGCAGGCCCATGGGCTGCGCCGTCACCGTCAGTGCGCAGCCCAGGACTATCCGGAACAGCGTCCGCAGCCGCCGGCAGACTCTGGGCGAGCAGTCGCGCCTGGTGCAGGTGCCGCAAGAGAGACTGCCCGCCCGCCCCAGCACCCCCGCCTCCGCCCTGGCAGTCGGCGGAACCTTCGTCTGCCATCACTAGGTCCTGCGCGCGTGAAAATGCACCCCAGCACATGCACCTCAGCATCGAGCCCTAGCACAGAGCCGCAGCAAGAGGCTCTTCACGCATCGCGCCCCCTACACAGACCCACCATGTAAGCCTTGCTGTCATGGTCGCCATGAGCCGAGTGCGTGTGCCGACCACCGCCCTTCATCTGCGCGACAAAGTGCGGCAGAGCCTGTAACTCCACGCGCATGCATTCGTGCGCCAGCACTCGCACTCGAACGTGCACGAGCGCGCGTGCGCAAAACATGCAGTCGCTGCTGAGTACCTCATGCGGGTTGTTGTTTTCTCGCCCATTGCTGCGTTCGCTTTCGAGCCTGCCCGAGAGCCGACTCGGCGCTGCGTCCTGCCGCACCCGCACGCTGCATGCATCAGTGCGCCCCTCGCGCCCTGCATGTCTCCCCTCGCGCACACGCACGCTACACGCAGCAGAACGAACAGCCCCCGCCGCGCGTTCCCATGGCCATCGGCGCTTCCCAGTGCCCCCCCCACACACCACCTGGCGCGGCTTCCAGAAGGGCGAGCGAGACGACGGCTCATCGCGCCACGAGTGCACGGCGGTGCGCGCCCAGCGCTTGTCGCCCATCGCCCTGCCCTAGGGGCGCCGCCCTTAGCGTGGCATTCAAAAGTGGCGTGGCGAATTTGTGCGAGTTTGTCGTCGGATGTCGGCGGACTGGGGTCGGGAGGGACAGCAGCCGCGACGGGCAAAATCCGGCAGCAGCCGATCGCGAGCCTTTGGGCAGCGCTGCGGCGCCTGCGGCAGTCCCGTCAAAGCATCGTGGGCACGATGTCCGCAATGCCGCATCGCGACGCCCGCGGGGGCGGAGGGGGGCGGGGGCTGGGCGGTGGCAGCCGGTGGCGGAGCTGTGCTCAAGTCGTCCTTCGCGTTTGAGGAGGGCGTCGGGGACAGCACGACGCCCGCTTGTGCGCACGGCTGGCAGGCGTCCCCTGGCGTGTCAGGCCGCGAGGCAGGCAGTGGGAGCGGCGGGCCCGCAGGTCGAGAAGTGGGTCCAGTCAAGCAAGGGGAGGGGGGAGATGCAGAGGAGTGCGGGGGCGATGCTGAGCAGAATGATGCTTTATATGACGTTGGACTGTGGTGGATCGTTCATAACAACAAAATGGTCGTTGCTGGCTTTGAGCCCTCTTCCCGCGGCCGCGAGTTGGGCATTAGACCGGTGCGTGCTTCACATACACACACACACAGAGAGAGAGAGACAGACAGACGCATTTACACGCGCACACAGACACATGAGCGCGAGCGTGCACACTAGTGCAAGCGGCAAAAGGCAGGTGACGTAAACCGTTCGCGCACATGTTAGAATGTATGCGACACGAGTCTTGAAAAAGGTGACAACTGGGAGGACAGTGCGTGTGACCTGTTGCAAGGCTGGATGATTGGCCATGCTGACCATGTGACCATGCTCAAGACTGGGGGTGCCTGGTGGCAGGGCGACATCCTGTGCAAGGTGGACGGCATTGATGTGAGTGTTGTCTCGTCAGCCCCTTGCGCCCCTCGCAAACGCGCTTGTGCGTTTGACCCCCGCTTGCGGGCCCCACCACCACGCCCCTGGGCGCTCACTGTCACGCGCGGCGCGTGAGCGCCGGAGCCTACGGCTCCGGCGGGAACGGTTCGTGGACCCGTTTCGTCTGCCCAATCTCTCGCGACAAGCCAAGTATGCAGCAAAGTGACTGCCACTATCCTAAGAACTTAGTATTCGCCTTCGTTCTCGCTCTCTTGCGCGCGCTCCCTCTCTGGCCCAAGGCAGGGGCTAGACTGAGCGCAGTCTAGCTCAGTCTAGCCCCTGCCTTTTTCAACAGTCGACACTCTTAGTACACACCTAGTGTCAACTTTTTGAAAGACGCGAAAGAGCATGCGGAACAGGTGTTGGGCATGGAGTTGCGGCAGGACGGCACACATGAGGTAGTTGCTCGCGTGTTCTCAGTACGACAGCATGCGCGCCTACTGCGCGCACAACTAGTGCAAGCACAGGCCCTGAAGCCTTTGCTCGTGGCAGGCGGAGGAAGTGCTGCTGGGAGGCGCCGGCAGCCTGTGCACCCTCACCCTTCTGCGCGCCTCGAAAGGACAAGGTGCCAGCGCCTGCCGCTACAAAGTGACACAAAGCTGTTGCAGAAGGCGGCTGCTGCTTTGCCTGCTGTGGTGCTGTGGTGCTGTTGCAAAGCGTTTGCGCCTGCGTCTCGTGCGCTCCACGTGAGCTCAAGGCTCGCTGCTCATTGCTGCATGCGGCGCAGTCGCAGGAGGGCTCGAGGAGTGGAGCACGGTCCTGCCGCGCTGCCTGCCCGCCGCAGACTGAAACTCCTAGATGATCACTAGAACACTAGGAACCTCGGACTGTCTGCCATTAAACCCCTGAAAATGAAACTCTCAGAAACCGTGGGAACGGAGGAAGCTGCGGGCGGAGACAGAAGCCTCCGAACCCACGGTTTTTCCGGCCCGTGGGATGGCCCGGGGGACACCGTGGGATGGCTAGGGGAAGGAGTGGGATGGCCCGGGGGACACCGTGGGATGGCACAGCCACACCCGTGGGATGGCCCGGCCATCACGTGGGATGGCTCAGCCACACCGTGGGAAGGCTGAGCCAAAGGTGGGATGGCCCGGCCATCCCGTGTGGTGGCTCAGCCACACCGTGGGATGGCGAATCACACTCATCGGATGATCCGTGTCAAGACTGGCGACGTGCCCGAGGCTGTCAAAAGAGGTGATCAACTGGCGAGAAGGTAGAAGCACCTTCTGGCAGTCACCTCTTTCCTCACTTGCGTCAGGACCTGCTGTGCGTAGCTGCCTGTCCACACTGCTCAATCGCACGCCTCGCAGGACTGATGCATCCAGTAGGCACTGATTGGAAGACAGTCAAAAGTGGGGCATGTCAGGGCAAAAGACTAGTCTGTCCTTTATTGGGACATGGGAGAAGGATGAAGAGGAACTTGGAAGAGGTCGTGAGATTACACGAGAGGAAGAGGTCGTTCGATTAAACTGCTATGCGCTGCAGGCTCCAGAATCTAGTTGAAAACAATGGGGGGGTTGGCGGCGGAGATAAGCCCCTCGGCGGCAGCCTTGACGGCGGCGCCCGCAGCGGTCACGCCCTCGGCGTTGTCAGCCTTGGCGGCGATCACCAGGTCCGAGATGCCCTTCTCGGCAGCCTCGACGTACTGCAACAGCCACATGCGCCACCAGCACATCCACACACCCAGGCCAGCGCCGCCCCATGTCAGCGGCAGAGAAGAGAAGAGGAGAGAACACACGGTGAGACAGCTTGGCACCAAGCTGGTGCTGGGGTTGCGCGCTCAGCGCATTAGAGCGCCACCGCCCCGCCCCATTCAAATCCAGTCAAGCGGTGGTCGCAGTGTGCACCGAGAGCGCCAAGCGCGCGAGGCGCGTGTGGCCGACTCTGCGAGCTGCTACCTGCTCCTGGCACGGCACGACAAGGGCGCGTGCGCAGGGCGGCGGGGGCGCCAGACCTGGTAGAGGGCCGAGCTCGAGGCAGGGGCCGAGGTCCTCTGGTTGAACTTGGGCAGACCCGCGCCGCCCGCAGCCTTGGCGCCGTTGGCATCACGCTCAGCGTACGCCACCATGTCGTTCGTGAGCGGCTTGAGGTAGAGGGCGGAGAAGCGGAGGCAGTACTCCTTGTCGAACTTGGGCTTCTTCTTCTTGCCGTCACCCTGTGAGAGCAGCACCGTGTGGCAGCACAGCACCCGTCGCGTCAACGCCTTGTCCGTCTAACGCATGCACCAGCGGGGGCTTTGCGCCTAGCCAACCTCCCAGCTCCCCGCCGCACAGTTGTGCAGCATGCAAAGAAACGAAGACACGCGACTGCGCACGCCACGGCCGCATGTTGCAACCCTCCCCCAATAAAGCGCTGTCGAGCAGATGCACACAGCCAGCACATATGTAAGCATACACATCTCTCCGTTCAATCTCACCCCCTGTAATGCCCCATTTGAACGCGCCGCGCGCGCGGGTACGGGGAAACGAAAGAGGACGCGCGCACGCAGGAAAAGACATAAGCGCAACCCAAAAAAAAAAAGGGCAGACAGAGAATGCGGCCGTTCCCACGAGGTGCAGATGGTTAGCAGAGTGCGCAGGATGGCGTGGGAAAATGACATCGCACGCTCGCCCTCACGTTTCGCATTGCCCATCCGACCGGCCCGCGCACACACCCGACCATCCGTCGATGTGTGCAGGCGCACACATCGACAACGGTGGGCATGCACAGCGGTTGAAGCGTTTCGGAGCAACGAACGGCGATATTGTACGCTGCTAGCAGGGGGCCGCATGCCCCGCCGCTGCCTGCAATTGAGCTCACCTTCATGGCAGCCACGGCAGCGTTGAGCACCTCGACCTTGCCGGCGCCGACGGTGATCTTGCCAGCCAGCACGGCCTTCTGCTTGTCCAGCACGGATGCGGCGTTGGTGAAGGGCGAGCAGCCGGACGCGGCGTCGGAGGAGCTAGGCAGGCAGCCGCCCGCGGGGAAGCCGGTCTTGGGGTCAATGGTAGCCGCGTTGGCAAGGGCGGGAACGGCGAGCACGCCGGCGCCCGCGACCTTGAGGACGTCCTTCCGGCTGATCTGGGCATCGCCAGTCTGCATGCGCAGGCCGGAGAGGGCCGGAGTCGAGAACGCCTCAGCGGAGGCCGCAAGCACCGCGGCGACAGCAGCAGAGCGAAGCATGGTGAGAAGGGATGGGATCAGTCGCGAAAGAATACTCGTCACTCTTTCGTTCGTTCGTGGTCTCTTTTTGTTTTTGCTCTCTGGATTCCCTTGTTCGTGGTGAAAGGGGTGTGCATGGAAGCGGACGAGTTCGGCGACTTTCCGGCCGCCGCCTCCGGGGGCGCCGAGGACGACGATGACGCCTTTGGCGACTTCGACGCCTTTGCGGGGGACGCCGCCGCCGCGGGCGCCTCGCCGGGCTTAGCGGAAGCCTTCGGCGGGGAGGCAGACGGCGCGTGGGTGTCCGCAGCGGCGCCGGACAACCACGAGGACGACGCCTTCGCGGGGCTGGGCGCCGATTGGAGCGAGGGTGGGGCACCACCAGCAGCCACCGCGGCGTGCGAGGACGATGCTGGCGCGTTTGGGGTGCTGGGTCTGGAAGACGCATGGGGGGACCCGGGTGGGGCGCCTCTGGCGCACGCTGGAGCCACCGCGGGTGAGGCGGAGAACGAGGCACGGTCTGGGCAGGCGGACGAGCAGCAGTCTCCCGGCAACGAGGGCGTGTCTCAGCAGTGTGCCTGGGTGGCTGTCGGTAGTGACGTCGGCGGTGGAAAAGTCGCTGATGCTGAGCCGGAGAGGGGACATGACACGGGGCACCACGGCGCCGACCCTGCGGCGCACGCACACGAGGAGGCTGCCGGGGGAGCAGAGGGCATGATCACAGTACCTCCTGCCGCTCGTGCACTGCCGTCTTCGCAGAACGACGCCGGCGGGCTCGACGAGCTCTCTGAGCGGCGCGACGGCAGTGAGACGGGCAGCGCGGTCGTGGTGGGAGACACGCACGAGCAGGTCGAGGCTGTGCGCGCGCTAGAGGTCCCAGAGGTCCCAGAGGAAGGTGGTGTGGTGAACGCGCGAGAAGGGGGCAATAGCGAAGACAGTGTGGGGCAGTTTATCGAGGATCACGGCCCCCAGAGGTCACGGGGGTCGTCTGGATGCGAGGCGCAAGAGGAGGGCGCGTGTGCCGAGGCAGATGCTCGCGCTGCCGCCCCCTTCGCCGCGCACCCGTATGCCCGTGCGCTGGGGGCCGGTGCCGCAGCAGAGGAGGCGGGGGTTGGGCGCGACAGGGGCCAAACGGGCGTTTTTGAAGATGGGGATGACGGTGTGGCTGGCGGGGCTGGCCCTCGGCATGATGCTCCTGGCGTGCAACAGGCTGTGGCCGTGGAGGCGCAGCAGGCCCAGCAGGACGTCACCAATTCTCAGGGCACAGTTGGAGGAGAGAGCACGCCGGGGGCAGGCGGCAGCGGCGACCTGAGATGGCGTGACCATGACCTCCATCACCACGATCACGACTACGCGTTGCCTGGACCCTGCGTCGAGGCA
>Ga0115006_10001641_pt1 | contig 14151 bp, 15 predicted proteins | sample ArcOceMetagenome_3_FD_88943 | JGI IMG/M metagenome (GOLD analysis project Ga0115006, IMG submission 88943) | Marine eukaryotic phytoplankton communities from Arctic Ocean - Arctic Ocean- Svalbard ARC20M Metagenome | ecosystem: Environmental > Aquatic > Marine > Oceanic | place: Arctic Ocean...
CTTCCCAAAACTGTTCCGGGAATTTGTTCCCGGAACAAGCGGGAATCGTTGCGTGCCCGCTATTCCCTGTCCCATTCCTTGTTACTATATCAATTTGTAGTCAACGTTTGAAGAAAAGTGTCTTTGTCACTCTTTGAGTGCCCAAAAAATCGGCGTTGTTCCCGTAAGAGCTAGTACGGGAACGCCCCGTTCCCGTTCCCGTTCCCTTAAGCGGGAATACCCAGGCTGGAGCTCCTGTGCACGGCCCTCACGGTTCTTGCACCTTGGGCCCTGGAAGTGATCGGAGGCCGCCTTGGGAGTCGGCGGAGAACCGCGCACCCCGCCGGAGTGCGCGGGCGCGCGGGCCGCCGCGCGGGCCGCCGCGCACCGCCGATCGCCCCGAGGCGCATCACCGCCCGCGGCTCTCCCGCCGGTGGTGCTCTGCCCCTTTTTCTCGGTGGCTCTCGGGCGTTGCGCAACGACGACAAGACTTTGCGGCCGCGCGCCTGAGGGCGGCGCCGGGCGCGCCGCCCGCGCAGGATGCCGAAGTCTTCTGTGCCAGTGCAACGTGGTAACGTGGAAGACCCAGCGGCGGCGTCGCGGAGCGCAGGGCGCCAGGGCGGCCGCGCCGAGGATGGTGCCCAGGAGCCAAGCGCGGCCGCGCACGGCAGACAAGATCGACCCGGGCGACACGCCCAGGCGCGCGCACTTTGTGGTGCCATCGATACCCAGGAGCGTGTCGTCTGCGACCATGTGCCACTGCTTTCGTTTGACGAAGGCACGCTGCTCGAGGTGCTGGTGCGCCTTGGCGTGGCCGACCTCGCAAACACCGCGTGTACGTGCAAGGCATTCGCGGAGATGTGCCGCAGCGAGTGCCTCTGGCGGCAGCTCAGCGCGTTGCGCGGCATCCGCATACTCGAATGCGATGCGCCTGGTGCATCGGGGTGGCGGCAGATTTATGTCGCGTTGTGCAAGGTCGAGGTGGTCGCATGGTCGCCCCTTGCCCTGGCGGAGCTGAAGCGCCTTTGCCAGCTCTTCACAGCCGTCCGCGTGCCACCCCGCCACTACCTGGTGTGTGTCGAGCTCCAGTTGGCAGCTGCGGAAGGCTCTGGGCGTCCTGTCACGCTCTCGCATAGCTCCTCAGCACACGGGCCGGAAAGTCCGGCACTGGGGCCGAGGCCGCCCTCCGCATCCGACGAACCCTGGATTTCCGGCACCCACGCGGGCAGCTTTCGATTTGGGGGCGAGCGATGGACGTGTCGTCTTTCGACGACCTTCGATGACTACACTGACCAGCCCTCCGCCGGCTCGCCGAGCGAGGCGCAGCAGACGCCGACCATGTGCGTGCACATGGCGCGGGTTGAGAGCGACCACAAGTCTGAACCCCCTGGCTGGTTCCACATTTTGTCGGCGCAGGCGCAGATCATACTCCCAGGCCAGGACTGTATAGGGCCTGTGACGAATGGGGTGATTGCGCTGGGCAAAGTGCCAGCGGGGTTGCAGATGCACGTCGACATCCCCGAAGTGCGTCAAAGCAGTGCCGACGTCGCTTGCAGCACTTGGGAGCACGAGGACGAGGTCTCCGTCTGCGGCACCGTTGACAGACGCATTGCCAAACTCATTGCGCGCCAGCGCCAGCAGCGTCAAGCTCATGCAGGAGGGGGCGCTACAGGGTCGCACGCGTGCTTTGCAGCGCACTCTCTACAGCAGCCGAGTTTGTCAGCAGCGGAGGAGACGCAGCCCGCGACCATCAAGTTGGTGTTGATGCTCGGGAGCCTGCAGTGCAGCCGCCAGTTTTTTAGGGAGATTTACGGGAGCATCATCTACTGCTGCGAGGAGCAGATCAAAAGTGCTCTTCTGGGGGCGCCCACGCTGCCGCACGGAGGCGCTCAGGAGCATGCACCTTGCGCGCAGGCCTCTGCTGTATCCGGGGGTCGCATTCGCGAAGTGGCTGAGGACTGGTGGAATACTTACCGTCTTGGACCCTCCCGTGCTGTACATGCTTTTGGTAACTCCCGCGCCCTGTATCCTGCCTGGGCAAGTGCCTGGCTTCGCTGCCCGGGCACGCGTGCAGCAGCTCGTCATGACCGAACGTGGAGGTCCTGCATGCTGATGCATGCGGGCGACGTGCTCTGGTGGCGCGAGCGGCTGACGCTTGTGTGCTGGGCAGTGGTGCTCTTCTTGCAGACGGCTGGATGCTATCGACATCTGGCGCTTGAGCATTTCACGGCGACGACCAAGGAGGGCCAAGCCTCGATCGAAACGCACATCACCCGCCTCGTCTCGCGCCTTGTAGACGATGAACGTCGCAACCCTAACTCTTATCTCTCCCCCGTCATGGTCAAAGAAGAAATGTGGCAGATCTTCAGGGCACACCTCAAAGGATTCTGCAGGCTGTGGGTGCAAGCAGCCCCGACGCGTGCCATGCTGCAGGCGCTCGACGATGAGAAGCTGTGGGCGTGGTTTGCGGGGCTGAGTGTGGCCAGATTTCTGCCGCTGCGTCACTCGTGTACATACATCGGCATGCATCTTGTGTTGGCTCTTGCTGCTGAGGCTAAAGAGGCCTACCAGGCGGCCATGCTGGGCCGCAATTTGTTGTGCGTTTTCCGCGGGGTCGCTCTGGAAGATGACGAGGATGCTGTCGGCGACCAGCGCAAGGAGGGGACCAACGTGAGCGCACGGGGAGCGCGAGGACGCACTGCTTCAGATTGGTGTAAAGGTGGGCGTGAGGCAGGGCACGTGCCGACGGGTAGAAAGGCGGTAAAGGCAGAGGACGAGGACATCGCCCAGACGCCGCTGCAAACGATGTCGTTTGGCGACTTGGTGCGCGCCGCGCGAGAGTGGAAGCCGGTGAGAGGACATGCTGAGGCTGGTGATGCTGCCAATATTCGGGATAGTCGGAGGGGGCAAGACGCAGAATCTGCAGCAGCAGCGGGTGGCACAGCACTGCAGCAGCGAAAGCAAGCTGTACATGAGCCTGCTCATCGCCGGGGCGGCATGTGGCACCAGCACGCGCGAGGAGAGAGCCACAGGGAGGCAGCGCTGCGGCGCTTCTGGTGGCTGGTGCAGTGCTGGCGCGAGCAAAAGCATGGCATCCTGCGATGCGCGCCGAATGGTCAGGATGGGGATGGTGCTGAGATGGTAGCGCTGCTGCTACACGTCTTTGAGTGTGGTGGCGGACGCTGTCTTGTGATCTGTCACGCGGACTCTGTGCATGACTGGCAAGAGCGTCTGCTTTCGGGGGCTGCAAAGGCCCACAGCCTGGAGCTCTCCTGCGGCCAAGGTAGACCTGCCCTGTCTGTGTGCGTGTGCGGGACATCCTGGCTCCCATCAGGTCAGACGCTGCCTAGTTCCGGGTTTGAGACAGCCGGTGGACTTGGGACCTCGTCTGACTCTAGGATAGGTGCCGAGGCAGACAGAAGCGGGACGGACAGGGGATCAGCTGATGATTCATTCTGTTTTGGGAGCCACGGCGCCGACGGCGGAAAACTGGGCTCTGGTGCAGGTCATGCTCACGTTGTGATTATGTCTTACGAAGCGGCTCACCGTGGGGATGCAGACAGACTGGGCGTGGACTTGATCATTGTCGATCAACGGCCCCCGGGCGTCGCAGAGACGGAGGCAGGTGCGCGGCAAAAGCCGGCGATGGACGCACGCAGTCGAAGCGCGTGCACGGGATGTGAGATGCGGGCAAGTCGAGGGATGGACTGGTCACGCGTTGCGCTGCTGACTGCACAGCACGCGCGCTGTGTGCCCCGCATTATGATGCGTCCCGACGTGGTTGCAGACTTTGATCTTCTCGGCTTTTGTGACGCGATTCTGCGCGAGCCTGATTCGAGCTTGGGATGTGCCCTTGGGGCACAAGGTGATGATGCCATTTCCACACAGGCACTGGTGGGTGTAATAGGCGAGCAGCTGAAATTGCTCCACTTCGTACAGCCCTTATTGTTTTCACATGCCTTCTTGCGCACGGGCGATGCGGAGACTTTGATGCAGCATTCGCCCAACGATCTCATGCCCGCGCTTCGGGCCTTCGCTGCGGTGCTGGTGGACAGCTCCTTCGGCATTGAAAGTCATGCTCCTGCCTCGGCCGAGTCCGAAGAAGACAAGGGAAAGTATGTGGCTGGGGCGCAGGCTGCTATCTTGACTGGAGCTGGGTGGTCTACTCAATTGTGTTGCGCGTGTCGAACGAAGCGCACAGAGATCGTGGCGCAGGTGCAGCAGGCTGAAGAGCGCCTGGGCTGTCTGCGGAAGATGACAGATTTGCTAATGAAGAGTGTGCCGGGGATACGGCAGCGCGACATGCAGCCCGTCATGCCCTTCAAGTGGTGCGCCTCGCCCCCCCTGTGTATATGTGTGTGTATGCTATGCCTGTGCCTGCGACTCCATGCGCATTGCCTGCGCGTAGGGTTGGAGTCGGAGTGCTGTGCTCAAACGCGGCCGGGCGAGCGCCTTTGCGGGACTCGACGCTGCAAACTTCTGTGAGCGGACCGAGGACGCTGAGACACGACTGCGGCTGATGGAGTTTCTTCCCATGTCTGTAGGTGTAAGGCACTTGGAGAATGCACCAAACTGTGGCCGGACTATTACCTCAACAAGGAGACACTCAAGTTTATTGCGGAGAATTTGGAGGACGCCAATCCTGCTGCCAAGGGCAGCGCCCTGAAGGCGCTAATCTGCATATTCTCTAAGGCTGAGGGCGGGCCAGCCCTGCCAGATGCGTCGAGCCTGCACCTCATCCGAACGGCTGTCACTCAACACTTGACGTGCATCCTGCGGCTGTGTCAAGATGACAATGCGAAAAATGCTGGCCGTGCCCTTAAGCTGTTGACGCTGCTTGTGAACTGGAAGTTCGTGGACCATGATGCCTGTTACTCCGTGTGCCGGGCCGTGCTGCAACGGCCGATGTCTGCTCTGCAGCAGGGCAAATGCCGAGAGCACGCGATCGACTTGTTTCATCTCGTCTTCGCCAAACGGTGTGTGCCCCTGTGTCTCGACAGGCAGGAAGCTGCAGAGCGCGAGGGCCGCGACTGTATCAGCACGGAGGGCTGGACTACTTTGCTGGCGACGACGCGCGCAGGAAATGACTCCTCCTCCACAGTTGCTAGCGCGGCGACAGATCTTGCCAGAAGCAGATGCGTACGCAAGGCACGGTGCCTTCAGGCTTTGGCCCTCGTGTTGAATGAGTTCGCATGCAGTGCCCCTACGTCGCTAGATTCATGCGAGCTTATAGAGGCCTTAATGTTCAAGGAGGATGAGACGGGTGCTATGCTGCGCAACTGGCCATGGGTGTTCTCGTGCCTGTTGCACGCAGAGGCGTTGAACGCCCTCAAGAAGCCGGCCGCGGACGTACTGGCAGCCTGTTCTCATTCTCCGGCGAAAAGGGCCGCTGCTGAATGCCGTTCCTCATCAGCCATTCCTGGATCTGCGCCCGACGTGGGCGAGGGGGGGCAGAGCAAGTCTTCCCCTGCGCGCGATAGCAATGAGAACAATGGCTGGATGGGGAGCGTTTGCGATATTGTGATTCTCTCGCTCTTGCACAGTTGCCGGGAGGTAGCTAGCCCAAAGCCCGAGCTTGTTGAAGTTGAAGCTGGCGCTGGTGCGGCAAGAGAGATGCAGAGTGATTGCAAGAAGAAACGGAAGACGGCTGAGACAGCTGGTCTGCGACTCCTGAGCTTTTTGGCGGATTCCTGCTCGCCGTCGGCGCCTTGCTCCTCGGTGTCTTCGCAGCATGCAGGCAAACTGGACGAAATCGCCAAGCTGGTGTCATGCATCATCCCCGGTCTGCCGCTGCCAGGGTGCGACAGTAGTGCGGAAACCGGCGATGGTGCACAAACACGTGCAGAAAGGTGCAGAAGAGCGGTGGCACAGCTCATGGCTCGTGTCTGCACGCGTAAAAGTTTGCAGGAGAGGCTCGCTTTGTTCCAACTTTCTCTCAACTGATCAGCAGAAGGGAAGCGAACGAGTCAAAGGGAGGGAGGGTGGGAGGGAGAGCGAGCGAGCGAGCGAGGGAGCGAGGGCGAGAAGGAGAGCTGTATCAGGAACGAGTTTCCAAACGGGGTGTCTTGGGTGCACACCGGATGATTGCCGGATGGAGACAGCAATGGCTGGTTGGGGAGCGTTTGCGGTTTTGTGATTCTACCTTTCTTGCACAGTTGCCGGGCAGTAGCTAACGCAAAGTGTTAGCCAGTTCAGGTTGGAGCTGGCGCCGGTGCGGCAAGAGAGATGCAGAGTGATTGCAAGCAGAAACGTAAGGGCAGGAAAGCTTTTTAAAGCGCCGTTGGCGCAGGATCCGTTTTGGCTGTCAAGCTACAACCGAATTCAACTTTAGATTTCAACTGTACATTTCATTCGAGTTTCAGTACACCTGACCAGATCCAGTTGAAATCAAGGCCGTGATTCTCCCAAAAAATAGTAGTAGTGTACACCATGGGCTACCACCCCAAGAGGCCTCAATCAAAATACATTCCCTCATCTGCCTCCTCTGCTTCTCTCATTTTCTTTTGCCGGGCTGCCATCATGGCCGCGAAATCAGTTTTCATGTTCTGTTTCATTTCTGTCTTCATTCCTTCCGCCGCCTTGCCCGGGATAGGTCTCTGCGCAACTTTACCCACTGGAGGGGGGGCGATCACCTCCTTTTCCTTATCGTCCTTGGCCCTCGATGCCGTGCTCGTTTCCAAATTGCCCGCTGGTTTTGGCGTTTGCTGTGGTAGTGACTGCAGCACAGGTGCTGTATTTGGTGCAGCCTCCTTTTGTATCGATTGTTGAATCGGGACAGGGGCTGGTGTTGGCCCTGGTGCAGATGGTGTGATGTGCGATCCTTGTGCTGTGTTCTGCGATTCTTGTGCTGCAGCTCCTGGTCTCTCGCGCGAATTGCCGCTACTTGGCCGTCTCGCCGGTGCAGCCAATTTCGGGAGAGCATACCTCACAGCTGTTGCTGACATTGACGCAGCAGGCATGACCTGATTGTTGAACTCCCCCACCACCGGATGTCCATGTTCAGCTTTCGATACCACGTCATTACCTGTGCAATCGGTGTCGTTCATCTCACCGTTGTTTGGTGTGCAGGATGGCGCCAACGGCCGCGGCGTGTCCTCAGCTGTTGTCAATTGCGACAAGATTTGTTCGCCCTCCGAATCACCAGACGACGGTTGCTGCAGGACGCCAGTGGTGGACAATGATGGCAAGGACTGGCAATTGCTCTCCAAGTTTGCGGTCTTCTGTTCATCTTTCGTTTCTTTCCTGGACGGTGCTTGCGGCCCTCCTGAGGTATGCTGCAAATCGATTGAGAATTCTGGAACAGACTTCGTCGAGGGCACAGGCGATTGCCCTAGCGCAGTTGATGCATTGTTCTGGTAGGACGGGGACATCTTGACCTTAGCATCTGGTGTAGATTTAGCACCTGCTACTTCAGGCTCCTTCGCTTTGCGCGCAGATTTCGGTGACACAGCTGCTGGCCAGCACGTCGCACAGGAGGCATAGTTCGTGCCTGCAGATGCCCCAGTTGTGTCGATTGCCAGACTTCGGCGCGCCATCGCTGCATTTGATGGACACGTGCTCGAGGACGACAGGTTAGACGGCTGGGGACTTTGATCACCCTTCTGCGTGGAATCAGATTGCCGGTCGTCCTGATAACTATTTCCGCCGGAGCTTTGCCCGACATTATGTTCCACCTGCCGCAAGCTCTCGCCTCCAGCATCATCTTCACCATTACCTATTGCACCCGCATCCTTGGAGGAGTTTACACCTCCAGGGACTTGGATTTTCCCGCCCCACCCTCTCCGTGCGCGGTCGTCGGCCCTGCGCACGCTTTCACGTTCATTTGGGCTTCCAAATACCCCACACTCTGCGGCGCCTGTCTCGGGGTGGGCACTATTTGAAGTGCCCGTGCTCCAAGTGCGCACGACAGCAGCACCAGGCTCAAGGGCTGCACTGCAAGGTGTTTCAGCGACTTTGGGGCTGCCTGTGATAAAGACGGATGAAACACGCGAGGCTGCTGCATGCACCTCCTTCAGTCGCTTCTTGGTTTCTCGTTCGAGCGCTTCCTTTTTCGCCATCCCGAGCACCTGCAGAGCTTTTTGTGAGTGTTCTGAACCCACTTGATGATATGTACAAGCGAGACCCGCAGATCTCGAAAGATGCGTCTGAAGACGCCCCCGACAGCCCAAATCACACAGCACAGTTGGGCCGCGTGTGAAACAAGGAAGCACAAGTGCGCACACAAGCAAATTTTACAACATCGTGCAATACCATGTTGATCCCCGTGACCCAAATGTCTCGCTCCTCGACAGTACCAGCTACGAACTCCAACGCCTCAGCCGCTTCGCTAGCACGGATGGTGCCTCCCTGCGATGAATGCGCCATGACCTGCAACACACCGAATTCGCTCATTCCTGGGACCAAACTCGCCCAAGGGCAAAACGCGAAGGCAAGTGCGACAGATGGGAAACAACAGCCGATGACGTCAGAGGCCAGCATAGAAGAAAGCATGAGACCTGCTCTCCCTCAAGCATGACAAAGAATCTTCGATTGAGCGTGTTGTACTGATCCTTGTTCATGCTAGGATCATACTGTTGCTTATATGCCTTCACCCACATGATGTGTCCCTGCCCGAAAAATACACGTGTCCGTCACCCGTGCACACATGCGTGTGCGTGGCAGCGGGCCCGCTGACGAGCCACGCTCGCGCGCATGCGTGCGCAGGGCTCATCGCACAACATGCACGTGCGAGTGCTGTGGAGAACACCTGCTTGCCTTTGCCCCAGGTAAGCACGCCTCCCGTGGACACCTTTAGAAACACGTACTTCAACGTCCTGCATATGCGCTTTTGAGATCAGTTGCTAGTCTTGGCAGTCCAGACCTCAGGCCTCTTTCACAATCCGCCGCACGCCAGATGTCCCATGCGCAAGCTTCTTGTATCGCTCTCTCCCTGTCCCTCCCTAACCAATGCCAGCGCTCTCCCCCTCTCCCGCCTCACATAAACTGCATTTGGAGCACGCACACGCACAAGCACACACGCACACGCACACACGCACACGCACACACCGCGGTAACACACGCGGCTGACAGGGCACAAGCAAAAAAACCACGACACACGACACATGACGCACAAGGAATGCGCACCTGCCCACCAACTTGCGATTTGACACTTTCTCCACCTTTGACCCCTCCACCACCTGGATCGCCGCCCTCAGGGCTTCAGGATCGGCATTGAGATCTTCCTCTTTCTTGGTCATGGGTTTTGGGCCCTTTGCCAGGTCCACCAGTGTCGGTCCAACCACCAATCTGTATATGTATGTATATGTATGTGTGTGTATATATATGTGGATATCTCTCTCTCTCTCTCTCTCTCTTATATATGTATATATATATATATACACACACATATAACCACCAATCTGGACACATAGTGTGCGTGTATGCGTGTGTGCGTGCGCCCGAGCGTGAGTGCCTCAATCAATAATAAATAATCTGCACCCGCACTATTGAGTGCGTGCGTGTGTTTGTGTGTGTGTGTTTGTACGTGAGTGATTGTGTGTGTGTGTATGTGTATGCGCGCGCGTTTGTGTGCATGAATGTCTGCATATACATGCACACACAAATGGATGTGGGCGTGCGTGCATGGGGCACCTCTGATCCTTCTTTGCCCTTGGGGACGTGACAGCGCCGCAATTGTCGTACATTGACCCCCGCGCCCCGCTTGCTGCCGGTGATGCACTTGAGATATTCTCAACCATGTCCACCTTAGTCCATAGTGTGTGTGTGTGTGAGTGTGTGTGTGTGTGTGTGTGTGTGTGTAAGCGAGACTCAGACAGAGAGAGACTGAACCATGTCCAAAAACGTACGTAATCTGTGTGCACACGCAAGCACGCACTTGAGTGTGTGCGCGTGTGTCTGCTAACACACACTGACACTCACATTGACACACATATACACACATCCACGCGTGCCGCTGAAGACAGACACCACGCGCATGCACACGCAAGGCAGCACAGGGAATCTGCGCACATGCGTGCGCGCATTCGCCCGACATGTGTGAGTGCCTGAGATACCTCTTCCTTCAACAGGCGTGCCTTATGCTCCAACGCGGCAATCTCAGACTCAGAGTACCAATGTCCTTTGTATTTGACCTTCCTCTCGCCCCCACCCACCCGCGCACCCCGCGCCTGTGGCCCCTGATCTCCTTCCACCATACTAGCAGGCCGGCTGCTGCTGCTGCCGCCGCTCGACACACTATCCCCAAACACTCCTGCGCCGGCATCTTCCTCAACCTCAACCCTGGTACCTGCGACCACGTCTGCGGGGTGACGCACAGCAGCCAGATGACTGTGGGCCGCTCGTACGCGCGGGGATACTGCGGCAGCTGGGCGCGCGAAGGGTGTAAGTTTGTGTCTGGGAGAGCGTGGCTGCTCACGCGTGGGGATACTCCAGCAGCTGGGCCAAACAAATGGGGCGCCAGCCACCGGCATTGCAGCGTGCGAAGTGTGTTCGCAGGCACGAGCCCGGGAGAGCATGCGCATGCACGCGCGAGCCTAGTGCCATGTGCATGAAAACGTCTTAGGCCTGCCGCGCCTCACTCCCCGTACACGATACTTTGTGCGATTCCTATAAGTACACTGCAAACTATCTATGCCGTTTTAAGTTCTAAGTCCCAAGTCCAAATCCTAAGCCCAGCGATAGTCCCAACCCCTAGCGATTGTCTCAACCCCTGAGCCCTAAACCTGCTTCTCGGATGGAGGACTCTCCATTTTCGTCGCGGTCCTTCTGCAGGCACTCCAAAAACACCTGGTCGATAGGGAGGGTTTCGCAGTCACACGGTCACGGTGTGCGCTTCACACTTCAGGCCTCAGGGCGCTGGGAGTCCTAGAGATATGCATCTGAAGGCCAGGATTGAGGGCGGGAGGGGTGTGTGTGGGGGGGAGAGACCTGAGAGGTAGAAACGCCACTTATGTCCTTACGTTTGACGTTGAATTCAGGGTTCGCTGTTGCTCGCATTTCTCGCACCAGGCTGAGTGAGAGCGAGCGTGCGCGCAGGAGGGAGCAGGGAGGCAGGCAGGGGGGGAGAAGCAGTGGGCAGCAGTAGCGGTCAGCTTACAACGGTGTGAGGCTGAATGCACTCCGCACGCTAGCGCTGACAAACGCATTGGAAACGAACCTGGCCGAGACGGGGATGCGTTTTCCGCGATCAACCCGAATCAGCTTCAAAGTCACAACGGTGCCTTCCTTGCCCAAAATGATCTGATGAGGTTGTGCAGAGGCAGTCAGTGTGAAGCAGCGGGAACGTCGGGGTGTGCACGAACACGCGTGCGTGCGTGCGTGCGTGCGTGCGTTTTGCGTTGCGACTGGCTGCAAGCCAGTGAGCTGGTGTGCACGCATGCACGAGAGATTATGACAGCCAAATTTAACACACAGGGCCAAGATCATGAGAAGAATGCCGTCGCCCCTGGGAGAAAGCGAAGTGGGCCCGGGAGCATACCTTCGTTGCATGTTCGATCCCTTTGCAGTAGACATTCTTTCCGTTGACTTCCATTAAACAATCCCCGGGCAGAATCCCACAGTTGCATGCCGATGAACCCTCGACCAGGGCCTGGCGCACACAAAACACCGGGGACGACGCGCAGGGAACAAGCAGACGGACACACGGAGAGGGCCGAGGCCGGGGATCAGAGACCCCAGCGCACAGGCGCAGAGCGAGACAGAGGGCGGGGTCCCGGTGGGCATCGGCACGGACCAAGCATAAGAGACAGAGGGAGCGCATGCGCCAACGGCACCAGGCAGTCCCCGTCCGCAGCGTGCCCTACGCCCCTGCGCCCCGCTGGCAGGCTACCTTGACGAACAGTGAGTTGTCCGGTGCCTTGTAGAAGACGATGCCCACACCACACAGATCTTCGTTGTCACAGTCGTCCAGGTCGTCCGAGAACTGCGCGCGGCATTGGTGCGCCCGAATTGGGTTAGAAGGGCCGGAAGCCCGAACGTCCAGGTGCACACGCGCAGGGGATCAGGAGCCGCACGCTCGCGGAAGAGCAGGGCGTTGGCAGATGGCGGCCCAGCGCCTGCAAGGCACGCGCGCACACCGCCACCGCGCTCCGCGAGCGGCAGTCAGGGTGCGGGCACGAGTAACTCTCGCGCGCACGCGGACCCCGATTCCGCGCGATGGCGCGCGGAACATCGCTGGTCACCTGTCCTTTGCTGCCGCTCGAGTCCCGCCGCAGCCCAAACCACCCGCGCCCCTTGCCCATGGTCGCGGCCCTCGGTGCACGCACTCCCGTCGTGCACACACTCACCAGTGCGTGCACCCGAGTGCGTGCACCGCACTCCGATCCGCGTCGCTCAGGCGCACCCGCTCGCTCCCGGGCGCGCAGTAGTGGCCATTGATCGTTTTGTCTTTTTCTTGAGATCACGAACTCTTTTTTTTCCCACGAACTCCTAAACGGAACTTGCCGAGCCCGTACCCGTGGTAGGCCCCGTGAGGACGAGAGGAGAGCACAGGAGGATGCCGGGCAAGCACCAGAAGGGGGACGTGGCGGTGCCCACCTTCCACGCGAGTGGCACCGGCCGGGACTTGTATCTGAACCCGCACGTGGGCCAGACGCCCGACGCCATGGACTCGCTAAAAGCGGCGCTCCAGCGGCCGCTCCAGTACACCGACATTGAGACTGGTGAGGCGGGGTGAGCGAGCGCAGCGCGCGCTGCGACCGGGCCGCCGGGCGCCCGGGGGGAGGAGCGGCGGCAGGTCAGGGATGGTGGCGAGTGAGCCCGTCTGATGCCGTGCCATGCATGCGTCCTGCTGCACGCCTCCCGCGACAGGCGACGTCTGCACGTTGCGCTGGTGGACAAGGTTGCCAGCGAGCGGCGAGTACAAACATCGGCTGAAGCGCCAGAATGCCATGTCAAAGAGGTCTGTGCCCGCTGCCGTGTTTGCCTCCCCTTCCCCCGCCTGGCTCTGTGCCAGCCCCGCCATCGCAGCTGACCTGCGTCGAACCACGAGCACTGCTACGGGCCGTGTGTGCCCATCGCCCGCTCTGCGGCCCTCTGCGCGTGCCTCATTTTTCTCGCGCCTGCGCAGACTGAGCCAGCTGCCTCCCATCGACGGTAAGAAGCTTGCCAAGCACGGGCGATCGCACAGCTCGCTTGGAATTCCCGGCGTCGGGCTGGATCGCTACTCAAGAGTGGCGATCGAGACCTTCAACCCATGGAGCCCGCATCAGACAAATCTGCGGAACTATGCTGTCACGCACGGCAGTCAACGGAAACCGGACCGCTTCGCCAACAAGGCCATGCTAGCGACAGGAGGCTTCACGGATGTGCTCATGTGAGGCGCCTGTCCAGCCAGACTGCAGACCGAAACGGCGCTCTTTGACGACTGGAGGTGCGCGTGTAATGAATTGAAGAGCACTCGAAGCTTCGGAGTTCCTGCGTGGGGATAGTGTGGCCAGAGATCACACTAGGTGCAAATAACCAGATAACCTTGACCAGATAAATCGCGCGTCGTCGGACACACGCACAAAGCCGTCGGACACGCTCGAAAAGCCGTTGGACACCTAAACCTCTTTACCCAAACACCCGCGCGTTCCTGCCGCCAAGATTTGGCCGGCACAGCGCGCCGGCCACGGGGCGGGCAATGTGGGGAGCAGTGACAGACCCACTAACTGGACAGACGCGCCCCGTATGACCCCATGACTGGGACGGGGATTACGGGGGGGGGTTCCGGGTAGGCCGCCCTTTTGGCGCACGCTGATTAGCCCCACTGAGAGGTGGGGCTGGACCCCGGTGTCCTTAAAAATAAACACTCGACACACACACAGCGAGGGATTCTGGAACGGGGATTACGGGGGGGGCCCGGTCCAGGTAGGCCGCCCTTTTGGCGCACGCTGGTTAGCCCTACTGAGAGGTGGGGCTGGACCCCGGTGTCCTTAAAAATAAACACTCGACACACACACACGGATTACGGGGGGGGGTCCGGGTAGGCCGCCCTTTTGGCGCACGATTAGCCCCACTGAGAGGTGGGGCTGGACCCGGTGTACATAAAAATAAACACTGCACACACACACCCTGCAACCGCACCCCGGTGACACGGCGCATTTTTGGTACATTATTTTTACTTAATTTTACTCTCCTGAGCGCCGCCATGGCGGGGAAAACGGGCTTGAAAGCAAAATGGCGGCACCTTGC
>Ga0115006_10001642_pt1 | contig 14151 bp, 5 predicted proteins | sample ArcOceMetagenome_3_FD_88943 | JGI IMG/M metagenome (GOLD analysis project Ga0115006, IMG submission 88943) | Marine eukaryotic phytoplankton communities from Arctic Ocean - Arctic Ocean- Svalbard ARC20M Metagenome | ecosystem: Environmental > Aquatic > Marine > Oceanic | place: Arctic Ocean...
TAATAATGCATCACAAACGGTAGATTCAAAGGGTGATGACACAAATAAGGCAGGCGGTGCTGGCGGTGCCACAACAGCTGGCGGCACTTCTTCGACGACCAGAGATGGCCAATCGCCCAGACCATCACCTGTCCGACCTGGACCGATTGGTCTGTCTGACAGAGCGGTGACCCTGCCAGCGACCAAGGCAGACTTGGAAAAGGCGGCGGGGCTGGGCGATCCCAATCATCCCCTCAAGAAGCAGCGCCATACACAGACGCAGCAGCAGCCTCTACAGCAAGCCCGAATCGAATTTCCCCGTCCACCGATGTACTCGGAACTGGTTTGTCTCCCCCGACCGCTGTTCTTTGGTAATTCACTGCCATCACGCGTCGTCGAGGAAGCTAAGAAGGCGTTGAATATGGAGAGTGCAGCTAATGTCACCTCGTCACCGTCGGAGTCGCAGAAAGACGAGGAGGAGAGTGATCGCTTTCCAATCATTCTGAAGCCCGAATATCGCAATTTGGAAGGGGCCATGCAAATATTTGGGCATGGCGACCTTGTCAATATTGTTTCGGGGTTAGACTCTGCTTCCAATTCGGGCGAAAAGAGCAAGACGCTATCCATCTCGTCTCAGCCGAGAAGAGCCGGTTACGTGACAACGTACCAGCCTGTATGGGGTGACGCTGCCCGAAATGATCGCGAGGAAAGGAGAAAGGCGGCAGGAGCTGCCGTTGATGATGAAACATTGGACAGAATGATTGATCTTCGCGGTGAGCAGACCTTGATAGCAACAGGAAGCGCCATATCTACGAAATCAATTGCAAAGCCGAACAGTAAGAAGGACCTGGGAGGTAGCGGTAAGGCCGCAGCTCTTCGGGCCCAAAAGGCTGAGTCCGTCCAAAGTATCGCAAGTTCGAACACAAATACAATCGATTCGCCGTCTTCTCCTCCAAGTGTTTTGGGAAAGGATAAAGTGTCTCAACAAGAACTAGAAACTGTGTCTCCTACCGCGGAAGCTGCGGTGTCTGCCAGTTCTTCGATTGCTTCACCTGCAGATAATCTCTTCTTGCAATGGGCGCGGGGAGATGGCGACGCGGTTGCTGCTATGGACGAAACTCTTTCCGATGGTAGTAAGCAGCCCTCGTCGCCGCAGCCGATAGTTGCTGTGAGTAGTCCGGTAGCAAATCCGGCAGACAATGAGTTTCTGAAGTGGGCGAGGGGGGAAGAGGGGCCGAAGGACGCCGGGACATTCATCGCCCCTAAATCATTTGAGAGGGATCAGGCAAAGACACCACCGGTGTCCAAGGAATCCATCGCCCCTTCATCTCCTTCAATTGATGACGCCTTGCCACCTGATCAACGCCAATTCTTGCAGTGGGCGCGAGGTAACGCGAACATCGAAGACTCGACCGCCCCTGAAACTGGAACTTTCGTGGGAACTCTTCCTTCTTCCGAGACAAGAATAAGGACTCCGTCGGCTTCCAAGGATTTTGTCTTGGCCCAAGCAACAGATACATTCCGTCCCAAGGCACTAACAGATTTCGGGTTGCAACAATCGGATTCTTTCGAGGGTTCAGAATTGAAGAAGCAAGTTGGACTGAATGATAATCTCAGTGCCGCGTTAGCGTCTTTGGGTGGAGGCGACGATAATGGGAATGGCCGTACCGAGTCAATGGCTGCTGCCGAAGCTGGAGCGGCAGCGCTTCTTGCCGCCGATAGTCTCATCTTGACGACGAAGGCGGGACGTCTCAAGACCAATCTCGAGCTAACGGGTGGCCGCGAACCACTTTACGGCTGTGATGACATGCCACTTCCGATCGAAGCCGATCTCGGAGTATTCGAAACGAAAGAAGATCAGGTGAAAGCAACGGAAAGGAGAAGAACTCAAGAGATCATTAGAGAAGCTCCCATCCCAAATATTTTCGGCCCCTTGGCGTGTCCCAGTCCCTGCACCAGTCCCGACGACAATCAAAGCTGGAACTCAAGGAGCGCCACGAGAAGAGCCGCTAATTCAGCTGTCCCCTCGACAACAGGTGCCGGCGGTTCAGATGCCGGTGGAGGGAGTGTGAGCCTTGCGTCCCCCTCTTCGGTCGGTACGTCAGGGCATCGGAGGTCCAGAACGACTTCTTCTGGTGTCAAATTAAAGTCTCATCGGAAGTCACCTTCTGAAGCGTCTCAAAGCTCTGTCAAGTCTGCACCAATAACTGGAAAAGACGGCAAAAATGGCCCTAGCAGATCGACCAACAAGAAGAATCTTCCTCCACCTCCACCACCCATCACTACTGATCCGACATTCCTACGAAACCAGCGCGGCGCATATCCTGGCGCGGGTGGTGGTGAGAGCAGGGTATCAAGTGCCGAAGATCCATCAGTCGCTTCGGCTCGCGGTCCCCCTAAGCGTAGAAATCGCGATACAAGTGGTAAAAATCTACGGGTCGGTTGGTGGACAGCTACAAGTATGAAGGGCACCGACAAAGGAAGTCAGAGTGCTAGTGGTGGTAAGGACGGCGACCTCAAGAATGATTTTGCGCCGATGTCTGCTGCAAGTGGCATACATGTAGATGCCTCGTCCCTTCAATTTCCTGATCCTAACAGTGATTCTTTGCCGAGCCATTCCGTCGAAACCAATCTTACTCCGTCGCCTATGACGCTGTTGGAGCAAAACCGGAGCTTCGCCGAGCTTCATCCTGCAACATCTACTGCCAAAGTTCTTCCCTTTCTCTCGGTAAGATTTAATTTGAGTGGGAAAGTTCTCTCAAAGTTGCGTCGTTGCTCTCTTCTTTCCGTTCTTCTGGCGCTAACCCTCTCTATTTCATCCCGTGTGCAATATGACCTTGTTAGGACCGCCCCCCATCAACAAGATACTTACAAATTGACGCCAAGACAGTAGAATTTTCTTCAGTGGGCGAAATTGAGCCCTTCTTTTGCACAATGGCAATATGGCACGTCGAAATCGCTTCAAGCGCAACGTCATCATCGAGCTCGGTGGCATCTTCCCATGCAAACCCGGTTCCGAACTTTCGACGTTCCGGTAGAATAACAGAATCGCTCTACTTTGACGTTGTTTCTGAGCCAGAGGTAGCCGATAAGTGCTCCCCATCGCTTTGGCCAAGAGTCGGGGGCGATTGCGATGATGGTATCGGAGGCTCGAACAATGTTCCTGGCTCTTCTACGAGTCCAAGGAATGTCGTGGTTAGGAGAGCATCATCGAACAACAAGGTATTCAGGGATGGCATTCCTATCACTGTACCGGAATCCGAGCGTCTCTGTGGAACTCGGTGTGGCGTGTTCCCACTGCCATCGAATTTTTCAATATCCAACCTATACGCCGTCCTCATTGTTCACAAAGTTTTGGGTGAAGAGAGCGAGCTGGATGCATATCTGAAGCTGGACAGCGAGTCCAAATTGTCAACGTCGAAACAACCGAATCTAGACCTTGGCAAATTACGGAGCAAAGCGGAGCGGTCTTCGGAACGCCTTGGACGCTTCGTCATGCCATTCGCGTTCGGAGTTGCTCCACTTTTGCAGGTACTTGGTGCTGATGTTCCAACAATACCAAGTAGCCGAGCGGTTCAAATTCCACTGTTCGAGCTCGACGCTGGGAGGGGCGAGAAGCCGATTATTGATCACATCATGGCTATGTTGCACCCAAGGTAAGTGGATTGGGCGCTTTCTTTGATGACACACTACGCACTGCCTGTATTGTAGTGAAGAGTGTGAAGGCCGTTATGTCGGCACGACGTGCATGCTTTTTTGCGTGAAGAGGCAGTATCCGTGAATTGGTCTCACAAAGATTCGTTGATTTTCCTCGCCACTTTCAAATGGATATCTCTTTTTCACTTCCTTGTAGAGCCGAATTCTCGGGAAGTGGCACCAAGCCCGCGGAATTGACAAAGGGTGGATCGGCGATGCTAGTTATGCGTAACTTCGGTCATTTGGGCTTACAATCTGTTGTCAACACGAAGAGTTCTTTGGCTAGAGATCGCCTCGTCGACTTTACAGGAGAGTTCCAATTGCGTCGAAGGAAGTCTCAGGGAGATGGGGATGGGGATGCTGGGGTTGATAGCGATGGTGGACGAGTATGTGTTGTCCCACCTTGGCAACCTGATTTCGTAGCAGAATCTACCACGTATGGAGGCCGCAACATCGCCCAGCCTGCTTTGCCCGGGGATCCGTTGGCATCGCCTGGAAAGAAATCTGGAAAGGGCGCTCTGCGAAAGCGGGCTCCAGGCACACCGATGCAGCTTTACTCTCAGGAGCTTGCCCCAGTGCCATTGTCTTTCACCCCACCGAGTGGGCGTTCTGGGTCAAAATTGTCGGGAACGCCTGCTTCTTCTGCGACGAACCAGGGAGACGACGCCGAGATGTTTTTGTACACCTCATTTTGCAATGAATTGATCTGCCAACCGAGGCTCCTTCATAATTGTGTGAAAAGGAATATTGTGGTGAAGGTGGAATTGCGCCGACTGAAGTGGAGCGAGTGGGTGAAAGCTTACGTCGCTCTTCCGTCCGGTAACGGACCGAGCATCCACAATGCCCGGCGTGGGCCATATCTCGTGAATGCGGGGTACACCTCCTGCGCATACCACACGCTAAATCCTGCATTCATGGACGATTTCAAGATTAAATTGCCTCTTGCATTGGAAGGCGCGAACGGTGGGGATACTAGTAGTGGCGATCCTGGTCGCCTGGTCTTGCTTTTTTCAGTACTCAATATCACTGTCAAGGGAAAGAAAAAGTGGACTGAAAGGTTGTCACTGCGCCAAGGTAAGAAGGGAAGTACAGCGCAGAAGGAAAAGGATGAGATTGACGCAGACGACGAAAGTGAGAAGAACAATTCTGGTTCGAGTGTTCAGCAACTTGGGTGCGGCGTCCTTCCTCTGTCTGTGAGCTCAGACTCCAAAGTTCCCTGTCTTATCGCCAATGGTCTTCACGACATCAAGATCCAATATCACTCAAGGCACGCACCCACTGCTCTTGATGTGGCGTCTCCGGGAGATTCATCTACTTCTAAGACGCCAACGAGTCCGACAACGCTGCTGCGTCGCGGGGTTGGCGCGAAGAAGTCGGGAAATGGTCTACCTTCCGACGATACCGGTAAAATGCGGTATCCTTTAGGCACTTTGATTCTCGATTCTATCAAATCGGCTCGATCAACTACGACTTTTGATTTCGGACAAACACTTAGTTCCGATACTGACGGCGACAGCAAGCAACCTACTGAAGTGTCGCAGCAAGATGGAGACGATGGGGGAGAAGAGAAAGATTCTGATGACGTGACGGGGATATTAGCATCCCCGGATTCCAGTAAGAGCGATATATCTGCAGCTGGAAGCCCAGGCTCTGCTGCTTCGTTGACATCTGTTGCCAGAGACATGTCATCTCCAAAGCAAACTGAGACGATGGTCCTTCAGGTAAGGACGGTATCATTTTCATCTGTCCACCCACAGAATACAACCTTGTCGAAGTTCTTAAATGTCACATCCAACTATCCCAAACGGCTTAAATCGGAAGATCTCTCGTCACTCTCCTCGCCGTGGAGTCTATCCCGAAACGATATGCTCCTTCGCATAGACGCAGATCACGAGCCTGAACCAACCTCCTCCAGTACCACTGCGCTTGAGTCCGTCGTTGAGATATCAAAGTCGTCCCTTTGTCCCCAATTCGATTTGTCGTCACATCTTCTCCGTGTTTTGTCACAGTTGTGGCGCACTCTTGTTGTTGGAAGGGGTGACCCAGAGTTTCTCTGGGCAAATCCAGCGTCACTGACATCGTTGAGGCTGCACTCATTTGCATCTATGCTGCACTCGCTTAGCTCAGTGACGGTCTATCTGGCAAAAAATGGCCTCAAGCAGCTCGACGGCCGCGGCAAATTTAATGTGGTGTCAATGGCTTATGTCGTCGGAATGGTATTTGACGAGGAAGATCTCTTCTTTCTGCCCGATGGACTATTTGTCGAGGATTTGGAGAGTGTTCTTGCTTTTAGCCGAAAGCAAGCAAATGGTAAGAATAATGTCGGCCCGGAATCGAAGATGAAATATTCTCAAAGCAGCAGTAGGCAGGCATATCGGAGTTCCAGCGATGCCTTTGCTCCTGGACTTATGCTCGGAGGCGAAAGTCTCCACGCAGTATCTGGAGGCATCGAAGCCGAACGGTTGTCGACTGTCGTAGAGGCAGTGACCGTGACCGCGAATACCAGTACCTCTGCCGTGAAGGTCGACTCAAAGGCGGATTTCCAAGCTGCGCTTCAAAAGGCGGGCTCTGTAGATGATCGGTCCAGTAGTCCGCTTGACGGCTTTTCGTCACGGTCATCTTCTTTGAAGCAGGCAAGCGTAAGTGGAAGTCAAGTAGCCAAGAATATGATAAGTGCTTTTGGTAGTATGAACAGTGGTCCTGCCGGAACTAGACGGAGGTGGATGACGGCACCGTCTTCTGGCCTTGCAACTATCCAAGAAGATGGAGATGGGGCTGGTCAGAAAGATGATGGCGGGGACTTGGGCAATCTGTCTTTGGGCCTTGGTCGATCATCTCTGCAACTAGAAAAGAATTTCGGCAACGAAGCCTTTGTCGACAAGGCCAAGCGCTCAGGAACAAAGCAAATGAGAGTTCCTCAGACTCAGAAACAAAGCAACGATTCCTACAAGACTTTGCCTCCCAACCATCTGGGAAAAATTAATGAAAATGACGACAACAGCAGTGCTAAATTGTTTGTCTCTGACGATGATATTGAAGCCAAGGGAACGCAATTCCTTGACGAGATAGGCAAATCAATGGGCTACGGGTGAGTATTTTGGTCCTACATGCATGTATAGTAAATGAATGTTCGCGGCGAGGATGAGATCGTACCTAGGTACTTTTGCTTGAGATACATCCGTCCTTTTACTCACAGGCGTCAATTTTTCTCTGAATCGCGTTCTGGATCCTCCAACCTCCTGTTCTTTGTTCGTAGAAGCAGCATGAAAGATATGGGCGACGAAGAACTTCGAGTGGGACTAGCCCATCATAGAAAGACGAGGAGTAGATGCAGCATTGACTGGACTTTGCCTCCAGCCGATTTTGAGGGGCTGGACCTGGCCACCGATGCAAGACGCCTGCGCAGCAAGGCAGTAAAATTTTCTACAGGCGATCACCGTCTGCCAGGAGATGGATTCACTGGTTTCGATTCTACGAACACTACACAGGAATCGTACATACAACTTCCTGGATTCATCGATAGACTCATCATGTTGCGAGAGAAAGGCGAAGAGGGCCGCTGGTTCCCCTACACGTATGAGGTTGTTATTTTCCAATGGTTTGCGCTTCTTGTTGAGCAAACCAGGAGCATGGAACAACAGTCAAAAGACTCAGTGTCATCAGCCACTGCATCTAACGATTCTGGAGATGCAGGAGATGGTAGTATCCAGTTCTCTTACAGACCGGGTTCGTCTAGTGTCAATGGGGCAACAAAAAAATCCCTCAAGGATGCTGCTCTCAAGGCGAGAGGTGTTACCGTCGCGTGTGCCCCAATTCTCTTTGAGATCATAAAGAAGAGCCTGGGCTGGAGGATCGATTCAATCTTCCGTCTTGGCCGAGATGATTCCGTCACGAGTGGTCCAAGTGGAGAGCATCTTCCTCTGGTGACGCTCGACAATACGATATTATCTACACTCGAAGAACTAATATCGATGGTGACCGATGCATGCATCGACAGTCGCAATTTTGACTCATGGCAATTTCGTCAGACCGCCATTGATGTGAATGACGCTATTGTTAGATTCCTTCGAGATCTCTTTGCTCTTCTCGACCCTCAGGCAGTGCAGCGCCTGATTTTGGTATATTTTTCCAGGTTTGTGTTGAAGGAAGGCAAGCACTGGCAAGACCGTGACTCGAAGATTGGACTTCGATGCTCATGGGAGACATGCAAGCTCAGAATGAATGCTGCCGCTCTTCTTGTGAGGCTCCCTGATTTCCACGAGATAAACATGCCCTTGATGAACAGTTGGGGGAGCTGGGTGGGAAGCGCTCCAGAAGAGGAGACGATTCGCTTCTTTGATGACGCCATTCTCCAACTCGAAGATTTTGATATGTCTGGATTTGTAGGTGGGGAAGGACCAGTGCACAATTCATCCCTCGCCCTTCCTGGACTCCAGCATCACTGGCTCGTAGAGCTGGTTACGGAAATATGTCTGTCTGCCACCGGCCATGCCGAACAGAACATCCAACACCGCGCTAGCTCTCTCCTCCATGAGCTCTACTGGGCACACAGCCAACGCTGCAAAGCCAATGGCTCTTTATCGGTTGCGGCCAGCATGCACCTACCTTTTGTCGTCAAGATACTTGGACAAATCAACTATCTTTCAAGTCTGCCAGCCAAGAACCAGCTGCGAAAGGATATATTTCCCTGCGTCATCTTCGTTTTCCAGAGTGCTCCGGTAGGATTAATGAGAGCAATGTGGAGGAAGTTATGCAGAAACGCCGAAGGCAGAGGTTCGACGGAAAAATATGGCGGGATCGGTCAATTTCACTTCGACGGTCCTCTACTCTCGAATGCCCAGGCTTCGGATGTTTCGGCTACTTTGGAAGACGACGACGACGACGACGACGACGACGACGGGGATGTTACACTTGACGACGCTTCTCCTCCAAGTATTTTGGATGTGTTTAGTCTCCTCAACTTGGCGCTGAAAACCCTCGAGTACGAAGGAAGTGAGGTGGTCCTCGCCGACGACGAGACCTTTGATAACATTGGTGATCAAGTTGCCACTTGGAGGAGAGAATTTCTTCTTTCATTGGAACAAGAGAATTATGCGAAGCTTCCAGCCCGTCCACGCCCATTTCCAGGCTTACAGAGCACCAAGAAACAAGAAAAGGACTCTAAGAATACCCCTCAAAACACTACAACGAGCAGCAGGAAATGGTTTTCCCACGATAGTGCCATCGTCATCGTCAATACGTGCCGTTATATCGTGCGAGAAGTGCTGGGTATGCTCAAGTCCTACCACGGCAGTGGAACAGCCGCCGAAGAAAGTCACCGCTCGGGCCGCGAAGAAGATGATATTTCTGATGCAAACTATGAATTCAAAAGACAAAGCAGTACGGCTAGTGCAGCCTCGGCGAGAAAGGACGATGGATTTGATCCATTGAAATTTTCTCCTACGGATACTGTCATCTTCGTGCGTGGAACGTCATCGGTCTACTTGCACGTTCTCTGTTTGCGGGAAAGCGACGTTGTTGTCATAAAGACTCTGATTGCCTCCGTCGAAATTGTCAAGATCTTTGGAATCAAAATCTGGCTTACCGCTGTCGGCGAGACCCTTCAGCATTGGATGCGCATTGTTTTATTACACTGTGGAGCCCGTCGCGCAGAAGTCCGAGTGCAGGCCTTGGAATTTCTCGCTTTGATTTTGCGACTCACTTGGGATGCGTACGGAAGCTTTCTTCGTATACGTCTACCAATGTTAGCGGTCCAAACTGAAGTAATGGAGAGGATAGTAGCGACGGCGGCAACGAGGTACTATCGCGAACAACGCCGTCTTGGCACCACTGTCCAATATCTCACCAATGATAGCGCAGAGGCAAGTCTTGCACCACTTTGGCGGACGCTCGACCGATTGCACCACAAGTCTGCGAGCCAAAATGTTGCGTTCCGATCTGCCCTGATGCGTCTAGCAGAAATGATGAAGAAGCTCGTCGGAGCATACATTGCAGCTCATGCGTTGGCAATTATGAACCGACTCAAGTCTTCTTCGTCACCCGTCATCAACAAGGGATTGCTCGAAGACCAAGGCAGCTCCGATGGCATACAGCATCAGCAACCGGCATACATCCACAATTCTCTGGTAAGCGTGCATCGAATCCTAGCCAATTCGGCTGGCTTCAGCAAGCAATTCCTCGGCCTTCAGGGATCGTCCTCGTCTAACAATGATGTCGTCACCCACAGTGAGGCCATCGAAGACGCGTTCATTCAGGCCGCTGACGTATTTTCACCAACTGAGCTTCCGTCGCATCGCGTGGCCTGGCTCCGGAAATTGGCGGAGTTTCACGAGTCAAGAGAGAAGTTTGCGGAGGAGGCGACGTGCCACTTCAACATCCATTGTACTCTTCGTCAGGCCGCCAAGCTCCATGATAGCCTTTGGGCGAGCGTTCCCTTCTTACCATGGGCAAATGATGCCGATGGCGTTCATCTCGAGGGAGATGGACCAGCATCTGGCGATCTCTACGATGCCGACTACGATTCTGTTGATTTCAGTGTCGATGAATTTCCTGATAGCGACCTGGACGGAAGGCAGATCGAGAAGAATCATTCGTTCAGACGGATCTTTTACCGTGTTGCCAACAGCGTTCGGATGCGAACGGGAGATTGGGATGTGGGCGGAAACAAGACTCTATTTTATGGAGTTACCTTCACATCGGAGTTCAATGCATCATCTCCGTGGATCCCTCTTCGAGAAATGGAGGAGGACATGGTTGAAGAAGCCGAGACTGCAGGCGACTTGTATCTCAAGGCCGGCATCGTGGAGAGCAGCCGTTTCGCCTGGAGTTTGGCTACTCAATTTTACTCAGAGACCTTCAACTACGCGAAGCTGGCGCATGTCTACCGACGCCTCGCACTGGTGGTGGAATCTCAGGTCCCATCTGTCGACACAAGCAACCAGTTGGAACTGTCATCACCTCTCGGTAGATTTTACCGGGTCTGGTTCCACGGAGGTGCCCCCGATGAGCTCATGGGGGCCGAGTTCGTTTATCGTGCTGGCGCGACCGTGAAGCTCGAAAAGTTTGGTCGGGCCCTCTGCAGCGTTCTGAAATGTGTCCTTCCAGAGAAAACCCCTATCGATCTCGTACTCGACGATGGGCGGCCGGAAGACTCCTCGCAGAGAAAGCACAACCAACGACGGGGGCTTGGTGCGACAAATCGAGAGCCAGTCAAAATTAAGGTAACTCCACTGCGGCCCATGATGAAAAGAGAATCATCCCTTCGAGGTACCCCAGAATGGTTTTACAAGCAGACCGACTACGCTGGATTTTCTTCTAGACCCACAGTCCAGTCATACAACAGCGGCACAGGGCGACGGGCTCCGTCAATGGACGAAGGAACCTTCCACATGGGTTTCTCCCCACGTCATCGGTCATATGGATCGAGGACTGTGTCGGATATGTCCTCTGGTCCATCAGGCTCCAGTGGCCCTTCATTCAGTGGACGAATGGGATCTCATTATGGCGTTCAATCGTCCAGTACTGTCGGAGTAAATCGTGACATTGGAGGAGACTTGTCTGTTATCGGCGGAGGAAACATCGTCGGGGTTGAGAAATTTTCCTTCACGCAGCCCATCAAAAAGGACAAGATCAGGGGAAGCAAAGACTGGCTCACATCGCCGGTAGGAGATTTCTCAGAGAAGACTCTCCGCGTTACTCAGATTACCGTCGAAAAATGCTTTCCGTCATGTGTATCAAGGCAGTCAGTTGTGCACCGAGCAGTATACACCCAAAGTCCCCTCGAAGCCGGAGTCGAAGCAGTCTGCAGTTGGTGTGCGGTCCTGTTCCGTACTGCCGTCGCAACGAATGGCCTTTCCGTCACTGGTAGGTACACTGTGCCCACCGTGTGTTGTGCGCGGAACATTGCATTTAGTTTGTTATCTACCATTTGGTTTGATTCATCATCTAACACGCATTCCTAACTCTGCTCTTATCTCCTTTGCATTGTCATCTGTGCATGAGTAGCTCACTACAACGGATTGTCAACAGGCCAGGGAATTGGAACTGCGGCAGCCAAAGTTGTCGCTGACTGTATCCACTGCAGCAGAGTGAAGGAGCTAGGACAATCACTACTATCTCGCACCGGGCATATGGCGGGCGCAGACGATAATGGAGATGGCACACTCATACTGCAGTACTTGAAGCTCAGTCCCAATGAAATTTCCAGGTACCAAGTCAAGCTGGCACGATCGATAATCATGTTCATGGAACTTCTTCATCTTCTCATAGCTCGAAATCGTGACCTTTTGCTCGAAGTTGTTCAAGCTCGGAAACGCAACATGCGTACCTTATCTTCTGTTGGATCGGTATCGGGCCATCGAGTGTTCACAAGAGGCACAGGAGCAGGCCAAGTATCAAGCCCCGAGAGTATTGGCCAACATGCCAGCTCAGGCAACCTAAATGGCTTAACGACGAGGAGCGTGTACTCAGCTTCAAAGCAGCGCCAGGATCACCGAGAACAACGATCACATTCGATGGGTACTGGGTACTTCACGCACGATGCCGACAGTAAAAGGAGCAGGAATGCATATGAGTCAGATGGGAGTGTACATATGACCGGAGCGGGGAATGCCAGTGTGGCAAGTACAACCGGAGGCGGCCCGAATGACAGGACCGATTCAGCGATCGCCGTCCAAAGTGAACTTCAAAGGGCATTTATCTCGATGTCTAAAGTGCTTTACCCTCTGCTTTCTGCGGCTGTCCACGGCGAGACTCCTAGATGGCTGAAGTTGTGTGGACAGGATAATTACTTTTCATCAGGCACTTATCGCCAGACAAGGATACCAATGGGAGAGGATTTGTTCTTCTTTGGTGGGTCAGTTCAGCCGACCACGAGGAATGCGCCAGAGGAGTACCAAGAAGACAAGCCAGAACCGTACGGTGTGCCCATGTCCATCACTCCTAGTAGGAACGGAGGAGCCGCCACTCCCGATGGAAGTTATGCGGGTAGCGTGGCCTCGAAACACTCGCGTGGATCGAGGAACTCCAAGAACTCCAAGAGCTCGGAACGGCGCGGACGCAGTCATCACAGAAGTAGCCCCTCTCATAGCTCTACTAGAGGTGGCAGTGGTGGCGGTAGCAATAGGCCAACAACAGCAGCAAGCAGCATCTCCGGACTACATGAGTGCTAGCTAGCTAGCTACGTACTTAATCGGAATCGAATCAATCGCTGGAATCCAAATGAATCAATGCAATGCTGTAATCCTTACTCAATTTTTCATGATACTACATGTCCTCTGTAGAAATTCTACGTAGCAGTAGTATACTCGTAGTAGGGACAAATGAACCACATCATGCCGCCCTCTCGGCCCTGCTTATTGACGCTTCTTGACGCTCTTCGCTGGAAATCCTGCGCTTGCAAATTCACTTGATACATTATCCCATAATAAATCATGATTTGTAGTACATGTATTATCGTCCGACAGCGAAACTTCAACCTCGACCATACTCTCTTCGAAAATAACACGATGATTTATCACTTGCGCTTTCTCGATCTGCAGACCATCGAGTAAGCTCGAGACAGTGCTAACACAAGAACTGCAACCCATAGTCGGAAGGTGAAAACGCAAGAGGAGCCGTTCAATTCCATTGTCGGGATGCAACAGTAAATCATCAAGCTTTCCATCGTCCAATGCTTGACGCAATCGTCTTCTTTGTGCTTTTCTTCGAGTATGTAGGTCCACCAATTCGGGAAGAAGAGCAAGAAATCCTGAAAAGCTCGTCGACAGTGCCGTTGACCTCCACTGAAATGGCCGCGACCATGCCACTGCCCAAGACACGGTGATCGAAATTATTGTAAACGCGAGAAGAGTCGGACGACAAGGCCCCAGAATTTTATTCATGCCAGAGCAACCGAGGGAAACTGCGTTGAGCAAAATCTGTAGCGCACAGCAACTCGAAGAAAGCAGCCCGAGCATTGACCACCAGGCGTATCGGTTGGCGATGGCCATCAACCTCTCATTGATTGCGAAGTATGCATTGATGGCATACTCTCTGTAGGGACGACGAAGATATACGATTCCCATGGCAGCGACCATGATCATCAAATTTAAAGCCAACGCTGATGGAAAGCCGTCATCAGTGATGAGATATTGGCGCTTTGTCGGTACATGTTGACGGTTGGGGGACGATCGCCGGCGGCGCCGGATTCTCGCGTCGGCGCCGCCACTGGTACTAGTAGAGCACATGATGGCGATGCCCAGCGTAGAGCAGAGCAACGCTGAGGGCTGAGAGGGCTGAGGGCTGAAAATGGCTGAAGCAGTACGCCGTTCATGGTTGCAGCTCGTTGCAGCCGCCGCGCCGTGCTATTATATTAGCGCTACAGTAAATTTAATTTTGACCCTTTGAGTCCAAATTTTCAGCCACAGTTGCAGCTTTCCCATGTCCCCACGCAGATTTAGGACACAAATTGCTAATGCTGGTAGTGTCAGATTAAAA
>Ga0115006_10001644_pt1 | contig 14138 bp, 5 predicted proteins | sample ArcOceMetagenome_3_FD_88943 | JGI IMG/M metagenome (GOLD analysis project Ga0115006, IMG submission 88943) | Marine eukaryotic phytoplankton communities from Arctic Ocean - Arctic Ocean- Svalbard ARC20M Metagenome | ecosystem: Environmental > Aquatic > Marine > Oceanic | place: Arctic Ocean...
AAGGGAAAGATAGGAGGGGAAGGGAAGGGAGGGGGGGGGGAGGGGGATGGAGGGCCAGGGAGGGGGAGGGAGGGGGAGGGGAGGCGGGGACATACCGATGGGGCCTTCCTCGCCCTCCTTGCCAACAACGCCAGGGGGGCCCGTGGGACCAGCCTCGCCCTGGGGACCGGGGTCACCGGGCTGACCCTCAGGGCCCGGCCCCCCAGCGGGGCCGTGCGCGCCGTTGAGACCGTTCTTGCCCGGCACTCCAGCCTTGCCCCGGGGGCCCATGGGGCCAACCACGCCCGGGACGCGCGAGATGCGGCCGTCCAGCTTGGCCGTTTGCGCGCCCACGGCAGTCAGAACCTCCTTAGACTGCGTCTTGATCCACCGCCGGAGCTCCGACATGCGCGCGCGGATGCGGTAGGTGCGAGCCTTGGTGCGGTCCAGCTGGCGCTTGAGGCGTTTTTGCTCCTCCTTCTCCTTCTTGATTTTCTTCTCCTCGTCAGTGAGCTGCTCCTCGTCATCCTGCCCCGGTTCCGCCCCCTCGTCCGCGGTGGCATCGCTGCTTGCGGGAAACTGCATGGCCACGCCGCCCGGCGGCGCCTGCGCCCCTCCAGACGGAGCGTTGACGGCTCCCGTCACCACCTGCCACCGCCCCACATCATAAGCACCCGCAATGCATACCGCAACAGCTACCGCGCGCAGCTCGACGCAAGTGCCCTGCATACTGCCCCTCCACTGTCATATTGCCTCTACACTGTCAGATTCCCCCTCCGACCCCCCTCCCGCAGATGGAACCGCCGTCGTCTGGCATGTGGTCTGCCATCCAGTCCAGTCGCTCCAGCACGAGCGCGGCTGCAGCTACCCTGCCGCCCAGCTCGGATCCACCTCACTGCCTGGCTGCGGGGTGACGGGCATCTTACGTAGTTGGGGAGCTGCGTGAAGCGGGCCTGCCCGGCGTTCTGCATGTACTCATACTGCTCCAGCGCCGACGGACCCACGGTGACCTGCCAGGCTCCGTGCGCAGTCAGCCACCCGCCAGCGCCAGACCCCGCGCCACAAAACCGCGCGCCTGCAGGCGCGCGGCAGTGCCACTGCGCAGCGCTGGGACTGTGCAGAGCAGAGACTCGCGCGCAGGCAGGCACCTCGGAGGCGAGGACCACCAGCGCCACGGCAAGCAGACCAACCAGCGCCGTGCCCCCGGCGTAAAACACACGCCTGCACACAAGGGTCGCACCCCAACATGTCAGTCCTGTCGCGCGCACGCGTTCCGCGCGGCTCGCGGCGTGGCGCGGGGTCGCCAACCTCTCCCCCGCCGGCAGCATCGAGCGCGGCTTTTCAGATCGTTCTTTCTTTCTGTTTTGTTTTTTAAAAAAAAGAGCATGAATGCACGAACTCATCTATTTTAAGGGCTTTCCCGCTCTTGAGCCACTGGGTCCAGAAACTGACTGGGTCCGCACACAGCCTGCGTCCGGGGCCGCGGCAGCAGTCAGGGAGAGAGCGGCGGGCACCCCGCCGCGGGGACCGGCACCGGGCGCGATGCCCCGGATACTCGGCGCGCTCACGGCGCTGCTCGTCGCGCTGCTCGCGGCGTGGGCGGGCGCGCTGTACGTCTGCGAGGTGCGCGTCCCTGCAGGCGGCAGTTGCGCGGGCGGTGCGCGGCCATGCTCGCGCGCGGCGCGCGCTTCTTGTGGCCTGACGCCGCAGCGCGCGCAGTTTCCGCTTCCGCAGGACCCCGCGCAGCTCGCGGCGCAGCTGCGGGAGCTACCCGGCCGGCTGCACGAGCAGTACGCGCGTATGAAGCCGGCCGGACTCAAAGTGCACGTTGCTGCGCCGCCGCCGCCACCGCCGCCGCCGCCGCCGCCGCCGCCGCCACCGCAACTTGCGGCGGCGAAAGGGGAGCGGGCGGAGCATGCCGAAATCGCCAACCAAGACCTGTTCCGCCAGATGGACATTGACAAGAGCGGAAGCCTGAGCCTGCAAGAGCTGCGGGAGGTGCTGCGGCAGCAGGGAGACTACGAGGACGAGGCCGCGCTGGCCTCATTGTTCGGGGCAATGGATGCGGATGGTGATGGGACCATAAGCTTTGCAGAGGCCGAAGCACACGAGACGTCGTCGCAGGTGCGTGCGGGCGCGGCCTTCCCTGCCGGGCACCGATTCCGTTGCACCTCGTCGCTGTCTTCCTAGGCGTCGCCGCGCGTTTGCACGCTTGCCCGCACTTTCGCTTGCCCTGACGAACCGTATGCTGCAGGGGCTCCTTGCGCAAGCAAATTCGGTGCTCGTTGCGGCTGGAGGCGCCGTGACGGCTGGGATCGGGTACGGCTTGTACTATTTTCTCACACAAGGATGAGTTTCGGCGATTCTGGGCCGCGGGCTTTCGTTGACCCGCCGACCCCGCATGGGGAAGGTGCAAGAGCCGCGCCCCACGGGCACAAATGAGGGCACCAGTTGGCAAGCGGCGCGGGCTCCCGTCAGGAGCAACCAGAATTCCATCTACAAATTAATAAGGAACGATTTTAAAGAATACGGAAAAGGTTAGAATGCCCACAGGCAGACTATCGGAGTCTCTGCTATCACCTGCTCTCGTTCCCCCCAAAAGCAATAGCTGTGTGTATCACGGGTTGACACGCCGCAAGCGTGCTGAGGGCCCCTTGGTTGGGTACTCAGTAATTGATCTCGCGGCATGCGGTGATGGCAGCATACAGGTTCTCGCGCATCAGTTCCTTGGTGCGGTACCTGTGGACGTACACGCAGCCTGTCAGCCCTCACCACACATAGGCACCCCCACGCTCCGCCGCGCTCTGCATGCTGCACATGCGGCGGGATGACTGCAGCAGAAGAGCAACCAGACGCGCGAGCGGACTGCGACTCGGCGCGAGCCTTGGAGCTGAGGAGGGGCATGCGGGGAGGCACGAGTGCCTAGCGCGCGCGCGTGCGACTGCGACACCCCCACCACACGGGACAACTGACCGTGGGAGTTTGATGATGAAGAAGCAAGTCTCGGCCTCCGGCAGAACTTTGTCACCGTCGCCGGCCGACGACGGGAAGACCTTCATGTCGTGGTCTGTCGTGTACTCTGACTCGAGGGGAAGCCGCTCCCTTCCCCAGCTGCACACGAGAACACCGCAAACCACCGATTTGAGCATCAGTCGCGCCTGCATCGCCATTTTCCTGTCCCCAGGCTCTTTCGCGAATGCTAAAGGGCAGCAAGGTTGCAAAACTAGTCACAGTTTCACAAGCGACTCGGTCGCGCATCCGTCCACAGGCACATGGCGCATACAGACATCGTCACAGATTTTGTGACAGGCAGCAAAGGAGACAGGCAAAAACGGGCATCGCGGGCAACGGTGTGAGGGAAGGCGTGAGGCTGCACGCCAGAGCGTGCGCCAAAGGGCGGGAGCGTACGCAAAGCGGAGGAAGAGGCGACGGTCGGCCTGGCTGAAGCTCTCCAGGACTTCCCAGAACATTTTGATGTGGGGCGAGTCCTTGTCGATGCCCTGGCGATACTGGGTGTGGCGCTTGAGGGAGGCCATGTCCACCTCGGCACTCCCGCACACGCGGCGCTCCAGTTCCTCCCACGTCATGAAGCCGAGGAGCTGCTCGGGAATGACGGAGCAGATGCCAGCACGCATCTTGGCAAGCTGCTGCTCACTTTCGGCGAGGCGCGTCTTGATCACCAGACGCGCATACTCGGCGCGGCGTTGGTACGTGACGGGAATGGAGCGGCCGCCGGGCAGCAGGGGCACCTCGCATCCGTCTGTGAGACAGCACGTGAAGCGGCAGTGGTGCAGGAGCTCCTCGAAAGTTGCGGCCGTGATGCCCTGGCCGTCATGGTCGCGGAACTGGAGTGCATTCCAGCAGGAAAAGTCTGTCGCCTTGAGATCCTCCTCGTCTAGCTCAATCCCGACCAAAGACTTCCACACCAACGACGGCAGGTCGAGGTTGAGCAGGTTGCGCGTTCGCATCGCCACGCCCATGAGCTGCCCGACAAAAAAGAAGGTGTCGAGCATCTGATCGCTGCAGGCAGACGGACGCGGCACGAACTTGTCGCGGTTCTCGCCCACATGGCCGACGGCATTGGCACAGGGCACAAAGAGTTGGAGGTGCGGCGACTGGAGCTCGGCACAGATGGCCGACATGGCCTCGCGGTACGGGCCCTGGTAGCCCTGGTGCCCTTCGCCCTGGAACTTGACGCGCCACGCCATCTCATCGCGCTGTCGCAGGCGCGCCGCGGGCGCGTGGCGCAGCTGGCGATATGTCTGCATCAGCACGCCGTCGGCTGAAATCGTCGCCGTCACAGGATGCTGCCGCATCTGCAGCAGCATGCTGTCGGCCAGCGATAGCAGCACCGCCGGAATGGTCACGTCGTCCCCACTGTTGCCTGCCCACGTGTGTGTGTGTGTGTGTGTGTGTGTGTGTGTGTGTGTGTGTGTGTGTGTGTGTGTTGCGGGGTGCGGGGTGCGGATGTGAGCAAAATGGGCACCCGAGGTCGGCGTTCAGGAGCACGCGCGTGTGAGGGTTGAGGGGTGAGGCTAACATGTAACGAGACTAACACGAGGCTGACATGTAACCAGGCTACACGAGACGAGGCTGACATGTAACCAGACTTACACGAGGCTGACATGTAACGAGACTAACATGCCACGCGACTACCTAACATGCAATGCGGGTAACAGGTACTGCGCCTTGCGGCTGGAGAGGTTGGGATTCAAGGACGAGGGATGAGGGATGAGGGATGAGGGAGGAGGACACCAGGTTCGGTGCTCATGAGGAAGAGGGGCCCTTGCTTAGAGTCGGCCATGACGACGCCGATCGCGCCGGCCTCCTGAGCGCGGCGAACCACGTTCACGAACTGGCCGCCCCCGCGCTCGATGAGGGCGATGTTGCCGCGCATCTCCTCAGCGTTTCGCAGGGCGACGCTGCCGTTGGGCGGATCGGCAGGGACGAGGCGGGCTGAGATGGCGGCATCCGCCGGCATCTCTCGCGCGCTCCCAAAGTCCGAGGGTGCAACGAGGAACTCCTCGAGCTTTTCCTTCACGCCGTTGGACAGGGTGCTGATCTGGAGGCGCCAGCGCTCGTGGTCCTCGGCCTTCTCCTTGTTGTCGACGCGCGCACGGCGGCCAGGACGGTGCACGAGCACCTCGCTTGAAAGGAGCGGCGACGCGCCCGCTCTCGGCAGCGCGCAGGAGGTCCAGTCGATGACAGCATTGTGCAGCGAAACCTTGGTCTGATGGAAAAACAGATGCTGGAGCTCGCACACGCTGGCAGCGAAGGACGAGGGGCAGGAGGAGCGCCGAGAAAAGTCGATGGCAACCAAACACTTGTCGAAGTTTTGGTTGAGGAGGCGCAGCAACATTAGGCGCCGCTTCAACGAGATCTCAGGCACCGACCCCAGGCGCGGGAGCTTGCGCTGATGGTAGCCCGTCAGCTTCATCTTCTCGACCATGGTCGGGTCCAGGGGCGAGATGAGCCCATCCTCCGTCTCAGTCAGCATGTTGACGAGTGCTACCATGTCGCCGTCGCGCTCGGGGCCCCAGCGCACCAGGAAGCGATCGAGACCAAACGAGGCCATCAAGCCTGGCATGTCCGCCTGGTTCTGCTGCAGCAGCGACTGCGCTTGCAGCAGAAAGTCGCGTTTGTTGTGCGCGGGAGCCTGCGGCGGGCGCAACAGACGCGCCACCTGGGCTGCGGCGTCAGGTTCGACATGGAAGAGCTCTGACAGCGCCTCCTTGGCCCGCGCCGACAGCTGGCCCCCTTGAAGGATGATGGCGGCATCCTCCTCCGTACCAGCTGCCGACACGAGCGAGTCGAATCCGAAGAGTGCGCACGTCTCATCAATGAAGCTCTCGAGCTGCTGCTGCTTGCCGCAGTACATGCAAGCCGCAATGCGCATTGCCGTGTCCAAGGCCTTAAGCCAGCTGGGCATGCCCGCCTCCGACGCGTCCTTCAAGTCCTCAAAGTCGCATGCCACGCGCCGGATGTTGAGCGAGCGCGTCGCCAACATTTCAGCCACCGAGCAGAGGTACGTTGAATGAGGACAGCGCGTGATTTCTGAAGCCTGGCGTGCAGCTGTAGCGGGGACCTTGCTCTCCCATTGCTGCCGTTGCGCGGCCTCGTGCAGCAGCTTGGCAAAGCAGGGATGCTGGCAGAGGAGGGTGGAGCTTTCAGCGCCCGGCGCCGCGTGCTGCATCATACCCATCGCGAGACGATGTGCCTGCATGCAATGTGGGGCCGCAAGCGAGCAAGGCTTGTCGAGAAGGTCGAGCACAGCCTCCAGGATGCTGAGCGTCGACGAGTGGCGCTGCGGCACAAGCAGCTGCGTCAGCCAGAGAGCCAGGGCCAGCTTGGGCTCGCCCAAAGGCATGGCCTGTACGCGAAAGCCCCACGTGTGCTCACCATCGTCGCTGCTCTGCACGGCACTGCTGCCCATCTGCATCCAGACAGGCGAGGGCAAGACGAGGGGCAAGTAGCCCTTGCGGCGATCATCCATGGCAGCCGTTGCGATCAGATCCGTGCACGCAGCGTCGCTGAAAAAACGCAAGCTCTCTCCCGGCAGCAGCGCACACCGCGAGTCAAAGACGACCAGCAGCGCCCAGACCCCGTCCACGTGGAGGCAGCGTCGGTTATTAGCGCCCGTGTTGCTTGCCGTCCGCACGTATGGATGGTCTGAGGCCTGCTCGGCCATGCTGTTGCTAGCCAGGGCTGCCTTGAGTGCTTGCAGGCATTCGTCTGCGAGGAACTGAAGGAGGGGAGTGGAGGGCTCCTGGGCAACGGGCTCCTTGCGAAACTCTGCGTTGTCACATGCGTCTTGCGACTTTTGCGTGCCGCTCGGGTAAGAGGGTTCGAGGGACGTGTCGTGTACGAGGCGCCGCCGCTTCTCCCTGCCCGCACCACCCTCGGCACTCTCATCCGCACTTGTCTTCTCAGAAAGAGGCAGCTCGCGCTTATGTTTTGGCAGCGCCATGACTGCGCCGTGCTGCTCAGCGCCGTGCTGCTCGCCGCCCACTTGCCGTGACAGCAACGTAGACAGACAGCGCTGCAGCACCGAGCTGAGAGACTCGCCCTTGGCGTCGACCGCCAGCTTGGGCACGCTCGGGACAGGGGTCGGGATGTCGGACAAGTCGCAGCAGTCTCCAAGAGCAGCTGCCTGGGCCAGGCGCATCAGGCGCTGCCTGCCGCCCAGCGACGTCTCATCCAACAGCTCTTCCGGCCAGCCCTCCAGCATCCACCGCAAGCAGCTGCGCGCATAGATGCTCGTCAACTTGAGGTCCACCTCCACGCACGCCTTGATTTTGCCATCCTCTGTTGCAAGATCGGCGTCCACGGGCGAGCCATGATGCACCACCCTTTCGACGTGTGCCAGGGGCACTGTGATGGTCACGACAGAAGCCGTGGCACAGTCGTACATGCTCACTTTGGCTTGCGGCGTCTCGGCGGCGCGGTCAATGGACTCGAGGTAGAGGGTCTTGCCCACCATCTTGGCGCCGTGCGGGCTGCACGGGTCGCTCAACACATCCATCTCGGTGAGCGTGACAAAGTGCCCGGCGCGCAGAGGCTCATCCCTGGAATCGCGTCTCTGCGATGCGCCGGGCACCGAGAGGGCCGCCGCACGAGCACTGGCACGTGCGAGCACCAAGTTGCCCTGCCCGCCCAGCATCCGTTCGTCGTAGGCTCTGATGCCGTGATCATCCGAGGGGATGTGGCCCAAGGCGCGCAACTCGTCGAGCATGCCCGCGGGCAGGTCGCCCATGCTCGCGCTCAGAGGCAACGCCTGCTCAGTGTCGGGTCCCAGCACCGACGCCTGCATGTCTTCGTAGTAGCTGAAGGCGTCGTAGAGGAGAAAGAGCGGAGTCTCAGAGTCTACCGAGCCGCCACCACCGCCTGCCCCCCCTTCGCCACCACCATCGGGAACCTGCGCAAAGTCCGGGTGCTCAGCGAGGAAGGCCTCGCCGTGTTCAAAAAGCCAATTTGCGGCGCGATCCTGGTTGCCGTTTTCACGCTCCAGGGCAAGTACACACAGCTTGACAGGCTGTCGCGAAATTTCTGCCAGCTCAGCGGCAGCAAGCTCACGCGACCGGCGCAGGCTTGCCGCGTCCTGGCGCTGGGTTGCTGCGCGCGAGGTGCGAATGAAAGACTCAACCGACGGCATCATGCGCTGACCCGAGCCTCTCACCGACGCCCCGGCACTGCCGCCGACACCCCCCGACGGCGCATCAGGGCCGCCCCCACCGCCAGATCCTCCTCCGCCGGGTCCCGGTGCGCGCGCTGAAGCGAGCAGGGCTGTCGGCGCGTTGTCCGCCGACTCACACAGCGCAGCCACAACGTGGGAGCGGCGGACTTCGAGCGCTTCTGCGTCATGCCACGTTGGGTTCTCGATGGCATGGTCCACGAGCATGGACAGTATGCCCGAGCCCGCCATGTGGTGCGCCTCCACCAGCTCATGCTGCAGCATGTGCGACAGCGTGCACACGGCACGCGACTGCATCCCTCGGCTCCAGTGCGACAGCGCCGACACGCCCGAGCTCTGCAAACTCGAGACGGATTGCAAGTTGGGGTACATCGTGACCAGGCACCGCATCACCGTCTCTGCGTCGTGCTTGGCCAGCAGGAACGGCATGCCTAAGCTCGTGTCCACACCCACCAGCCCCGCCCCCCCGCCAATGGGCACCGAGGTCGGCACGACACTCTGGAGGGATTTAGAAGCGAGCACCGCGTATGGCAACACGGACATGGTGCCGAGCAGGTGGTCGCAGCCAACGACGACGCCCCCGCGAGATGACTTGCGAGGCACGCCCTTATCGACCTTGTCCTTCAACTTGACCTGGCTGCCAACGCGCGTGAAGACGTCGACCTTGCCACAGATGATCTCCAGCACCGCCAGCCCCTTGTTGATCTCGCCACGCATCTCAGCCGTCACATGCAGCGCGGGATTCGACGCCAGCTTTTCCCAGCATGTCGCAGCAACGGACAGGGCTCCGACCAGCTCTGATGCCACCGACTGGCTGAGGACCGAGCTCTGGTGCAGCGCATGAAGCAGCGCAATCTGTTGTTGCGCAATGCTCACCTCGACGTCACCACTTCTCCACCGATGCACATCCTTGGAGGCATCGCGGGGGTCTTGCCGCTTGGTCTTCAGGACGAGGGCGATGCTATGATCGCAATCCCAATTCAGCGCAATCGCCTGGCACTCTTGGTACGACCCGACAAAGGCACACGCCTTGTCACGAGCGGCAATTGAGCGGGCCACTTGCTGCGCTTTGGTTTTGGCGGCCGCAGCATTGTCTTGATACCGACGCGCGTGCTGGAGCGCTGCTTTGCAGGCGTCTTCAACTGCTGCACTCTCTGTATCGGAGAGCTTTGCGTCGTCAGCCGCGGGCCACACCATGACCATCCACTGATCCTTACTCGCCCTGCTCTCGGGGCTCAGCGGGGCCCACGCATCGCGCATGGCTGCGTCAGCATGTGATGCAGGCTCCTTGGATCGCGTCTGCAAACCGCCTTGCGCGGCCACCACGGCACCAATGCCTGCGAGCATGGCTTGCACTAGATGCTCGCCGCTCGCAGTTTGTAGGGAGCGAGCCGCGTGGTCCCCCGTCGAGACCGGGCTCTCACTCCTGCGCAAGATGGAGGCAAGCAGCCGCATAGCCACCCGCTGCACCTGCGGGCTGTCGGCATCCATGACCCAGCCCATCACTGTCTGCCGCAGCCCGTCGTTCTTGACTACCAGCGTCGACATAGCGTGATTCTCAGACACGAGGGCATACAGCCACATCAAGATGCGCAGCTGCAGCAGATCCCGCGTCTCGCTCGACGGATGCAGACACGCCCCTTTGACGAGGCGCTCCGCCACCTCCACAGCACTCCCGAGCAACGTGGCAGCATGCCCTTGCTTGTCAGCCCCATTGGCGGCCAGCCGCGCAAGAGTGGTGGTCAGTGCCGCAAAGACGCTCAAGGCTTGGTCTCGCAGACCAACCAGCGACTCATGTTCGACCGCATCCTGCAGTTGCGCGGGCGAGGCGCCTACCAGGTGCCCAGTGCTGCGGTCCACCATCACATTGGACAGCTTGTCGATGATGCCAGCGCGAATGAGCCACTCTGCGTCGCTCAGTTGCCACTGCAAAGAGTGGTATGCGCTGAGGACGAGATGCGACATGGCAATGCGCGAGCGGTTGACGCGCTCCGTGCCCACGCACGTGGCGAGGGTCGACGCAAGGTACGTAAACAGCTTTGCAACCTCGGCCTTGATACTCTGTATGGACTCTCGTCTGCAGATGGACAGCTTGCTAAGGGCGTTGAAGTGGACGAAGGTGCGGTGCGATTCAATGGGACATGGGCCGGTGACGAAGGTCGAGATTAAAACCTGACGCACCGACGACAAGGTGATGTTCTGCAACAACCCCGACATGCTGCCAAGGGTGCGCACACGATCTTCAATGATGCGCTGACTGTCGGTCGCAACGCGCACAATTGCAGCGGCAGGCACGTCCGCCGTCAGGAACCGCGAGGCCAGGTCGATCCCGGCCTGCAGAAGGGCCATCTTGTCGGCCTTGCCCGTCTTGCGCTCGCCCCGGTGGCGCTCCTGCTCGGCCGATTGCAGGTGCCTGGCAGCGGCAACACAGCACCCCATGCCCTCCTCGTTCTCGAAAATGGTGGCCATGAGGAGCGAGCAGCGCAGCATCATCTGCCGCGCCTTGTCTTGGGCGATACGCGACGTCTCGCGCTTGGCTGCATCAACGCACTCCTGTTCCGCCGCACGCGTCGGTGCGGAGGCAGGAACATGGTCCTCTTCGACCTGCATCTCGTCTACCTGCATTGCGTCAGGGCCTGCCTCGCTGTGCGACGGCGGGGCGGACACGGACTTCTGCAGGTTTTTGCGCATCTCCATGATGAGTCCTTGGGTTATGCGCAGACTGGTGCCCACCACGTCGTGCAGGTCCTGCGGCATGTCGGCCGCTGTCTTCCATGAGCGCCCACACTCATCGGCCACGCGGTGCATGCCGGTCGCCTTGATGAGGCCAGCCACAAAATGCTGCGCCGCCGCGCAGAAAAACGCGTGGGAGAGCCACTCGGGCGTCCTCACATGATGCTTGAGGTAATCGGCAATGAAAGCGGTGAAGGCGCCCGAAGACCAAGAGGCAGCAGCATCAGCCGCGGGGACATCTTCGTGCACTGCGCCCGCGGCCTCACCCGCACCCTGCTGCACCTTGTCCTCGGTCTGGGAGACGTCCTGCAAAAGCTGGGGGCAGTGCGTGGCCAGCCACTGCTGGTCCAGGCCACCCGCAAAGAGCGGACACCCCGTGACCCACGGCACCGCATGAGCGCAGGCGGGTGCTGCGGGCACCTGGCGCATGGATGCCCACATCAACTTGGCGGTCAAGCTCGCCAGTGTGAGCTCAAGGTCCAGGAGCCAGTTGAGCGGCATCTGCAGCGCGCCCGTGCGTGCGCACGCGTAGATGGCAAACCGCATGTTCGCGTGCATGTTCGCGTGCCGCAGGCCCTTGACGTCCTCAGGCCCCGACCGCGTGTAATGCAGTGTGATCGTGTCCCCGGGACAGCTGAAGGAACGCCAGAGCTGCTTGCCGCGCGGGCTGCCCTTGATGAGCTGTTCGGCCTTGTCGCGCCCGTCTGCCGCCTCGCGCGGCTCCCACGTGATCTTGAGCGTCTCCTTTTTGGTCAGCGTCACGTCCTCCATGATGCGCATTAGCATGTGCGCAGCGCCCGGGACGCGCACTTTGGTCGTCACTTTGCTCGCCTTGCTCCTGGAAATGGACACCATGCGGCCTGCGATCAAGGCATCCTCGGTGCCCTTGGACGAAAAGACCGTGTCCTGTGCTCGGATCTTGTCCAGCTTGCTGTTCAGCTGGTCCAGCATTGTCATCAGCGGCTGCAACCGCGGCAAGATTTCAGTGACCAGGTTGGTGCTCACGCTCTGGCTCCAGCTGTTATCCGACAAGGTTGTGACAAGAGGCGGGATTAGGATTCGGATCAACGGCGCCGAGGGTGCTTGCATGCCATCATCCTGCAGGAGATGCTTCAAGGTAGCCAGCACATTGTCCAGGAGATTGCGCACGAAGTAGAGAACCAGGGCCTCCGACGTGGCGTTGCACCTGTGAGAGCTAAGCGGAATGCTCAATAGATGCCGCTGGAACGCAGACACAAGATCGAGCAGATGAGACTCTGTGTAGTCGGTGGCCGTCACCACACCCTCCATCGCCTCTTGCGCCCCGTGCGCCAGCACGCATGATCGGGCGCGCTCAAGCAGCGCCAAGAGCAGATCCTGCACAAGTGCCATTCGCTTCTCCCCTTCGACGAGCCAGTTGCCATCAAAGATGGAAAAGATGATGTTGGAGGCCGTGGGCTTGGACAAGTGGAGGGCGAGGGCTGCTAGCACGTGCTGCTCTTGCGTTGTCTTGCCGTCGGCATTCTTGAGCAGCTTGATCAGGAGACACGCCTGCTCCTCCGCGCTCGGGAAAAATACGTCCAGTCCAGCGGTCAAGGCGTTGGTTGCCTCTGTCACGGCGCTTGTCAGCAGGGCGTCGTTCTGCATTTGGGCATGCAGCCGGCTCTCGGCAATGAGCATCATGTTTCGTTTCAGCTTGCTAAGCGATTCCGCAGCGTCGGCGTCCTTCTCTCCTTGCTCGGCAGCGAACGGACCGATATTCACAACAACGTGCCGCATGCATGTGCGCAGAAGCTCGAGATTGAGCTGACGCTGCTGCAGTGCGCCCTTGGCCTCGTTCTGCTTGCTCTCACCCGCCTCCCTCGGTGTCGCCCACAGTGCGTCTTGCGTGAGACACGAGTCAACGAGGGAGGCCAGCGCCGCAAACGTTGCCGGGAGGGTCTCGATGCAAAAGGGCACGCACGTCTGTTGCACGTCACAGCACTGCTCCATCACGCATCTCGCATGCTTCTCCGCTGCATTGAAGAGGCACGCCAAGATTGCGCTCATGGCATCCTGCACATCCTGCACTGGGCTCTCGCTCGCCGCACCGCCCTCGCTAACCACTGCTTTGTCCCCGGTTGCGGAGGCAGAAGTGACGAGCGGAGTGGTCCATGGGTGGCGCCATCGGCGAACTTTGATGCCATCCGTGTCGACGTTCCACACCAGGTCGTTGACGTGGTCGTAGCACGAGCCACCACATGGCATCTTACCAAGATCCTTCCGCGGGTCGTCGTGGCAGTCGCCGAGCGCGATGTCATACAGATGGTGCCCATCTTCAATGTCGAAGACACGGCACAGGAAGCCTGAAATCTTGAAGCCGCTGCAGAGCTCGGGCGGAATAAGCACCATGAGAAACCTGCCGTCCGTGTAGAAAGCTTGATATTCGAGGCACTTGGCAGGAAACGCGGGGAGGTGCAGCTGCTCGGCACCTGGCGGCTGGGCATCGTGGGAACCGCGTGCATGCGCGTGCGGTGCAGCCAGATCCATGGGCCGCACCATGTGGTGCGGCCTGTGGCCTTGTGTGCAGGAGCCCCGCATCCAGCAGTGCGTGCAAAGGACGTAGTCGGGATTGCACTCCTGGCAGTGGTATCCCGGGGTGGTGCCAGTCATCACAAGGCCGCATACGCTGCAGGACAACATGCCCTCGCCATCCTGGTCGCCCAAGTCACACGCAGGACCCTGGATGCCAACCGTGCGCACATGCCACATTCCGTCCAGCGCATCGAAGGTGTCGATGTTGAATGCGAAATTTTCCCACATGGACCCGATTTGCCCACCGCCCTCTGAAGACTCGTCATCTTCATCACGAGCATCCTGCGCGTGCAGGTGCGACGGAGGCGGAGGCTCCTGCCGCGGCTTGTCACTTCTGGAGATTATGTGTAGGTAGCGGCCATCCGAAATGACGGGCGACCGCTGCGTGGCTGAAGAGCCGGGCATCAAATCAGCACTGATGCTGCCATCTGGGTCCAGACCGCCTGCCGGGTCCATGCCGTGCGAGGATCGGCTCGGTTGGTGCGGGGCGGCTGTGCGTCCCGCGCTGCGGCTGGCAGCCAGCTGATCCAACGCCTGTTGCAGCAAAAATAACAATACAGTTCATGTGTGTGTGTGTGTGTGTGTGTGTGTGTGTGTGTGTGTGTGTGTGTGTGTGTGTGTGTGTGTGTGTGCGCGCGTGTGTGTGTGTGTGCACGCGCGCGCGTGTATTTATACATACAGC
>Ga0115006_10001647_pt1 | contig 14131 bp, 9 predicted proteins | sample ArcOceMetagenome_3_FD_88943 | JGI IMG/M metagenome (GOLD analysis project Ga0115006, IMG submission 88943) | Marine eukaryotic phytoplankton communities from Arctic Ocean - Arctic Ocean- Svalbard ARC20M Metagenome | ecosystem: Environmental > Aquatic > Marine > Oceanic | place: Arctic Ocean...
CTTCACACTTTCTACTCCCTTGCGTACCTCGCGATGGTGGGGGGGACGGAAGGGATCGGGGGGGTCAGCGTTGTTTACGGTGCCGGGAGGAAGGTTGGGGAGTGGATTGAGGATGAGAGGAGCTATGAGGTACTCAAGAGGGTTAAGGAGCAGGGGGAGAAGGGGGGGGAGTAAAGGAGGGGAGGACGAGGACGGAGTATTGGACGGGTGGGGAGTAAGCAACACAAGCAAGCAATAATGAAAACCCATACATGAACTTTTCTTTCCAAGACCTGGATTATTAATTAACCCCCACACACCCTTCCTCCCCCCCTTCCCCCCTATCCCATCCCCCCTCTACTTGTGTCCGTCCTTCTGTTCTTCGTAATGCTTCAAGTACTCGTTCTTAACCGGCGGTTCGATGTACCCCATCTCCTCATGTCCGACGCCAGAAATGATATTATACCCCACCCTAGTATCCCCGTGTTTCGCCATGTTCTGGGCCCTGACCTTTGCCCTATACCTGACCATATCATCCGCGTACCTGAGCTTCTCCCCGTCGTGGGTGTCGTTGTACTGCAGCGTAAGGGGATCGTAGGGAACACAGGACTTATTCTTTGCGCTCTTCACGCCCAGCTCCCTCTGCTTGGCCCAGTAAACCTCCTCCCTGTGCTTGGACTCTTCGATCTTCTTCCACCTCGCCTCCTCGTTCACCGCCCTGTTGTTCCTGGTGTTGTTGTAAATGTCCTGCTTCCTGTTGTAGGCAGCCTTCCTCTTGAGGAACTCCTCCCCAGCAGTATCGGAGTGGAACCTGTCGGCGTCGGCCATGAACCCTGCCGCGTCGGGCTTGAGCGTCAGCAGCTCGTTGGGGTTCTCGGGCGCGTTCTCCCTGTACATCTTTGCAGCCAGGCCAGTACGGTTCATGAGACGTTGCTTCTCAAGGGCCACCTTGTCCTTCAGGGCGCGACGCTCCTTCCTGGTCATGGGTTTTATGTTCTTAAATCCGCTCGAGGGACCCTGGGCAACCCTATCAATGTTCATTGCTATTTTTTTTAGCCTTCCTTCCTTACGAGAAGAGAGGGGTTGGGAATGGGGAAATTGGATTTAGGGACACTTGCGGGGATTTGGAGGTTTGACTTGTGGAAGATCAACAAGAAGGGACGGTGTATGATGGAAAAATGTTCGAAATTTGATTTATATTATTTCCTGAGATTGTAACAAAGAAACGTCCTGGGAAGCAATCTCAAACTTGGAGCTCCTTTCCCCTGTCCATTTCAAATTACCTCCAAACCTCGACGTCGTTTTAGTTCGAGAATAAAAGTCAGCCTCCGGACCTTTCTGTTGATTCCCCCCTTCTCCCTCCCTTCGCTCTAAAATGTTGATGTCCAGGGGAAACCAGCAGCGCAGGTCCTCGGTCGGTGGGGCTCGCTCAAAAAAGCAGACCAAGGTTCCAACCAAGGAGGATTTCATCAAGAAGAGGGACTTCACGGGTGCCTTGGCCCTCTTAGAGTTCCAAAGGCGCAACGGCGATAACATGGACAGCGAGGAGGACGAGATTGAGTGCCTCATGTGGATCGGCTACTGTGCCTTCCACCTGGGAAAGTACGAGAGGGCGCAGGAGATATACATGGAACTTATGGGCGGAGACTTGGGGAAGTGCCCTCCCGACGCTCCCCTTTACTTGGCTTGCGTTTATTACTACATGCAGATGTACAAGGAGGCGTCTGAGAGTGCCAGTGACATTAAGAAGGTGAGCGGGCGGGCGGCTGGAGCGAGGCGACGGCTAGAGTGAAGCCAGGGTGCTTTCCCCCCCTCCCACCGCGCAGACTCGGTCGGCCGGCGTTTTCTGTAGCTGTGCCACTAACAGCCCTCCCCCCCAACACTCTCGCAGGACTCTCCCCTCAAGAACCGCATCCTCTTCCATGTTTGTCACAAGCTCTCGGACGAGCACAAGCTCATGCAGCACCACCAAAAGCTGTCCGACACTAACGAGGACCAGCTTTCGCTCGCTGCCATTCATTACCTCCGCGGCCACTTCCAGGAGGCCACCGATATCTACAAGCGCCTTCTGCTTGAGAATCGCGAGGACCTAGCGCTAAATGTTTACGTCGCCATGTGCTACTACAAGCTCGACTACTACGACGTCTCCCTGGAGATCCTTGCCGTTTACCTCCAGACGTACCCCGACTCTGCTGTTGCCATCAACCTCAAGGCCTGCAACCACTTCCGCCTCTACAATGGAAAGGCAGCCGAGGCGGAGCTCAAGGTCCTCGCCGAGCACGGGCACGTCCTCCAAGCGAACGATCTCATCAGGCACAACATGGTTGTCTTTAGCAACGGCGACCAGGCCCTTCAGGTCCTCCCCTCCCTTGTTGACTTCATCCCAGAGGCCAGGCTCAACCTCGTCATCTACTACCTTAGAAACGACGGCGTCGCCGAGGCCGAGGGTCTGCTAAAGGGCCTCGAACCCTCGACACCTCAGGAGTACATCCTCAAGGGTGTGGTGAATGCCTGCATGGGGCAATCCATGGGAATGAAGGAGCACCTCAAGGAGGCTCAGAAGTTCTTCCAGCTCGTCGGCGCTTCCGCATCAGAGTGCGACACCATCCCCGGAAGGCAGTGCATGGCCTCGTGCTTCTTCCTTCTCAAGCAGTTTGAGGACGTCAACATTTACCTCAACAGCATCAAGCAGTACATGTACAACGACGACGACTTCAACTGGAACTACGGGATCTCCCTGGCCGCGACTGGAAACTTCAAGCGTGCCGAGGAAGCCCTTCTCCTCGTTCAGAACGAGAACTACAAGGCGGAATACTGCTACATTAGCTGGCTTGCGAGGTGCTACATCATGAACAACAACCCCAGGAACGCGTGGGAGCTATACCTGAAGATGGACACCACGAACGAATCCTTCAACCTCCTGCAGCTCATCGCGAACGACTGCTACCGCATGGGAAGCTTTTTGTACGCCGCCAAGGCCTTTGATGTTCTGGAGCGCCTGGACCCCGATCCGGAGTACTGGGAGGGCAAGCGCGGGGCGTTCGCGGGAGTGTTCCAGGCCGTCGTAGCTGGAAAGGCGCCCAAGGAGGACCTCAGGGACGTCCTGTCTATGGTCAAGCATACAGGGAACCCTCAGGTCGAGTACATCACAAGGGTGATTAGAAAGTGGGCGAAGGAGGCTAACGTTAAGCTCAACTAGATGGAAACGAGGGACGGAACCCGAAAAGTAATAATTTAATTCGTGCTGCGCAAGGCGCTTAAAAATAAAGGTGGCCTGGGCCTTCCTTTCACTTCGCTGATTCGAAGCTGCTTTTCAACCCTGCATACAACCTCCCCTTTCCCTTTGCGTGTATTTGACGTTTTTCGTCCTTAGGCGTTGTCGCTCGTTGATATAGATAGCTTGCGGTAGATTTCCCATAGACTAAGATAGACCTTAAGAGGTGCACAGATCACATCCATATTCACCCTCCCGTGCTCCTCTTCTTTGGCTTCCTCTCAATAAAAATTGTTTCGGATTATTCGTGAAATTTCTTGTTGGGTCATGAGCGCTTCAAATGCCCTGGACAGTCTGGATAGCCTGGCAATGGTGGAGCTCATGATTTCCAACCTAGCCAAAAGGCTGTCGAAGAATGAATACACTGAAAGTGAGACCAGGGCAATGGGAACGCGGCTTTCTCACCTATCGGGTCTCTTAGAGGAATGTAGGTCGGCGAATTCCGGGGTCGAGGCTCAAGCCCTTTCCCCCCCTCCTCGTAGGGTCAACCCCTTTGGAAAGGCCGGGAATGGGGTCCTCTCTGACGAGGACAAGCGTCGTCTGATGGAGAAAAACTCGCCAAAGAAGAAGCGCGCGTCGCTGTTCCCTGCGAAATCTGTCGGGAATCCGAAGAACTCGCCAGTCGTCCACCCCTCTTCCCCATCGCCTGCACCTGCGCCTGCTGCTCCCGTGCCTGCTCCCGCAGGTGGTATGTCGCGGATGAGTGGATCTTTCGCCAAGATTGCACCGCAACAGAACGTTATAAACGAGGATGAGGAAATGAGATTTGAGACCGATGGGTCCCCCAAGCCCCCGACTGCGAGGCTGTCCATGACCTCCCCGACAATATTATTACAAAGAGATCTAGAAGTGCCCGACTCGTTCGCAAATTTGTCCAAGTCTAACGGAATGACTCCGACGAACACCCCGACGAAAAATGGGCAAAACTTTAATCGCAAAAGAATGACTATGCAGGAGAGGAAAATCTTCACCGAAAAAATGGCGGAGGGTGGCTTTGAAACTAAACAGATAACAGATTCGGGAAGCTTTGATGACGCAGACGAAGAAAGAGTGTCTGAGGGAGCTTCCCTCACTCCCAATGCGGCCGCCCCCCTCGATAGGCGCTTTTCCGTAGGATCGCTTTTGATGGCCAAGGCGAGGGCGAGAGAGGCTTTCCAGATGCTAGATAGAAACGGAGACGGATTCCTTAGGAAGGAAGATGTTTTCGAGGCGCTCACACTTCTCCACTTTGACGAGCGCTTCAATATGGCCCATGCCTCCGGAGACATGGATGCCGCCATGAAGGTCGTTGACGATATGATCGAGGAGATCGACAAGGATGGCGACGGGAAGATCGATCTCGACGAATTCGTTGACATTCTGACCACTCAGAAGGAGGATTCGGATGGCGGAATGCAGCAGCGCATGTCGCTGCTTGCACGAAACATTGTGCAGGCACATCAGAAGAAGGAAGAGGGCGCCATTCTTGGTACTTCGTACTTGATCAACCCCAATAACGAAAAGAATGTGTACTTTGACTTGATCATAGCCTTACTCATCATCCTCACTGTACTTACCTTGCCTCTTTGCCTCGCCTGGGAGGAAATCAACGATGGGATGAGTCGGTTCAATCTCTTCGTCGACTTCCTCTTCCTTTTTGACGTCGCGAAGAACTTCAACACCGGCTTCATCGACATGAACGACAATGTCATAATGGATCGACAAATCGTCGTCCGAACCTACACAAAGGGCTGGTTCTTGATTGACCTCGTCAGTAGCGTCCCCATAGAGCTCCTTATCGGGGACGATAAGTCCAACCTCGCGAGCGCGAATTCTGGCGTCAAAACGCTGAAGCTCCTCCGCGTCGCCAAGGTCCTGCGCCTTTTCAAGCTTTCCAAGACTTTCAAGTGGATGAAGGAAGGAATGAAAGCGATTGAAGAGAGGCTTCAGTGGAGAATGTCTGACGCTGCCATCAAGCTTACCAAGCTCTCATTCTTCGTGCTATTCGCGGCCCACTGGATTGCCTGCTTCCATTGGTTCCTTTGTAGAAGTTTCAACTTCCCTGAAGATTCGTGGGTAGTCTTCTCTGAATTGGAGGGTGACGATATATCTGTCAGCCTTCAGTACTCCTGGTCGTTGTTCAAAGCCCTGGCGCAGATGATCACGATCGGTTTCGAGACGCCGCCTTTCACGAACGTCAGCTGCACGACTACTTCTGAGTGGTGCAGCATCGAGACGTGGACGACCCTGCTTTGTCTCTATATCGGAACGATCTTCTACGCTCTTCTAATTTCCAACACTTCGACCATCATTATGCAGCTTAACCAGGCAAAGCGTCAGTTCGAAGAGAAAATTCAGCAGGTGAACGAATACATGAGGGACAAGAAGCTCCCGTCCGGTTTGAGGGACAAGGTCCGGGACTACTACCACCTCGCCTACAGTGAGGGCAAGATCTTCGACGAGACCGGAATATTGTCCGAGCTTGCGCCAAGTCTTCGATCTGAGATTCTCCGCTATAATAGCCGGGAGCTCTATTCTTTGGTTCCTGTATTCTCTTCCTCTCCCTTTACTTTCACCGCTGAGGTCGCCAATGCTATCAAGCCTGAGATCGCCTTCGCTGAAGAGAACGTTATGGTCGAAGATACAAGTGGATCGGTCATATACTTCATCTACAAAGGTATTGCGGAGGTCAGACCAAAGAACCACAAGGAGTCCGTCTTTACAGCCATCGGAGATGGCTGTTATTTCGGTGATGTTGCGCTCTTCTTCGATTGCAAGAGGACAGCCACCGTCAAGACCAAAACGCTTTGCATCATGTATACCATCGCAAAGGAGGATCTGCTCTATTGCCTTACTGACTTCCCCGAGATCATGGAGTACATGAAAATTATAGCGACGCATAGAAAGAAGAGAATAGATATCATCAACGATGGGGAAGACGTTTTTGAATTCGTAGACGATGAAGACAGTAAGACGGAGCTATTCACCAGCACGGTCGAGGACCACGATGACGCCGGTCACCACCACGGCTCTCCTGGAAGTCAATCTTCGCCGGTTGATTCTCTCGCTAGGGGAAGAAGGAACAGTAAAATGGCCTTGGACACAAGTCAACTTGAAGAGATTGTCAAGAGGCAACAACAGCAGGAGAGAAGGGTGAGCAACTTTGCGGGGAATAGGACTGACGCGGCAGCACCTAGGTACAATAGTGCCAGTAGTAGGAGGAGGGCCTCTGACTTGCATACAAAGATTCCAAGAGAGAGAACTCGGCAAAAGAGTTTGAGGTCACGGCATGGTGGTGAGGGGGGTCCATTGGGAAGTACGAGTCCCAAGTTATTGGGAGGGGTGAGCAGTACAAGACTGACAGCACATGCAGCCACGCTCAAGTACAAAGTGTAAAAATACGAAAGCATGAGTACAGCAACAACTAAAAACTAATTTTTAAGCAAATCACAACGGTTCTTAAATTACAACTTCAGAAGTTTGAGCACTCGTTTGTAGCTCTGTCTCCACATACTATCCTTGAGGTTGCCCTTCCAACCTTCCAACGATTCTTTTACGAATTTGCGAATGTCACTGGCCATCCCTTTGTCCTTAGTAATAATAATCGTCACCAAGGACTCCACCTCGGAAATGCTCAATTCCTGGAATGCCGTCCCAAAGAAGTAAACGAAGAAGACAATCTCCTCGGGGCTAAGGGCTCTGAAGTCGACGTCTGCGAACGCGTAGACAAAGTCGAGTCCCTGAAGGCCCACGAGATTGGCAGCCAAGATGCCGAGGTTCCTGGCCCTCTTGGAAGTGTCGAGATTTTTAAGGCTGTCCTTGTAAGAGAGGTTTATCGTCATCTTGTGCTCCTTCCTGTCGTCTTCGAGCATATCTCGTAGGATGGAAACGTAGAAAGTGTTGAACTTCTTTTCCCTTCCGCACACTTCCACAACGACACGGACCACCTCCCTTGTGTCCTTGTGGCTTAGATTCATTGAATTTACGTTCGCGCTGAACTCTAGGTGGTCGAAGGATGAGAGAAGAGTCCTGAAAACCTTCTTCTTGAAGGCAGTGTTCATTTTCATTTTCTTGGCCAGAGTTGTAATCCTGTCTTCTTCCTCATTACCAAGCTGCACATCGCCTCCGCGTGCCATGCCTGTTGAGGAGACTGCGGAATCGGCTGCAGTAGTTTCGTCGCCACCTCCATCTAAACCATCCTTGTTGTAAACACCACCAAGCTTCCACCACCTTCCCTTCTTTTCCACGTCCCTAAAGTCCTCTGCCTTTAGCGCGCGGCCCTCCTTGCTATCGCCGCAGGTCTCCCTGACTTCCTTCACGATCCTGTTCGTCCTGTCAGGATCGGTGATAATGCCGTGAGATTCCAAGTGCTTGGAAAGCTTCTTCTTGCTCTTGACCAAGTGCTTCAGTTTCTCCATGCAGGAGTCCTTCATCCAACTACCCTTCCCTGCCCCCGCTACTATTACGTCGACCTTGTCCTCAACCAGATCTCTCACGCTTCTCTCGTCCTCCCCGAAGTCCCTCGCGAGCTTAAGCCCCATTGCATCTAGCATAAAATTAAGGATTACCAAGATGTTGTTTGCATTGCCAGTCTTGGCATCGTACTTGGACGCAATGTGGTCCGCCATACCGATGATAAGCTGCGAGCTAAGGTGCCCCAGGAGAAAGTACGCGGAGAGGACAGCTACCGCATTGACCCCATCAGACGACTCAACGCTCGTTCCGGAAGCCTTTATCACCTCTTTGTAAGCCTCTTCTGCGAGTACAACGCCAACGTTGGCCCATTGTGCACCAGCAGACACGCATGATATTATGAAGGCGAACCCGGTGTTTTGTCGAACATCCGAGTCCTTCCCAATCTTGTTCAAGTTGGACAGGGAGGACCTGAAAGTAGCGAGAACGGTCCAATTCGGCAGTGGCGAAGATTTGACGGTGCGAATGATGGGGATAATATTCTTCTCGCTGAGCCTGTTGAGTGTCCCCTTTAGGCGGCTGTCAACCTCTCCTCCCTTGGACTTAGCAGCCTGCATCTTCTTCCTCAGGTGAGGAGGCACGTAAGCACCGGGTGCAGAGGTGGGCGCAGAGGAGGGGGCTATCCTACCATAAATGTCCTCGCCGGGAGTTGGAGCGTAAGTGTCCTTGGAATCAACCGGGGGGAAGTCGTCTGCTCCAGAATCAGATGAGGCGTACCCCCCATCGCCATCGGAGTCAGAATCAGAATCATCACCTGAGGCCTCGGGTTCATCTTCAGGGACACCTAGCCTATCTCCGAGGCCGTCGAGCTCGTCCATAAAGTCTGCAAAGCCTTCGCCCATTTCCTCTCCCCACTCCTTCTTGAGCTTGCCTTTACCTGAACCCTTAGCGAGCTTCTTGGAAAGTTTTTTAATGATAAAGTCGTCGTCTTCCGCCCCCATATCGTAATGGGAGGAGGATGCGCCGTACTGTGATGGATTGGCATCATCGTCATCATTGTCAGGTCCATCATCATCAACATCATTAAAGTCCACTAGATCATCCTCGATGTCATCACCTTCGCTATAGCTGTCGGAGGAGGAGGACCCGTCACTGTCGTCTTGTTCGTCATCATCAAATTTATCATCATCAACACCAAGTCTCTCTTCCATCGCATCCAAGTCATCAAGGAAGTCTCCAAAGCCAGAACCAAGCTCCTTCTCGTACTCTCGCTTTAATTTCTTGCTAGTCTTGTCATCTTTCGCCAGCTTTTTGGAAAGAGACGCGATCAGATCATCGTCTGCCACAGCTGCAGCATCCCTTTCATGGACCCTTCCCTTCCTCTTCCCCATATTGGCTTAATTACAATACCTTTTATAAATATTATTGACTTATACAGTACAAATACTGATGAAATGACGTTAAAGATTTAAGAGATATCTCAACTTTACCAGTAGCTTTCCAGACTTTTAACCCAATCCATTCCACCCATTTTCCAATTTTTCTTTGAAGGTTATAAGTATTCTTTGTGAGAATCTTTGATCTTAACGGAGAACTAGCCTTTACTCAGTCTTGATATTAATTTTATTTTGCCATAAGGGCTTTGAATAACCATGACAGAAGTGAATCCTTCGCCGAGCGATCCTACTCCCATCAAGAATTCTACTCCTACAACCATAGCTACGCTCTCGAATGCGATCATGATGAATCCTGCATCAGGTCTGGCCCCTTCGGAGTCTGGTCCATCTCAGTTGGCTCAATTGACCACTCTGGTGGACCACCCTTTGCTTGGAGAGCTTGCCATGAAGTCCTTGACTTTATTGTACTGCGATATTCTGCCTTCGTACCGACTCCGTCAGCACTCATCTAACGAGCACGTCAAGAAGGAGGAACGTAAGACTCGTGTGTTTGAGAACAGGCTCCTTTCAGCTTTCGCTGCGTTTGTGGGGAAGCTGAGGAAGGAGGGGGGGAAGTGCAGCACTAGGTGCCTCATGGAGGTCGTCAAGGCCAAGGAGGGGTGCAATTTCTACTCCCAGATCGTGCAAACCCTCGTGAGGCGCTCGGTGACCCAGGCGCAGATTGTGTCCTTGGGCCTTGGAGAGATTGTATCGAAGGACAGGAGGTGGCAAGCGAGTTCTATCATCATCGGGGAGGTCGCGAAGCACTGTAACAGAGGCTGGAAGGAGGGCGTAAGCAGGAGCTCCAAGACGAACGCTTCGGTTAGGACGCTTGTGAGCGCCGTGACAGGAGTGAACTTGAGGGTGACCAAGGAGGAAGTGGAAGCGGCAAAGGTGCTGGGAAGGGCGAACAAGAAGAAAGGGAAGAAGGACGCCCTCAAAAAGGAGGTTGATGATGAGATGATGGAGGGTGACGCTAGGGAGAGCAAGAGTAATATAATCAGGTGGCAGGGGGACACACTGGATAGTTTGGTTCGGTGCTACCTACAGGGAATGAGGGTCGGCGTGGAGGAGAATGACGAAAAGCTAGTTGGGGTTGTGATGAAGGGGATCGGAAAGTTCGGTGAACTGGTTAACTCCGATGTTATGGTTGAGGTCGTAAGGGTTTGCAAGAGGCTTCTCCTTTCTGAGAACGTTCACATGTCCTCCTCCTCTTCGTTGTCCTGTATTCTCTGTGTGTACTCTCTCCTGTCACATAACCTCGAGGAGAATGGGAAGGACGACATGTGGGTGCTGACAGCTCTCTACAAGCAGCTGGGTTTGGTGGATGAGGCGAATGAAACCCTGCTACAGTGCATAGACAAGGCTGTTTTTAAGCGCAGGGAAATCAGGGTGACGACGGTTTCGGCCGTGGTGAAGCGGGTCTTAAGCATCGGGGCCGGCAGCAGCAACGGGAAGACCCAGTCGACAATGTTGGGCTTGTCAAGGATGATCATTGCGAGGTACAAGAGCGCTGAGAGGGGAACCGAGGAGGAGGAAGGCAGCGGGGCGGTTTATGACGGTATGGTCGACGATCCGGAATTCTCGAACATCTATGGTGATGGGGGGGCGTTCTGGGAGCTTGCGACCTTGAGATTTAGCCACGTTGACGAAGTGAGGAAAAGCGCAGCTGACGGTGCCAACTTGAGGAGGATGGATGCCACGAGCGATCCAAAGAAGGCGCTGGTGAAGTGGGAGGCTCGTGAGGAAGAATTTAGGTACAAGATGAAGGAGCCCAAGCGCCACCCGTTGGAAAGGAAGGGAGTGGGAATGGGAAGTGCAAAGAGGAGAAAGATACTGAAGGACGTTTTCGTCAAGGTAAAGGATGGAAAGGGAGAGGTGAAACCTGGCGGGCAGTTTAGTGTATGAAATGGCGGGTGTATAAGGCGAGTGTATAAGGAGAAACTTTGTCAAAAATAACATTCAATTCTTTCTTCACGCCGTCTTCTCAAAATTCTCGCTTGCCTCGAACTCAAATGTTACGAGGAACTTTGCTAATGCGACCATTTTGGGCCCATTTTCTGCAAGGTGTGGGGTGCCCTGGAGATCATAATCCTCGGCGTTCCTCCATTGCTCCACCCACCGAACGGTAACTTTGTCTAAGCCCGGAGCATCTCCGCCAGGTGGAATAGTTGTGCATCGCAATGCTCCGTCCTCGGCAGAAAGCTGCTGAGCGGCGACTCCTTCGCAGACTCCTCATTGTTGGCCTCTGCCACAACAAGGATAGAGTATCCTGGGGAAGAGGGGAAAGGAGCAAGCCCGGGCTTCGATAAATGATGCATGGGACCCATATATCCCCCCTTCATGTCCTACATCGGGTTGTCAGTGAGCATGTTGGAGCCTAGCTTGGCGGGAAAGCCATTGTCTGTCGTTCTTGTCTTGTGCTCGCCATCGTGGTAGGAAGTGTGATCGTTGAACAAGGCGAGTCATGCAAGTTTGTTGGTCGTATCCATCGTTCCATCACCAACCGCGATGTTGACCTTCGATACGGCTCCAAGCACTGTGAGTCGCGAAGCACGAGCTTCCAATGTCACTTGCTCCTTCGCATCAGCTGTTACATCAGCTCTCGCCGCTGTAAGATCCTTGAATGAACACAAGTCCAGAATACCGTAGCAAATCTCTGAAGCCATAGACGTTTTTTTGAGGCAGGCTCTCCCAAAGATTTGGGCCCTCTGAAATTTCCAAGAACCAAAGTCAAACCGATATATCTCATACGATAAAGAGAGTTCTTACACACTAGACCACGCGTCGCCACAAAGAAACACAAAACCTTTCCTTGACCAGTTTTTCACCCCAACCTTCATCGTACCCGCCGTGTCGAAATCTGCTAAATTTGCCTCCCCTTCTTAACCAGGCATCCATAACATGATCTCAATGTTGTACTTAATGAATACCCGGGGAGATATTGTAATTTCCCGCCAATACCGTGACGATGTGAGCACTTCCACAACGGATTCGTTTCGGCTTAAGGTTCTGGGGGCAAAGGAGGGAGGAGCACCCATTCGAAGCATCGATAGTTCTACGTTTTTGTACTGCAGGCACTTGAATCTTTACTTTGTCGCGGTGACACGTTCCAATGTGAACCCTTCCCTTGTTTTAGAGTTTCTTTACCAGAAGATCCGCGTCCTTCAGGCTTATTTGGGTGAGAACTTCTCTGAGGACAAGATTAGAAACAACTTCACCCTCCTTTACGAGCTTTTTGACGAGACTATGGACTTTGGATACCCTCAGAACACCTCTATTGACGTTCTCAAGCTATACATCAACCTGGGCAAGCAGAAGATCAAGGTGAGGAGGAGCGAAGGACGGCTGGAGCGAATGCTGGAGTGAAGCGACAGCATAATGCCTATAGAGGTCCTTCAGCTTGTCGCTACGCTCCTCGCACATACCGCCGTCCTACATAACTAACAACCTTCCCACGCTCGCGCCCTTCCGCTCGTCGCAGGTCGTCGAAGATCAGGCGAGCCTTACGAGTCAGATTACTGGCGCCATCGACTGGCGTAGGGAGGGCATCAGGCACAAGAGGAACGAGGTCTACATTGACGTCCTCGAGTCGGTCAACCTTCTCCTTTCCCAGACTGGTGGGATCCTAAGGCAGGAGGTTACGGGTAGTGTTATGATGAATACCAAGCTGACGGGAATGCCAGAGTGCAAGTTTGGGTTGAACGACAAGCTGGTCGTGGAGAAGGACAAGAATTCCGCCTCCGCCGGTAAGTCCGGTGTTTCCATTGACGACTGCACCTTCCATCGATGCGTGTCCCTAGGACGCTTCGATGCCGACAGGACCATCACCTTCATCCCCCCCGATGGAGAGTTCGAACTCATGAAGTACAGGGTCACCGAGAATATTAACCTTCCTTTCAAGGTGATTGCAGCCATCCAGGAGGACGGACAGACAAGGGTAAGCATCAACGTGAAACTCTCCGCCACCTTCTCCGAGAAGCTGTTCGCCTCCTCCGTGGTCCTGAAGATTCCCGTCCCCGAAAACACAGCTCGTTGCAAGATCAAGACCACCATGGGTCGCGCTAAGTACAGCCCTGAGGACTCCGCCATCGTCTTCAAGCTAAAGCGCTTCCAGGGTCAGTCCGAGTCCATGCTTTCCGCCGATGTGGTACTCATGCCCACCGTCAACAAGACGGCCTGGTCAAGGCCACCCATTGGACTGGACTTCAGCGTACCCATGTTCACCGCAAGCGGGGTACACGTCAGGTTCCTAAAGGTTTTCGACAAATCCGGATACACCACCAACCGCTGGGTGAGGTACATCACCAAGAGTGGTGACGCATACAATATCAGGATCTGAGGATGAAGTATTCGGGGATGGGGAGGGGGGGGGAGGGGGGGGAGCAATTAATTGCAAGCTTGATTATGATGAAAATTGTGTTATCCTATTCGGGGGGGTCGGTGATGGATACCTCGAAGTACCGAAGGTATTTGAAAATTGAGAACTTTGCAGCAGAACTTTGTGCAAACGCCTCTACCTTATGCTGGGCAGTTCGGCGAATTATGTGTTGATTTTCCTGTTCATCTCTGTTGTTCTCATCATTCACTTCCATCCTATCCAATCCTTCTTACTTCCACAGCATAAAAAACTACCTTCGAGGCGATGGGCCGAGAAAAAGAAGAGCAAATGGCTCCAGAACCTTGAGGAACTTCAACGAAAAAGGAACCTGAGTGAAGCTAATGAAGATGCTGGTGGGGAAGAGGGGAGCCTTCCCCCGGAAGCTTACGAGAGAGCAGGTGAGATCATGGTGAAGCAAGGTGCAGAATTGGCAAGGATACTCAACATCACCCCATTATTTACTCGCCCTTTTGTTCCATCAGAGGAGTGGAATAAAAGGCCTGAAGCGCAGATTGACATGAAGTCAGAGGAGAGGATTAAATTTGACAGTATTAGGGAGGGTGACAAGTGGAGGCAGGATAGCGTTTTGAGGAGGGAGATGGGAAAGGAATGAGGGGGGGGGGGGGGGGCGGGGATTATGTTAGGGGTCGGGGATTAATGTCGGTTGTA
>Ga0115006_10001648_pt1 | contig 14130 bp, 14 predicted proteins | sample ArcOceMetagenome_3_FD_88943 | JGI IMG/M metagenome (GOLD analysis project Ga0115006, IMG submission 88943) | Marine eukaryotic phytoplankton communities from Arctic Ocean - Arctic Ocean- Svalbard ARC20M Metagenome | ecosystem: Environmental > Aquatic > Marine > Oceanic | place: Arctic Ocean...
GCTTCACCTCCCCCCCCCCTCCCTGCCGCACTGTGTTCGGGGCGGGGAAAGCGGCCCGGTAAACGCGGCCGCCGCGTGCCACCAGCGCCTGACGCACGCGCGTGTTTCCTCAACCAGGCCGCCGCGATCGGCGAAGGATGCTGACAGGTTCCAATTCGCTGGCCGCGGGTGGGCGTGCTGGGACGCTGCATGGCCGGCACGCAGCCGCGCACTCGCCCTCTGCTCCCGCAGGACGCCGAATGCCGCGCGGGGCAATGCGTGCGTTGCGCACGTGCTCTGCCGCTTGGCCGTTGGCTCTTGCGCACCTGCCGCTTGGCCGTTGGCTCTTGGTGCAGCTGGCCCCGTGCCGCACCGCCTCGCTCCTGCTCTGCTTACTCCGCACTCGATGCGCAGGGGCAGGGTCGACAGGGCCGGCGTCGAGGGAGCCTTGTCTGCAGCGATGAGGTGATGATATGCGGGTCCGCACTCTGCATGCAAACGTGCTGCGGGCCCCTTGCGGCCATTTCACTTGTCAACCTGCGCTGCGCTGGTGGACTCACGCAACCCTATCCCTTCTGGCGTGCGACATCAGGGAGAGAATCTCCAGCGGAGGTGGTCGCTCCGATGACAGGGACAGGGACAGGGACAAGGGAAGGGGCAGGGATAAAAGTCGCGACAGAGACCGAGAGGACGACCGCGAGAGGCGACGCGGTGGCGGTGGCGGAGGCAAGCTAAGCGACAAAGAGCGCGAGGCAATTCTCAGGGATAAGAAAGCTGAGCTGGCATCGATGAAGAAGGCGAAAGCCGAAAGGTTTGAAGCTGCAAGAGGGCTTATACGTAATTTGCAGGTGGGTCCAGCAGACATTCTATTTCTGTCAAAGTTCTCTTATCCCTGCCCTTCCCTTCTCTGTCCGTTCACACACGGGCACAGACGGGAAATGTGCATGTATATGGTGAGAGATCAGGTTTGGCTGAGCTTTGACATTTGCGCTCACTGTGGCCGAGCGGAAGGATACGGAGGTGAAACGGAGGGTGGTGGGGGGGGTTGGGTGGAAACCCGGGGCGTTGGTCGAGAAACCAGACATCTAGCTGACAAGGGCAAGATACTGCGCATGAGCAAGATGCTGATTAGAGTCACGTTGGCAGCCTGGAGGCGGGAAACCCGTGGAACAAAAGGCCTTGGAATTAAGATATGACCCAGACAGCAACAAATGGACTGAGCGTCGTTGCCTGGTCCACATGGAGTCTAAGCCCCTCGATGAGGTTTCCTTGCCCACACGCAAGCTCGCACGCATGCGCATCTTCGGTGCATTCGTCAAGCGCCAGACTAACATCGTCAGCCGGCTGCGCTTTACATGAATGAACAAAAAATGCAGGGAGGTATGCGATGGTGCGTTCGAATGATGATGGACACACGACCTGATCTTGGGCGAGATGGCAAAAGGCAGGAGATTGTGGGCAAATTTTTCAAGCCCGATGTCTTCAAGTCCAGCCGCAACGAAATGAAAAGGTGCATATGCAGGAGCACAGCACAGACACTGACGGGAGAGAGAAAGAGGAATTGGGAGGGAGAGTGAGCGGCTGAATGAGAGAAATGCAGGCGAATTTTTTTTTGTCATCCAGCGACGTATCCCATACGCGGTGCTTATTTGACTGCGTCTTCGTGTTTGTGTGCACAGCTATTTTGCAGAAGCCATGACACAAATGCACGCGAGGCATCTGGCCGAGCTCTTCAACAAGGAAGTGCGCAAGAAAAGACTGCAATTGGAAGCTATTGTAGGAAATCCCAAATTATCGCTTGCTCAGTGCTTGCTTGTGTATACATTTGCAACTCACGGCGTGTGCAAATTGTCTGGTCTAACACGAACGCACGTCTGGTTGCAGCGGATGGTGCCTGCCACAATCTTGGTGCTGGTTGAATGTGGCAACAAGCTCATCAATCTAGAGCCTCTTCTTGAGGGCAGGTTGTCCCTTCTCAACTTTGCGCTCGCATTGCAGGGGCCTTCCACCCTGCGTCTTTCGCCCTCTCCATATTGATACCACTGACATTGACACTCGGATCCACCATCCCATTTGCGCTCTCAAGATTTGTCAAGCACAACGACAACGATGGCAACATCACAACCAAGGAACAGGTTCCGCAAGCCTTCAGTCACTTTTCATTCGTTGCCAGCGGCGGGAGTGTATTGGTCTGCGACATCCAGGGCGTAGGATCTGATTATACAGGTGTGTGCATCTAAGACAAATACAGAGGCACAAGGCAAGAGGAAGATCATGCCAAGAGAGATTGAGTAGTGCTTTTAGTCGGTCATATGTCGCATCCTCTCATTTACAGTGTTCAAAATGTAACTCTACACCCCTGCCCCGTGTTGCCGACTGACGTCTAGTCTGAAATGCACTGGTGTCTGCTCTCCACGGTTGCTTGGTATCGTTTTTGCAGACCCGCAAATCCACTCAATCGAAGGCAAGGGCTATGGAATAGGCAACATTGGCAAGGAGGGAATGATGGCGTTTATGAAGACACATAAGTGCAACCGCCTATGCCAGGTCATTTGTGCTTCCACGCGTGCGGATGACACATCTGCGCACATGTTTGTAACACACGCGCACGCATGTCGCATGTTTACATAATGTCATATCATAAATGTCATGTCACGTTTGGACATCCCTATGCATATTTTGACCAATCCTCTTCTTTTCACACGTTAGATTGAGAGATTGAGAGATTGTGACCGTTGTGCGAGATGAATGCGCAGGACCTGGGGTTGCCGCGCCTAGAATTTCCAAGGTCGCTCCAAGAAGCGAAAGGAATCTGGAACGTGCAGCGATTCGCCGAAGCACTTCGAAATGGGATGGACAAAGCTGGACTGAGTCAGGTGTGAATGTAGTGGCATGCGAAATTTGTGTGACGTGGATACTAAGTGAGTCGACGTGATTTTGTACAGCAAATTCTGCAACAAGACCCAAAGGAAGAGGAAGCGGAGAAAGCGCGCTTGCTGCTTCTCCTCACCCAGAAAAAGCTGCTCATGGCTCAGGTGGCTCAACAGAAGGCGATTCTCGATGCGTCACCGCGCGTGTCCTCCACCGGCGGCAGCAGCGCGGCATCACCTGCGCCATCCAACAGAGAGGCACTACTTACCCCTACCGGGCGGGAGGCGATTGAAGCCAAGAAGGCTCTTCTCAGGGCGCAGATAGAGCTGAAGCAAAGGCAATTGATGGCAGACAGAGAATCGGGCCAAGCATCACAGGCAGGGAGTGCCTCGCCAATGGAGGGCTCTGGCGATGCAGATACGCAACTCGAGGCCAAGAAGCGGCTACTTGCTGAGCAAATCGCACAGAAGCAGGCGCTGCTGGAAGATCGGCTCGGGCCTGCTTCTGGGGCCTCCGACGTTGAACAATCGTCCTCTCCACAGGCAGTGGCTCTTAATGCACTCAGTCAGGAGGAGATAGAAGCCAAAAAACGTGAAATTCAAGCAAAACTGCTTCAGCTGCAGGCCAAGACTGCCTCACCGCTCAACGGATCGGCAGCGCCCACAGAACCACAGCCTATTGCCGCGCCCGCACTCCTCAGCTCCTCAGATGCCGACAATGCTGAGGCGCTGGAGGTATTTGCCGATATTTTGTCATGTGCTGGTCAAATTTGCATGATGAGACCTTTCGATCTCTTACATTACCGCCAGTGGGCGCAGCACGCCCAAATACCCCGCCGAGGAGAAATGTTAGCCGACAAATTGTAGCCGCCCAATGTCCCCGCTTTAACCGGGCTCAACTGTGCCCTTGTTAAGGGGGAGACACTGGCCGTTGGGGCTTCCTCATCGGCTGGGCACTGCGCGCATGTTACCGCATGCACAGTCTCTTCAACATATGAATGCTGAACGTTGCGGTTGGGACAGGCAAATGTTTCTGCGTTAAATCTCCTTCAAAAGCTTGACCTCGTCCGGTCTGGCAAGCATTCAGCATCCGCAGGTGCGGATTCTAGACTAAGATTGCTCAATTTTCATAGCAACGGGTCTCGTGTTCTGATTTTCATAAATTTGTGTCTTGGCGTGTGTACGTGTGTGTGTGTGTGCGTGTGTGCGTGTGTGTGCATGTGTGCAGATTTAAGCCAACTACTGCAAAGCCTTGGTGCGAACCGATCACAGTCGCCACACATGAAGCGCTCGGAGCCACCTGTATCTACGCCTAGCGCCGGCGCACCTGAAGCTGTGCATGCTGCTGATCTCAGCGACTTGATCAACTTGAAGATCGGCGGTTACAGTGCAGGTCGCTTCTTCCCAGACTCAGAAAGCTAGCGCAAGATTCAGGCAGGTGGATTGGGACAGGCAAGAGGAGAGGCAGGAACGAAGGCACATCTAATTCGATGTTGTGTTGTGTTTGGCGGGGTGTCTTGTTTGTGTGGTGATGCGTGTGTGGGCATGTGTGTATGTCTGTTATGTGCATGATGCAGCACCCATGGCAGCTTTGGCGAACGGCAACATGGCTATCCCAGACGTCGGATCTTCTGATCTTGTTCCTTTCCCCCACACGGCCGACAACAAGCAGAAGGCCACCGCTTATCAGGTCTTCAGAGATTCTCATACAACGTTCGACGGGGGCACTATAAACACCAGCTCTCACCAAATTCAGCACGCAAATCGCGAATGCATGATCACGCCCTGCAAAACTACAATGAACCCTGTTATCTGTTGTTTTCCAGGTCATGAGCCCAGGGAGATTGCACGTGAAGATGCCAGAAAGTCGTCTTCTCACGGCATTCAGGTTGAGATTTAGCGTAATCTGTTGCGCCTCCAATTGTTTGATCTCCTTCAGTCATCTTAAGTGTCTGCTATGCTTCTTTGCCGCGTGCTTTATGTCTATCTGGTTTGTTTCTTTGCATTTGTGCTTGCTCCTGCGTCATTTCTCCGCAACCGTATCACTTTTTTGTGCGTGTCCCGGTGTGGTCGACGCAGATACATACATTGGTTTGCATTTGTCATGCTCGCCTGGGCTGTAATGTCATTCTTCTTCGGCATTTTTGCTCCATTCGGCTTTCCATGCTGGGGTATGTTCTGTCCGTCTGTCTCCCTGAAGTAGCACGTGCACATCCACGCCACCAGTGCATACGTGTTCAACACACATGGCCGTGGGAGAGCAAGCTCACAAATGCGCAGCCGGCGTTGCGGCCAGCACTGACGTTGGACAATGCTGCAGGTATATCAGTCCCCGTCATTGGGATGACTATGACGTTTATCAGACTCTGCTTGCCGATGCAACCTCCATTAGATGGGTATGTACATTTGCAAAGAGACTGGGATATAAGATGATGTTAGACTGTCAAATAAGACATGGCCAGCTAGTCTCAACTAGCGCCTGCTAGGACTGAAGCATGCTAGAATCCCTCCAATTCTCTGGGTGACTGGGACCGTCAAAATGCTTGATAGTCCTACTCGGAGCCAGGCATTGTCAGTAACACGCCATGAACTATGGACCCACTTGAGTTCACCCTTGCGGTGGCGTGTGCATGCTGGCCCATTCTGCGGCACTGACGAGAGTGCTGCGCGCTTGCAGGTTGACGATGCCTCGGAGTATGAAATTCGCCACTCTCATCACGGTGTGGGCAACTTCTTCTGCCTTTGTTGCTGGCATTCTGTCGGCAAGTGCTGTCGAATCCATCAAACCACTCCAGAGCACGCCTGTCTGCATGTCGCCAAAGCTATGGAGGGAATTGGAAAAGGTTTGTGTGTGTGTGCGCGCGCGCGTGTTGGGATATGAATTATTGCTCTGTTATTGCTGCTGTTTTGCCCGTTCTCCCCCTTCTCACACTCTTCAACTGAGCAAATCCTCCGGATTCAGGTTGATGGAGTAGCTACCATCAACACGACTTATTATTATGGTACAGACCCGCAGCCGTTCATCGGGTATGAAACATGGAAACTTTGCGCTTTAATCTTCCCGTGTTACCATTGCTAACGAATAATGCAGACTCATGTGGAAGTGCCATGCTTTCTGTACAAACACATGCGTGTAGGTGAAGCCGATGGTTACAAACAGATCCTTGATCGCACAATCCTGAAATGCAATGTGAACAGGTGGGCAGCCACAGACTTCAACAAACAAAACATGACAACTTCTTCAGTCAATGCCACAACTAATACGACCGTGATTTCGGTGTCTGAATTTGATCGGATGGCTGCCAAGTATCCACTTCAAGTGTCGTTGATAGGTGAGCTTGACGTGCTTTGCTCTATGCATGCAGCTTACTGAAGCTGCTTCAAATGTTGCATGTCGCTGTGCGTACGTTCCATGCACTAAAAACTGTTTTCATCTTGCACACAGATATGGAGCACATAAGGGAAAGAATAAGCAGATGTAAGGCTTGGAATATGTGTCACGGTTCTGGCATCAAAATGCTCTCTTGCAAGCGTCTCAAGGTGAATGATTCAATATGAAGCAAACAATCACGCGAAAGCACTTCTGAGGCCTCATATGACCGCGCGACCTTTCACGCAGGGTGTAAACGAGTGGAACGCATTCTTCTACTTTATGTCAGCCTTCACATTGCCAACGCTATACTTTTGGGTCTATCACGTGATATCTGTTCGCCTTCGCGAATATCACGCTGCAATAGTTTCAGGTTCGTGCCTGTATATTGTGGAGTAAGACGGTGTTGAGCCACAGTTTGCCTGACAGCGGCATGCGGTAGAAGGAAACGGGAGAAGTGAGAGGAGGGCAGCAAGTGCAGAAAGTTCATATTTCACTCAAAGACGCCACGCCCCCTCTGCCTGCGAACAAGTCACATGCACGTGCGAGTGATAGATCTTAACATGTGCACATGGCTGATGGTTGAGAGGAGATCATCATCTTCACCCGTAATCATAAAAATGTGCAGGTTTCACGGAGGTTAAGGATGTGTCATTACTCGCATGTGTTGTGCGAGTATTCACATATTGTCGGGGCGGAATCGTTTCTGCGCAAGCCGTGGCAACTGGGGTGAGATCACTTGTGAATTCCGTTTTTCTACTCTCCTGTTTTTGTTTCCATCTCCTGCCGCGAGACTTACCTTCTTGTATCTCACTTCGCGCTCAACACACGTTGACAGCAAAACGAAGCAGCGTCATTATCTCTGAAAGACGCATATGCGATGTCGCCTCCAAACGCAAGATTTCGACAAGTATGATTCTTTTTTTGGTATGATAATTTGTTGAGGGATACAGATCGCAGCAAGAGAGAGGGATTGACAGGGACACAGGTGGCATTGAGGAGTCTCTGGTTGTGGCAAACACGGCAAAGACAAAGTTTGTGATGTAAAATGTGGTATATCAAGGGTTTGGCGATAATGAAAATCTAATGTCTCATAGCAGAGTCATGCAGAAAGTTTATGTTCAAAGTCCTCCTAATTAGGACCCCCGTTATGGACACTGTTTCCTGATAAAGTCTCTCTCTCTCTCTCTCTCTCTCTCTCTCTCTCTCTCTCTCTCCCTCCCTCCCCCCCTCCCTCCCTCTCCCTCTGCCTCTCCCCCCCGCACACAGCTGTACCAGCTCTCCCCCCCCCGCTCCCAGCTTTTGGGTGGGAGGTGGGTGCAAGTAATAAAGTATGACGATGTTTAATGTGAGCCTGGAAGACAAGAGTAGGGCAATGGGCATGGAGAGGGGAAGAGCGAACGCCAGGCATGGGGGTTGTGTGGAGAAGAGAGAAGGAGACGACGTCGAGGGCTGTCTTGAGGACGTTTTCCGAACGGATCACATGTCCGCCTGCAATCAGCTGTTTGCTTGGGTGAGGCCGTGGAGTTGCTGCCAGACAAAAAGCGCAAACAGCAGGGCAGAGGCAACGAAGTAAGCACGAACGACAGTGCGCCCAAATCAGAAAACATGCTTGTACATGTGTCGGCATGCGAACACGTGTGCATTCGTGCGCACAGGTGCTTCTGCTGACTACACATGCGATGAGGAAAAGTATGGCGGCAGAGTCATGGATAAAGGTTGCGAAAGGAGCAAGTCAAGGAAGTGTGCAACCGGCCTGAAATATCTGCAAGAACGAGACGTACCATATTGTTGTGTGGATGGAGAACTGCGCCAAAATTGTAGAGTCCACTCTCTCGAACCTCAGGCTCTCCGACCAGGACATACATCTGTCGCGGCTTCATCATTTTCTTTGGCATTTCTTTGTATGGAGGATCCACCGGCGGCGCCGCTGGTGGAGGAGGCTGCTGGTCAGCCCCCCACAGATCGAAAATTCTTGAGTCCCGGGGATTGAGATATTCCTTGACCTGTGCCATCCCAGGAACATATTCGGTAGAACCACGCTCGTACGCTTTGCGCCAGCGCTTTGTGCCCAGGTTTCTCAGCGCAAGCAGATGCGGAGGGAGTGGCTGCTCCTCTTTCACGCGGACTTCTTTGGGAGTTTTTTGCGTGATGAGGCTGTTGAGGTGGTCATAGGAATTTTCTTCATACTGTGGTCCTGTCTTGATGCTTAAGGCACGGCGACCGCCAGCGAAGGTGTTTTTTGAAGCGTATTCCGGGGAAAATTCGCCGCCCGCCATGAACCTGCTTGGCGACAGTGCTCCGCGTCGACGGTCTTCATCTCGCTTCCGGTACCTCAGCGGACTCCTTGCACCATCATACCACTGCGCATTGTCCTCATGTTGCCCTCGACTCATGGCTTCTGGGTCGACCGATGCGGACCGCTGCGGAAACGAGTAGTTTTGCGTTGCTGGCCTGGATGCAAAAGCTTTGTGCGCAGTGGCGTCGTGCTCAATTCCATATCCTCCGTCATGAGTGCCATCATCTCGTGCGGCAGTACGCAGGCGCCCAGAAGCATGCGGCCACGAAGAGCGGGTGCCAACGTGGCGGATGGCAGTGTCTATTCGTTGACCCGCCATGCTGAAACTGGTGTGGGGTCGTGATCCCAACATGACGTTTGAGCGCGCTTCAGCAAATTTGTGTTTTGCACTGTTTGCGGCAGCGATGGCTTGTGACAGCTCCGTTTCTGCGTCCATGGCAAGTCTCATCGCCTCTGCTTGCTCTAGGGGTGGTATGGCACCGCTCCGCCGGGTGTATTCATCGTGCGCTGTACTGGGCTTCTGTGGACTATGCTCTCGTATGAGCCGCATGCGGTATCTGTCGTCGAACATCACAAAGGTCCTTCCCTTTCCCTCCGCAGGATTTGTCCAGCCTTCCAGCTCCGGCAATTTTCCTGTACTGTCTTTCGCAGACACTGTTTGCTCGTACTCTTTTGCAATCTTGTCTGCCTCCCTCTCCCACCAGGTCAGGCGTTCCAGGGCCGTAGCCCCGGGACAAAAACGGTTGCGATGAAAGAGACCTGGGCCGGCTACAACCGACGGATTGTACGTGTCCGACACAGGCCTCGGGGTACCTTCGAGCTCGATGAATTTCTTGTACTTTCCGAGAGAACTGACGCCCTGGCGGTCCATCACTAGGCTACCGCCTCCTGCATTCTGCAGGTACACGCCACGCAAGAGCTCGCGGGTGGCAGTGTTTGAGCTCATGACCAGCGCAACCAGGTTTGCCTTCGGCAACAAGTTGAGCTGCGTATGTCCGTCAACCAGTTTGTTGCGGAGCAGAATGTGCTTCAGCACGGTCGGACGAATTTGCCGAATTGCGAACGTAACCCGCTGACGTAGTTCAGTCTTGCTCACACTGAGCGCCTCCTCGTCCGCCCCGGCGCTGCTATGCTGATCTGCGACGGCAGCGTCGGGCTCCCTCGCCGTCAGGGGCTTGTTGACAGTGAGCGCCACAAATTCCTCCTCGTCGTCCAACAGGGTCTCGCACGCACCAGCGTCGTTGCAGTCGCCGCCCATCCGAGCCTGTCGTAATTGCGCGCGGCTCTTTGCCTTTGGCACGTATGCGGGCATGTAGACGGCTGGGGGCGGGATGGCCGCGGGTGCCCGCGCCCCCGGACCGTCGCCTGACGACCCCTCCTCTCCGCCGCCGGCGCCGCCCGCAAACGTCACCTTCTGCCGGCGCGCGCGCGCACGCTTGCGCCTGAGAATTTGCTTGAGCGCCTCCTTGTCGGCGCGGGTCAGGTCGTCGACGTTTGTCGTCGCCATCTTCTTTGAGGGCGAGCCTGAGCATGCGTTCAAGTCCTCTGCAGCTGTCGGTTCTGCCGCGCGCACATTCTGGAGGATGCTCGAGAGCGGTGCCTTGGCGATTTTGGCCCCGGTGACGTTTAGGCTCAGCTCGCCCGCGTCCGCGGCAGCTGCCCGCGGCTGCGACTGCGTGTGGGCCCGCGAGAGCGAGAGCGACGAGGCCGGGCGGACGTCCGCGCCGGGGGTCTGGGCGCGCAGGGCGCCCGCGGCAGCAGAGGCCCGCCCAGAGCCGCCCGCGCTCGCGCCTGCGCGCTGCGGGACGGCCAGCGCCGTGACGGCCAGCGGGGAGCCCCCGTCGCCGTCGGCCTCCTCGTGGATCGTCTGCATTCGGCCAGGCGGGGGGGCTGGCGGCAACGGCACGCGGCGGGCGACCCGGCTCAGCCCATCGGCCCACGCGCCCGCCGGCGGCCCCCGCCCTGCGCTTGCCGCCGGAGCCGACCCGTACGGGCCCCTCGTGGTCCGCGGCCGGGCCTACCAGAGGAACTGCGTTTTGACCTAGGTACATAATAGGTGTTCACAAGTCGTCGAGAAAAGAGGGGGCCGACATGGCCACTGAAGGCGGCGCAATGTTGCTGCGAGGGTGCGAGTGCAGCCTCGTGCTGCTGCAGGCAGCGCACAGTTTCGTCGTCAGCCCGGCGGGCGTCGCCCGCAGCGCGGGCGCCGCGGGCCTGCGCGCGGCCGCGGGCCTGCGCGCGGGCCGCTCGGCATGCGCGGCGTCTTCCCCGCGCAGGCCGGCGGGCCTGCGCATGGCGGCGCAGCTCGAGGACGCGCCAGCGGCAGACCGCGGCTCTGCCGTGGACCAGTATGACGTTATCGTCGTGGGTGCCGGTCCGGCGGGCCTAGCGCTGTCGGCGCACCTCGGCGAGCGCGGCCTCAAGGTGCTCACATGCGACCCCACGCTCAACAAGGACTGGATTCCCAACTACGGCGTGTGGCTCGACGAGATAGAGCCCCTCGGGCTGCGCGACTGCCTGATGACGGAGTGGCCCGTCGCGACAGTGCTGATGGGCGGCAGCAGCGGCGACGAAAAGATCACGCTCAACCGGCCCTACGGCCGCATGGACCGCAAGAAGTTCAAGCAGCACATGCGCGATCGCTGCGAGCGGGCCGGCGTGCGGCTCGAGGCGGTGCCCGCCAAGCAGGCGGAGCACGATGCCACGGGAACAACTCTGGCGGTGGGTGAGGGTGACTCGGCCACTTCTGTGCGCTGCAAGCTCCTGGTTGACTGCTCGGGCTACGGCAAGGCGTACGTGAAGTTCGACGAGGGCAAAGAACCCGGTGCGCTTGGGAAGGGAGACGCTGCACTCCCAGTGGCTGTGCGTGCTGGCCAGGCACTTGCAGTGCCCATGCGGGTGTGCATGTGCTCGGGCAGAGACGCTGGCGCCCCAGGGCGCAGCGACGCAAGCGCCCACGTCGCGTGTGTCGGTGTCTAAAGCGACGCCTCTCGTTTTCTCGCGCATGCGCAGGGGGACTCATGCGCACATCCGCCGTGCGTGCGGCATGGAGGGTGACTGGGCTGTGCTGGTCTCTGCAGGCGTGCAGGCGGCGTACGGTATCGAGGCCGACATTGTGCCCGGCACGTACCCGCTGCCGACAGACGAGATGCTGCTCATGGACTACCGCGACGTGCACATGCAAGACGCGGGCAGCGATGCCGCGGCCTCGGAGACAGAGCCGACGTTTATCTACTGCATGCCGACCAACTCCACACGCGTCTTTTTCGAGGAAACCTCTCTGATTGCCAACCCCCCGGTGCCCTTTGAGGAGCTCAAGCGCCGGCTGTACAAGCGCCTCGAGCTCTGGGGCACCCAAGTCCTTGCGGTGCACGAGGAGGAGTTCTGCTACATCCCGATGGGCGGGGCCATGCCGATGCTCGAGCAACGTGTCATTGGCTTCGGTGGCTCCGCAGGTCTCGTGCATCCAGCCACGGGCTACATGATCTCGCGCACCATGAACCTTGCGGCCGCCACCGCCGAGTCCATCCACGATGCCCTGCAAAAACACCCGTCGGATGCAGAGGCGGCGTCGAAGGCGGTGTGGGGGAGGCTCTGGACGGCAAAGATGCTGCGCCAGCGCGACTTTGCCAACTTTGGCGGCGAGTACTTGGAGGAAATTGGGCTGTCGGAGCTGAGAGACTTTTTCGGTGCGTTTTTCGTGCTGCCCTTTCAGCAGTGGGGGGGCTTCTTGTCGCATCGCCTGGTCGAGCCGTACGATCGGCTCGTCTTTGGGTTGGGCGTGTGGGCCAACACTAGCTGGCGCGTGCGTTTCTCCCTGGCTCTCAAGGGCTTCCTCTCCGGGCCTGCCGGGTGGCTGCTCCTCGGACGCTCGGTGCTGCCGGTGGAGACGGGCGACGATACCCAATTCCCGACAGTCGAAAATCGCCCGGAGTTTTTCGCCAAGTTGCCAGAGCACTGAACGCGACCGCGCGCGCCTGGAGGGTGCGCGCACACTCGTGTCTGTGCTCGTGTGTGCGCGCGTTGACGCCTCCGTCTGGTGTGGGACTTGCACCTTTGTCTGATGGCCACATATGCGTACGCGGTGTGTGTGTGTGTGTGTGTGTGTGTGTGTGTGTGTGTGTTGGACGTGTAAGCAAGGCAGCGCACAAGAGACTAAGAGCGCAGGCTGGCCCTGTTGTCTCTTGGGCTGCAATTGACAGCAATACTGGGAAGCTTGTAAGTGGCTAGGGGCCAAATGTCTCGAGTGAGCGTAGCAGGGGGCTTGGACTGTCAATCTCTGAAATCGTTCGGACAGAAGGAAATAAAGCTGAGCTTAGACACAGGTCATTTGCATGATCTGCGTGTTTCTGCGTGTTTCTGCGGTCGGCCAACAGCACCACTCTATCGTCATCGCCGCTTATGACGCAAAAAGTGCTGCGGGCGTCCTCGCTCAGCATTCTCTGCAGAGAATCCTGCCTAAGTGCAATGCGCCCCCCCCCGGCGCCGCGGACCCGGGTTAAGCGCGCACGCGCGCTTGCTCTTTGGCGACGCTGAGATCCTCTGTGTTACCACGCTGGCAAAGAGCTCAAGGCACCAGTGTCAGTCTATGTCTGTTTCGGTCTCTGCCCCTGCAGCCTCGGAGACCAGGGTACCAGTGGCTTGCTCGTGGTGTAATGCAAGCACGTAGGACAATCGTAACACGTCTACGGCACACTACCGGTACTCTCTTTCTGGGACATGAAGCGCAGCAAGAGCGAAGCCAGTTGCGCAGGCCGCTCGTCCATGGGAAGATGCCCAGTTTCGGACATGACCTGCAGCTCCTGCGCCGAAAGAAGGTCGGACACTCGCCGACTCGCTCTCACGGGCACCACTCTATCGTCATCTCCGCTTATGACGCAAAAGGCGCCGCCGGATGCTTGCGCTTTGGCCAGCAGCTTTCTCCCTCTCAAGATGCTCTGGTCATCGCGCGCAGCAAGGTCGGCGCGGTAGACGTTGATGAGGGCCGTGTCCCAGTCGCCGGGATACTCGGCAACCGGAGCCGCATACTTGGCCACCAGGGCGCCCACCCGCCCCGCCTGCTCGGGTAGCGACATGCTGGCGTGTGTCTGATTGAGGAGCGCCTGTTTCAAGTCCCGCCCATCCACGAGCCTGCGCGACACATGGAGGCTGAGGGCGTCGGGCAGCGCGAGGATGGCACGGAAAGCCGCTATCCTCACGGCCAGCGGCAGCCCTTGATCGTCCGAGCTCGCGTCGGCGTTGTAAGCATCGGGGTCCTCCTGCGGATCAAGGACTGCAGGTGCTATCAACCCCGCGCCCGCGACTTGGGTGCGTGGCGGCAAAAAAGACTTGTCTGCGGCCGCTGCGCAGAGAACGCGCAGGGCGATTGGCCCGCCCGCACTGTGACCCACGAAGAACACCTGGCGCTTGGAGCCGTTTGGGACGGTGACGAGCGTCTTCAGGAGCGGGGACAATGCGGAGACGGCAAATGTGGACGAATAGGGGTCGGATCGCAGGCGCGAGAGCTCCCAGGGCAGACGTGGAGCCAGCGTTGACGGTCGGCGCAGGGCCTGCAAAAGTGTGTGCACATGACCGAATATGGGGGCGGGTGCGTTTACACACACACACACACA
>Ga0115006_10001649_pt1 | contig 14126 bp, 7 predicted proteins | sample ArcOceMetagenome_3_FD_88943 | JGI IMG/M metagenome (GOLD analysis project Ga0115006, IMG submission 88943) | Marine eukaryotic phytoplankton communities from Arctic Ocean - Arctic Ocean- Svalbard ARC20M Metagenome | ecosystem: Environmental > Aquatic > Marine > Oceanic | place: Arctic Ocean...
GGTTGGGGTTGGGTTTTCAGGGTTTAGAGTTTAAACAGCCGCGAAGCGGCTCTTCGGCCACTCCCTTTGAGCCAGATCCCCTCCAATCATGAGATCTTCTTTCAAAATGCGCGATGCTTTCAACCATGAGGGGGCGAGGGCGCCTTCCTGCGGCGCAAAAACCCTATACGCTAACCCTTGAACCTCCCAACAGTGGTTTGCATGACCCAAAAGACCGAGCGCGCCGATCACACGTAGCGCGCGGGCACGCGCTCTTGCCGCGCGCTGACACATGCTGCGCGCTGGTCTTTCAAAACATAGACCGTCAAATCCCTAGTTAAATCCCCCGTATAATGTTTCGTTACCAGAATTCACTTCACATCTTAATTCCATTAATAAATAATACCGGGTAATATTAATACCTCGTAAAAGCAAGGAACACTCTGATCGGCTGGCATGTATATGTTTGGTTTTGGTTAACGATAGATATATACCAGGTGATGAGTGTGACATTTTTTACAGTCAAAAAATGTCGGAGTCGTGTTTTCGCACGAACACGGGTAGTCTTTACCCACCATCCTCTTGAAAAACTTAGAATCGGCAATGCCGAATAATAATCTTAAGATCTTTTAATATCATATTTAATATTCGGCATAAGCCGTTCTTACACGACTCAATGTCAAAAAAAATGTGTTGAACATTTGTCCAGCATGTTTACTCATACGGACGGGCATTTATATGTAATATGACTCAATTAATTCACATTTGATGATTAGACATGACCATCAGACCAAGCAACCAATAAATAAACGTACGTATGTAGTCGTACTCTCAGTCTCATCACGTTTTAATTAATAATTCCGTGCATGCACGGCGGCTAGACCGATACACCTGGGAACGGACCCACGTAATCACGTTTAAAACTGTTTGCTCGGTCCCTGAAAGATTTTTATTATTACATTAATTTTATATTTTAATAAGTCGTACAGAGCACGCAGATTATTGTGCTCATCATATTTTTCATATTTTCAGCAGTTACCGCTCTAACGATTGTAACGACGTTGAAATATACAGGAAGACAAAATGCCACTAGACCTTTCCCTCATCATTCACGAGTACGTCAGGAAGATGTTGGATGACGCTTCCGTTGGTATGAAAGCATTTCTGCTCGACGAGTTCACGGTTAGTGGATGAAACGTTTAGGAAGAATGATGAACTATCATCTCTTTCCCGTAGATGAGTGTCGTTAGTGCTGCCTTCACACAAACGGAGTTGCTCCAAATGGAGGTACCTGGTTTAACATTGTCCGTATGAAACCGTATGAATGTGTTGACGCGTGGCTAATCACAGGTTTTTCTGGTGGAAAAGCTGCGTCCAAGCCAGGCTAAAAAGATGCAGCATCTAAAGGTGAGAAGCATCCCACATTTTCTCGTATCGTTCTCTTATTACACATCAATCCAGGCACTCTGTTTCGTGAGGCCAACCGAAGAAAACGTTACACTTGTAGTGGAATATATGAAACGGCAGACCTTTGGCGGATACTACATTTGTAAGTCAAGAAAATGACGCATATGTAATATCTCATCAACGCTCGGTTTTTATTTTCTGTCGGCCCCATGTGAAGTCTTTTCCCATATTGTCAAAGAACCCCTGCTTCAGCGGCTTGCTGAAGGAGATCAAAACGAGGCTGTCCTACTTGTTCAGGAGCGTAGAGCTTACTTGAAACATATTTTTCCCTGTATCTTATTGCTCTCGCGATTCAGGAAGTGTTTGCGAGCTTTGTTGCCGTTGATTCATTCCTTTTCACATTTGATATTTCGAATCAAAGCAGCAGACTAGCGCTAAACGTGAAAGATATGGAGGTTAGCTCTTTCAAGTGGTGAACCATCCTTGAAATCAGTGCTAAAATATTTTAAACAGAGCCGCAACGAGAGCACAGATAAAGTAGTTGAAGATCTTGCTTCTTTTTTTCTAAGTATAAAGCGACGACCATCTATCCGTTATCAGGGAAGGTAAAGCATCGCCTGTCCATCACTCCTTGAACTCAACATGACAACATTTTGCATTGGACTGTTCACACATTTCTCACACTTGCATTTTCCCATGACTTTTCCTTCGGCTCGCAACGTTGTCGTGAAGTGGCAGAAGGCTTCTGGCATATTGCGTATGAACAGGTTGTCTTGCACGATTGTTAAATGCCCTCGGAACCCTGAATCATTTCCACTACTGTTCATCAGGAGCCTGAATTGTTTGATTTCCGACACAACAGCAATGCAATTCAATTATTGGTGCTGGATAGAATGGATGACCCAGTAACTCCACTCCTGTCTCAATGGACCTACCAGGTTAATGCCTTGCTGCTTCTTTTGCTCCACGGTGCATAATATTTTCTCCCGTGTGTATTAAGGCAATGTTGCACGAGCTGTTTGGGATAAGTGGTAATAGAGTTCGATTGAATGTGTCTAGATATGAAACGCAGGTAAATGATCGAGACTACATAATCGTGCTTTTGAAATGCACCTTTATGACCCACCTCATTCACTGACACAGGATGTTGTGATTTCGTCCACCTCAGATGAATTTTATGCCAAAAATATGTATTCTAATTATGGTGAAGAGTTACATCTATGGAAACGTGTTTTTTCTCAATATCCTCCATGTCTCTGCAGGGGACCTAGGTCTAGCTATGAATAAGCTTGTGGATGACTTCCAGGTTCGATACACTAATTTCATTGAGCTGGAATTTGAAAGATACATTTACTCAACGCCTTCCCTTGATGTCAGGCCATCTCAAAATTTAACAAGCAGTTAGACTCCATTGAAGACATGCAGCGGTTTGTTGAAAATTTCCCGGAGTTCCGTCAACAGTCAGGAAACGTTTCGAAGCATATTTCTCTGATGAGCGAGGCAAGTGCAGCTCGCCAATACATTTCGCTTCGAAACCGGCCCAATTTTTTTTCATGTTGATCCAGATGAGTAAGTTTATCGGTGAGAACTCCTTAATGGCAGTATCTCAAGTAGAGCAAGAAATTGTGTGCGGGTAAATCAACTGGGCCTGTGTTATTTTGTTATGGATGACATTCATGACCACTACACGCCAGGTCGGATCGTTCATATGCGTTCAAAGGCGTTATGGGGCATCTCAATGATGATAAGGTGATATAAGGCCGTGTGAACAGTGTGGGATGGTCGCAAATTTTATTTGATGCACAACATCTGTTCAGGTGAAACCTTTTGAGTGTCTGAAACTTGTCCTGCTGTTCGCGCTTCGCTATGGGAATGAGGGAAGGCACCAGGTATGTAAGATCGAACAACGTTGTCCACAGCTGCTTTTAAATCCATAAACTGTAAAGGTTGATGAAATGATTGCGACTCTTTCGCAGCAAGACATCGAATATACAGATGCAAAATCATTGAAAAACACTATCAAGGTGAGTGGCAATGCATTTTCAAAAATCTCCATGGAATGTTGTGCCGTGGCTCACATCGCAGTTCGTGCAGCTGATGGGACAGAACAACAGATTGTCGTGAGCTTCGGAATATATTTGTATAAAATCGCTTCGCCACTGAAGTGCCTTTTTCTCAGCGACCTCTTCGCCGATCAAAACTTTTTAGCGCGAGCCTCCAAATTCGTCGGAGGGCTCAAGGGTGACGATAACGGTGAGGTTTGCCTGTACTAAGCAATATATTTCTAGGCCACTTGCTTTGTCGCCTGAGCTGACCACTGTTATTAATGCAGTTTACACACAGCATCAACCTATTTTAATTCAGGTATTTTCCTTTATTTGCCGGAAAACATATGTCGAGTTCACATATTATAACTGCATTGTGATGTCTTGTTGTCCCTGTATTACTGACGTTGGAAAGTCTGGCAAAGGGAAAGATGAAGGACGTCGACTTCCCGCTTCTGAGCGACTCCCATGGATCAAAAGAGGGCAAACCACAACAAATAGTGGTTTTCATAAATGGCGGTGTCACGTATGAAGAAGCAAGGTTTGTGGCCCAGATCAATAGTTCTGGGAATGGCCTCGCGATCACCCTCGGTGGGACCTCTATGGTAAATTCTGCGATTTTCGTTCAAGAATTACTTAGAAAATATTGATGAAATAATGATATGTGTCATTCTATAAGAACCTGTCAGTGCTTACTGTATGTTGTTAAGGCTTGTGAACCACTTGTGAACCAGCTTTCGTAATATTTCAAACTGGAAGAGATTTGCGTGCTCCACCGAACATCGTGAGGAAGTCCTTTACCATAGGAACAGTGAAAACTGACCGGAAAAATGGCAGCTGCTTCAGAAAAGTGACGACAGTCGGGAAGAAAGATCTAAACAGTACAAGAAAACCGTAACACTCCGCGAATATTCCGACAACCGGCCAGCCGATCAGGACCAAAGTCAGTCCTCCGAGAAAGCAACTGGAGCCAACATGATTTTGAGGTTTGATGAAGAACTTGACAGTTCGCCTCGGCCCGATCGTCAAGGTGAGACCACTCAAGAAAAGAATCTGCATCAAAACATTTAATTAGTAGAAATCCATATCAGTCCAAGCAGAAAGAATTGTGCACGAGAGCCGAATTTCACTAGCCAGTAGGTGGGTTTTGGCAACCAACTAGTATAACTCACGTTACCCATTATAAGGAAGCCACTGTCAAAAAAAGTAATGATGCCAAGTGATGTAAACAGTAGTCCAAAGCTAGTGAGGCCGATGCCAATTTCTGCAACACGGGGTGGCAAAATTGAGCAACTCAACATCGTGCGGTGGGAACACGGCAGAGTGGCGAGAGTAGCCACAAACAGAGCGATGGTAAGGTAGCCCCACGGAGAGACGTGCGTCTCAAGCCAAAATGCTACCCGCCCAAAACCATGTTTCGTTGCAAAGAACAGACCGAGAAGGGTTCCTACTCTGCAAGTCGTCCATCTTAGCAAACCGGGAGATTTAGTGTGACGACGTGGGTGCTGGCAAACGGGGTGGGTTGTCTCCCTGACAAACAGGGAGAGAACGTGCAGGCAGCGCAGTTCGCACGAACGCTATACGTTTCGCCTCAAAAGGGAAGAGGACAAAGACAGCAGTAACCTCCAGGAAGTTCGTATTGTCCGAGGTCTGGGAAACCATTTTCAATTTCATCCATCTCATCCATTCACGTTTCCCAGATATGATAATAATACGACATATATGTGATGGATATATATATATAAATAATATCGAAACGGGAAAAAAAAAGTATAATAATAATAATGCGTGCCGTCCACGTTGGGCTATTTCAGGATTTTTTAAATGATGTCATGCATTGCAAGATCGAAGATGATCTATCATTTCGGGATGTCATTTGTTTTGAAGTTTAGCGCGTAGCGCATGTTAGTATTTGCAACCGACCGGCGTTCATGGTAAAGAACATACAGAAGATCTACCGGCAGTAGTGGCAGTTTCTGAAAATATACAATTTAGTGCACGTGTCTCGAAGACTCTCACGTGGTAAATAAAGTAAAACCTTGCTAGTAAGATGATCGTTACTGATAATAACCATGCATATATTTATACACATACATATATATATATAAACGCGTGAAGAGTTAAATACTAAATAGTCTATGTGATGGTAACATTCTCCGTGATGGGTAACATTATTTAATAATATATAGCGGTGATGGTATTAGTTTCGTCATCGCTTGTGGTCATACTAGTGAAGCCATTGCATCAGCAAAGTGACCACTAGTATTATTAACGTACGAAAGCTTTATTACGTACGTACCTTTGAAGGTATCTTATTATTATGATAGGTTATTATTAATAATATATCATAATAATATATAATAATATATAATATATAATAATATATATATAATAATCTGATTTTGTATTATTTATTATTTATTTAAATACATAGAATAGTGATGATTTATGCAATATATTAAATACGTTTATTTTCTCATGCATATTTATTAAATATTTGGTCATACATATATATTTCAAACGCAAGTGATACAGATCGATTGAGGCGGGCAATATATATATAGTATGCATTATTACAACGCAACCCTTTAATATATAGTTTTTATATATTTGATAAGTATCACATAATAATAAGGCTCCAGAGTCCGATCAGTGGAGTGGGTGTGTGGTGTTGGCGTGCGGCAGGGTTTGAGCGGTGCGTCCGTTCCAAGGTCGCGGCACGCGGGACGAGACCGGGCCGGACGCACGCGCGTCATATTAAAAAATATTGAAAATATTAAAAGTATGAGCTTACTGGAGATACGTTGAGTCGTGTAAGAACGGCTATGCCGAATAATGATAATAAGCAAGCAAGCAAGATCATGCTCGCTCCCTCATTCTGATACTTTTATTTGCTGCGGCGGCCGCGAATGAATAATATATAAGTCGACTAATAAAATGGCCATTTCACTCGTAGTCGAGTAGCCAACCTTATGCGCGCACAAGCAGACAACTTTTTCGAGTAATTAATCTGCATTTGCCTCCACGAGCGTCGTAATCGCTCCACGGCGAGAAGGAGTGGATATGGCGCCCCTTCCGCACGCCTCACGAGGTATTTTTCGCGTCGTCTGCTTTGCTGGTTCGAAGCGGGTGTTCGGCAAGGGACCCGCACAAGATAGGGTCGGCAAAGCTGAGCCGAACCAGGATGCAAATAACAGATCATCAAAGATTTCTTCTACACGAATAAAACCCTCACCGTCCGATACTTCAGGGGGAATTAAGACTAGCCCGTCTTCTTCGGTGGCAGGATGCCACGCTCCGAGAGGCCTCTCAAGGAAACGCGTGGTTCGGCGCCTGAAAAAGAATGAGACGCTAACCGCGACGAGTGCGGAACACGATACGCGGACTCGGGACGTGCTAGTGACCCGCGATGACAGTTTTCATGCCCAAGGTCGCATGGAAAAAGAAAGGGAGGCAATAGAGAAGTTCAAGAAACTTACCGCGAGCCAAGAACATTCTGAGTTGCCTGATGATATGCAGTTAGCCCAGGTTGCACACGACGCCAACCCTCAGAACTGTCGCGATGACGTCTCTCTCGACCAATCACAGACAATGCTTGATGACTCATGCGATATAACCGCACCTAGCGATATTTTACGAAGTAGTTCAATGAGGAAAGGGCAGGAAAGAGCGGTAGACAGCAGAACTACTACTTCGGTAACCCAGGTGGAGACTCCTGCGCAGCGAATCAAGCGACTATTCCGGGAAAAACGACGACGCGGATTAGCGAGGGTACGAAATCGATTTGCTAATGACAATACGCTGATTGAATCAGCTGTCTATAACCCTGACGATCAAAAACATGTGCATAATTCAACGAATGCCAACGATTACGGTTCAAAGTCACGGGACAAATTTCATGCAACGAATAGCATTGATCCTTTCAAGCTCATCCCGGGCGAGCTCGTAATTCATCGAAAGTTTGGGATAGGGCGTTTTCTTGGTGTCCGAAGCATTGCTGTGGACGACTGCTCAGTCGAGGATAATACTTCTACCAGTTCTAGCACTCGTGTGGGATATCTTTTCATTGAATATGCAGATGCCACGGCAAAAATAAGGCCAGAGAAAGCTCGATTCCAGCTTTACAGATTTACTTCTCCTGGAGCACTTAAATCCGGGGTTAAAAGTCCAAAACTATCACGGATAAAGGATCGAAAAGGCTGGGAGCAGCGGGAAAACATTGCGCGCAAACACATTCGCTATTTGGTGATGGGTCAGATGTCTGTCTACCTCCGGCGCCTACAAAGTGTAAGAGAGCCTTATCGGGCACCCTCTCAAGTTACATGCCGGCGCTTTAATGACTTGTTCGCTTATGAGCTAACGCCGGACCAGGCACTTGCTGTTCAAGACTGTTATGAAGATTTGACGATGCGGGATACTCCGATGGATCGAATTGTGGTGGGTGATGTTGGTTTTGGTAAAACTGAAGTTGCCATGCGTGCTGTATTCCGTGTTTTCTCTGGCGGTGGTCAAATATTCGTGCTTGCCCCAACCACAGTGCTAGCGAAGCAACATGCAGCAACGATGACGGCCCGACTTCGCCCTTTCGGCGCATCCGTTGATCTTATGACTCGAAACATTAAAGAGGCTGATAGAAAAGCAATCATGGAGCGATGGCTAGCCGGGCACACACATGTGTTAGTCGGTACCCACAGTTTATTGAACTTGCCATCCATGATGTATGGTCCACTAGGTTTGCTCGTGATAGATGAAGAGCAGCGGTTTGGCGTTAAGCATAAAGACAAAATTTCCACACTAAAGTCCTCTGTGGATGTCTTGACCCTGTCAGCGACTCCAATTCCTCGAACTTTGCATATGGCAATGGCTGGATTTCGTGACGCATCACTAGTCACTACTCCGCCTCCTGAGCGACGGCCGATCATCACAACTCTTCAGGTTTACGAGCAGAGTATCGTACACCAGGCAATACAGTTTGAGCTTGGTCGCGGTGGACAAATATTTTATGTTGTTCCAAGGATACAGATGATGAACGCTGCAAAGAAACGCCTTCAGGACATGTTTCCGGATATCAACATTTTAGAGGTGCATGGACAAATGAAAGGAGAGTATCTTGACAATGCCATGGATGAGTTTGCTTCAGGAAAAGCTGATATTTTACTCTGCACCACAATCGTAGAGTCTGGATTGGACATTCCAAATGTGAACACAATAATCGTCGAAGAGGTACAACAATTTGGCCTCGCAAGTCTTTACCAGCTGCGTGGTCGTGTAGGTCGTGCAGGACGGCAGGCATACGCATATATGTTCCATGCAGAACGCGGTGATATGCGCAATGATGCTCGAGAACGTTTGCTGGCGCTCGAAGAATGTTGTGGACTCGGAGAAGGATTCAGACTTGCGGAGCGCGACATGGCTATTCGTGGTGTTGGTACTCTTTTCGGTGAAAAGCAAAGTGGTGAAGTGGACAGCATTGGTGCTGATTTGTACCTTGAATTCCTTTATGAACAATTGGAGAAGATAGAGAAACTCAACCTTAACCCAATACCTCCTTGGAAAGTCAAAGTCCCAGCATTTCCAACGATTCCAAAGCTCAGCCAGGAATACGTGGCAAGCGACAAAGCCCAGGCGATTATAAATAAATCGATTTCGAATGCGCGGACTGCCGACGAGCTCGATAAAGTAGTCTTCCACATTCATGAATGTTTTGGTCCAGCAGATGCAAAAAGTGTCAATGCAATGAACTTTTATCGAATGCGAACACTGGCAGGGGAGATTGGGGTCACTCAAATAGATTTCAACGAGGACTCAGGTTTCATCGATTTCACGCTGAACGCCGACCTTGAGGTCAGAGAGATGCTGCTGGATAACTTGGAAAGTATTTACAAGAAAGACTTAAAAGTTACGAGCTCGGGGATCAGGGTGATGGCTCTTGCAAAGGCACGTACAGAAGTCGCATTAGCCCAGGCTGTGAATGCGCTCAAGAGAATGAACGAGGCTTTGCCGCCTTTTATTAAATTCTTGTGATCTCACAATACTGCTAGCAGGAACAAACTCGCGCCTGTTTTCGCTGCCCTTGAATAAACGGGGTCGATCCTCAAATCGACGCACAGACCCGGGCTTTCAACGGCCAGAAAGTGTCTGTATTTCCATCTCCTTCAGTCAACTTCAGTCAAAGGTCAACGCAGTGTATGCAATTAGCTGCGATGAGATTTGCAGGCAACAATTTACATATATGAAATATGACCCATTATTATTGCCATGCATGCATATACATATAATCATACTAGATAGCTAGTCACTTTGCTGATGGCTTCACGTGTAAGACCGCAAGCGATGACGAAACTAATATACCATTATCGCTATAACGCCTGTCGGTTGCACATACTTACATGCGCCACGCGCCAAACTTCAAAACAAATCACATCCCGAAATGATAGATCATCATCTTCGATCTTGCAATAACTTCGAGATTTACGTATATATATCTTTAACAGGCAAATGGTTAGGCGACGCTTCGGCTTCCATGTATGAGAGCGGGATGATGTAATAAACCCTCGTTTTCTACGGGGGATTTAACTCAAACTTTTGGCGGTCTAATTATAATGGGGCACTGAGCAAACAGTCAGAGTCTTTACATTATACACTTGATACATATATATTCTGTATGTGAAATATGTTTCGAATATGTATATCGTCAAGGTGAGCAGAGGCGGCGGTTGGTGGGTCTTTCCGGGCCCGGAGTCCATCAAGCAGCAGTTGTCTGCTTCTAGCTTACCCCGAATTCCCTAAGATACGCACGTGTTGTCACATACATTTTTATTCCAATCAAGGTGTAGCGACTTCTGATATCTGAGCTTGCCCGCCACGATTCTCGTACAAAATGCCCAACGAACTTGACGAGCTTCTTGACTTTCTTGGGGATAAGCGCTCGGACGTGCGTGCAAAGGCTGCCGAAGTGATCCAGGGTCTGACAGGTTCTGAAGATGATATCCCTGATCTCGTCGAGCGAAGGGACAGGGTTATTCCAGCTCTTCTCCGCCTACTCGGGGGAGGTGAGAATGAGGCAACTCCAGCGGCAACTGCACTGGTCAACTTGACGTGCTCTTCAGAGGTCGCTACCCTGGCAGTACACAACGGAGTTGTCGAGCGTGCGATGGATTCCTTGAGAGGGGGTTGTAAAATCGAGTTATACCTCATGCTACTCGTAAACATTACCAACACTGAAGGAGGTCTCAGTATCTTCTGCCAAGAAGGAAAGCAACTGGAGGGTTTCTACGTCACAAGTATTACACAAATGCTACTCAAAGAGATTTCATCGCGGAATGCTGATCACTGTGCGAGCATCCTTACCAACGTTACCCGCCACCCCATCGGTAGGCGTGTGTTTTTGGAACATTCTCAAAGACTTTTGCAAGCAGTACTTCCAACTATTTCGAGTTCATCTTCAGAAAGGCGCGTAGCCTTCTTTTCAGCGCTGCGCAATTGTTGTGTTGATGAGGCTTCTTGTCTTGCACTCCTCACGAATCCGAATCCCGTTGGAATGTCTACTTTCGCGTTTACGATGGAGGGTTCCTCACGTCCAACACTTCAACGCGATGGGGTAAACATCAGCAGTGCGGCCCAGGACATAGTGCGCGCACTGCTTCGGCCTATCAGTGGAGCAAAGCACATCGAGCGCTGCGATGCGGTCAGACAAGCGTGTGCTGAGGCGGTTGCGAACCTTGCGAGGAGTGAAGCTGGCCGCGCAGCTTTAGTTGCTTCTGAAGCACCAAAGTTAATTAATCAGGGATATGATGTCGAAGAGCATCGAGAGACACAAGAAGCATTGGAGGTTGCTGCAGCACAGTTTTTGACTCATGGAGTGGTCCCCTCATCACTGCAACCTTCAGATGGGGTATATCGGGCAGAAATCCTTTCATAGAACACGACTGTAGAAATAAAATGGGTGCCCACTTGAAAATGCCAAGCACGCACACAAAGCTCGATGTTTTTAAGCTTTGAACTGTCTGTATCATCAAATTATATAAAATCAAAGAATGGGATCAGCAAAAGGCTTCTTCCTCAATGGGCATCCACTTGTGGAGCCGCGTGCACGCAATCAGGAGTGTTCGGCACCTTCGCTCAGTCAGAAAAATATTTGCGTCCTCCTTTGCCACCTCATTGGTCAAAAGGACATGTTTTCATTTGCTCGAAAGGCTTATCCAAGCCGGTTCTCTCCCCATCAGCATTCGGCAACACGTGTAGGTTTTTCGTGCTAGAAAAAGCATGGGGAGTTTGTGTCGAACAGCAAGGTGTTCAGGGTCAAGTACATATGAATCAAGTATGAGCTAATTTTTGGAAATTATGTGCTGCGATCCTCCCATTCAAAATCAGACCCGCTTTCGTCCTCTCTTGGCTCTACTTTGAAAGTTGATGATGCCCGTTTTAGCTTCTTCGCATTTCGTTTGGAAGCCCGTGCGATGCCTGGGTTGAATTGTCCATCCGCGCTGTATAGGTTTGATAACCGGTCAGATGGTGTCTGTTTCAGGGAGATCGGTGCACTTGATTTTGCACTCCAGTGCTGGTATGCCGTTTGATCCAAGTTGGCTGCAGCGCCGCAACCATTGAGTGCAGGTCTACGACCAACATCAGTGAGGAAGTCGTTGCTAGCCCGTGTCCAAGCGCCTTGTTGGGCGTCATCTACATCTACCATGTTATCAACGACTGCAGTGCCAGCTGACAAGGAAGGAAGAAAGTTCAACTCGTTGCCATTAGAAATCGAACTCAGACCAGCTATCAAGGTGCTGTCTTCTTTTTCGAGATCGAGCTCATCATCCCATTTGGAAACAACTCTTGAGTTCACGTGCTCTTTGTCTGCCTGCATACCACGTATAGGTGGATTGGTGTAATAAGGGATCCTGCCACTGTTCCAATCAGCCACGACAGCTCGAGCCGCTGCCATCGGATCTGGCACACCTCCTTTCTTGAGCAAACCCTTTAGACGTCCTAGTTGCCGAAGAAAGTCATCGACGTGTTCAAAGTGGCCAATCTTGTAGATCAGCATAAGCTGTTCATTTGGGCAGCGCCGGAGAATTTCACAGACAGGTGCAATTGGGTCTACAAGTTGCTCGACTCTTATGCAGTTTATCAAAGTCGCAGCCCCAGCATTGTCCCCCAGGCATGACGCAAATATAACACCGGGAGAGTCGATTAGCTTTATCTGCTTGTCCAGAACTATTTCTTTTGAAACTTTTGTGAGTCCAGGAATATTACCTGTTGCAGCTGCGTTTCGGCTGCGTTTTAAAGCGTTAATCAGTGACGATTTTCCGACATTAGGAAAACCTACTACTCCCACGGTAATAGCTGTCTTTATTTTTCGGTTACGGGCATAATTTTTCAACAGCTGAAGTAACGTATCCGCCCCTAGAGAAGTGTTTCCAACATATCCACTATCTGAGTGCAGGTCGCCTGAGCCTAGCTTGCTACCGTTGCTCTTCTTGCTGGTGGCACACTTGAATGCGACGCATGGAATTTCCTCACGAAAATATTTCAACCACTTCTTCAAGTTTTCTTTAGGCACTAAATCAATCTTGTTGAGCAAAAGCACCACACGTTTATCCGGGTTAACACGGCGTACAAACTGCTCAACTTCAGGTGAGCGACAAGCCAAAGGGTCCCGAGCATCAAGAACCTGAATGATAACATCAGAGGCGTCAACCACCTTGACGAATTCTTTGAAGAACGCCCGTCGGCCGTTGTCTGTGGCCTGAGCAGCAGCGCTGTTCAAATTCACATTTGCTGTTCTCTTTAACCGAAACTTTTCTGCTGCGACGTTTGCTTTCCGATGAAGATCTTCAAAATTGGATAGTTGCATATCTTCTTGGATATCCTCACGCACGCGCTTACAGTTATCCGAGCGCCGGGCGAGGCGTGCTTGGGTTTTGGCCTCCTTGAGCGCTTTCGATTTGATCACTTCGAAATCTATCTCCTTCATAAGTTCTTCCTTGTACGGCCATTCCGCTGGAAGTCCAGGATCTTTTGGGGACCTCGATTTGATGCCGAGTCGTTTATTTCGAGCATCCTCTCTGCGCCTTTTCTTGTGATGTTCTTTGACTTTTTTAATCAGCTTGTATTTTTGCTTTAAGGTTGTGCGCTTGGACTTGGACTTCGTGGACTTCTTCGGCATCTTCCCGAAAACCGTTGGTGGCGGCGGCGGTCAGCGAGGTGAGTAAGATAGAGACCTCAACAGGACAGTGGGTTGCCCGCGAGATATTCGGGTAGGGGAAAGCCTGGCGAATGTTCAATGGTGTAGACAGGTATGTCTACGGCAACAATATCGAGAAGAGGATGCCTTTTTGTATTCCAGTTTTGTTGAAGTAAACTTCAGCCTCGGGTTGACGCTTCTTCAGCTGGGGCCATGTGATTCCAAAAAATATTTCGGCGGCGGCACGAGTTTACACAATCGATCTCAATCAGATTATTACGAGTACTGCATCATAAATACGTACGTACGTACATATATTATATATATATGTATACTAGTCACTTTGCTGATAGCTTCACGTGTAAGACCACAAGCTATCTAGCTAGCTATATGACGAAACTAATTAATAATAATATATAATAATATTATCATTATCGCTATCTATCGCCGGTCGGTTGCAAATACTGACATGCGCCACGCGCCAAACTTCAAAACAATATCATTAATATTAA
>Ga0115006_10001650_pt1 | contig 14125 bp, 7 predicted proteins | sample ArcOceMetagenome_3_FD_88943 | JGI IMG/M metagenome (GOLD analysis project Ga0115006, IMG submission 88943) | Marine eukaryotic phytoplankton communities from Arctic Ocean - Arctic Ocean- Svalbard ARC20M Metagenome | ecosystem: Environmental > Aquatic > Marine > Oceanic | place: Arctic Ocean...
ACACACACACACACACACACACACACACACACACACACACACACACACACACACACACGCACACACAGGTGCGGGCGGTGCAGATCTGCATCAGGTATCGCCTGCTGGAGCGCGTGCCGTTCATCGTCAGCTTCCTCCGCGCGCTCTACGAAGTCTCAGAAATATTCGCCGACGCCCTATACCACGTCATTCTTTTCCGGTGCCTTGCATGCGCCTAGCTATGCTTTCGCGCACATCATGCGCGCATATATGCATGCCACACGCGCAGGTGTCATGCACACATGTCATGCGCGCATATATGCATACTGCACGCGCAGGTATCATGCACACCTATCATACGCGCATGTATCATACACACATATCATGCGCGCATATACGCCTACCTGTGTTTGCGCACATCTCTCTCCATCCCTCCACTCCTCCCCCCCATCCCCCTCTCTGCCCCCCTTCTCTCTCTCTGTTGCGAGCGTACATGCATTTCCGCGCCCGTGCAGCCTATGTTTGCGTGCGTGCGTGCATGCATGCATGCAAGCATGGGTGGGTGGGTGGGTGGGTGGGTGCGAGCGAGCAAGTAAGCGGGCAAGGTGCCGCAGCATAGCAAAGTAGATGGCCACAGATGGCGTCAGTGTGACACGGCGTCTGCACTGCGGCAAGGGCAGGCGCGCAGGGGCGCTAGATGAACCCCAGGACCGCCACTGGGAGCATGACGCCGAGTACTCTATGTGGCACTCGACGCACCAGCACGTCATCGGGATGGACAACTCGCACCTGTCCAGCACTGCCCCAGGTGCTGAGCCCCTCTGGAGTGACGCCGACGCGCCTGCTGCCCGTGGCCATGCCTCCCTGTCGGCTGAGTCAGAGGCTGAGAGTGGTGGCGACGGACTCGAAAACTTGGGGCGGCATTTGGACGCGGCATTGCCGGGGTTGGGGGCTGGCGGGGGGGGATGCCAGGTGCTGCGACTGCGGGCGAAGCTGTTGGCGCGGAATGTGGATGTCGCTACTGCTCTCTCCGTTGGCGAGGCCCTGCACTCCCGCTTAGGTTGCTTTGTGTGTGTGTGTGTCCAGTTTGTGTTGTTTGCGTGCATGCGCAAGTGCTGAAGCGCGTGCAGACCTGACGCTTCCGTGCGCGTACGCACTCGCGCGCCCCATGTGTATGCAGCTGCTCGCCCCAGCGTAACGCACGCCGGCTTCAAAGCGGAGCTGGAGCACGTCATCCAAGCTATTCTCTCCTCGCCCCGCGCCGCTGGGCACACACTCACATCGCCGACGGCCGTCCTCGAGGCTATCAGGCGCTGTCGATCTGACTTCCCCGGTTTGCTTGCTCGCAACACGCGCTCTCTTTCTCGCGTGCTCTTGCCTCTCTCGATCCTCCGTGTCTCTATCTCTCCAGGGGTGCGTGCGCGAAAGAGGCAGAGAGTCACTGCCCCCACGTGGCCTCTCTGTCTTGTGGCGAGACGCTCCGGTGCTTAATGCTCTGCGTGCTGCGCGGTGCTGTTGCCAATCGCCCGCACGCAGTAAAACCGGGAGGACACGGGGCGGCGTGGCGCACCGTCACGGTGTTTGTGCCTCGACGTGCGCAGGTCCTTTCACGCTCGCGCTGGTTGGCGACAAGGGGTCTGGCAAGACGACGTGTGCCCTGCAATTGGCTCACTGGCTACAGGCACCCGCCTGTGCCGGCCCGGAGCACGGTGGCGCGCCAACAGCGGGTGCCGTGGATACGGATCCCCTCTCTGTTGCCCTCGTGTGTGGCAGCGGCGACGGTGCTCCAGAGGCTGAGGCGCATCTGCTCCGCCTTGCCGCACGCATGCACCTGCCTGTCATCACCAGATCGTCTTTGGCGGCACCGCAAGACGAGGTGGGAGGGGACGGGGGCGGGGTGGCGAGAGAGGTGGGGGCGAGGGGAGCAGAGATTTCGCAATATGGGCGTGAGCTCTCGTCCAGTGAATTTCTGACAGCAGCTCGCGCGGAGGCAACACGACGAAACGTGGATGTGTTGATCGTCGACTGTGGGCCCGTGTCGAGCGAGCACGAGGCGAGGCGAGTGTTGGAGCCCTGTCTTCTCGATACGGACCTGCTGCTTTTTGTCGTCGACATGCAGCTCGGTTGGTGCACCGCCTAGCCTGCGTGCGCGCTGTGCATGTGCGATTTGTGCCGTTGGCGACCTCAGCCATGTGTTGCCTTGTCTGAGAGGAGGTGTAGGTTCATCTTCGCACCGCGCCCCCTCTCTCTCCCGCTTGATTCTGATTAATATTCTCTCTCTCTGGCCCCAGCGCTAGTATCATGCCGTCACATGATGCCCTTGCTGCCAAATCTTTGTGTTGTGGTGGCATACAGGAGCAGGAGCGGTGGAGCACGTGCTCTCGTTGCAGTCATTTGTGCACGCATTGCACAGCCGGGTCGCGCGGGCAGATGACGAGCACCATGATGCGTCTGGGGAGAAAGATTGGGGCGAGGTGCACGTCTCTCTTCCCGCGGAGGCGGCGCAGGACTTTGTGGGCAAGTCGTCACACGTGTTGCGAAGTGCCATGCGGCAAGCGGGTGCCATCATCACGCTCGAGCCTCCATCGTCTGAGAACTCCTCCACCGTGTTGATCATCGAAGGCACGCGCGCTGCCATCATGCGCTCGCCCAGGTACCTGAACAAGTGGAGCCATGCATGCCAGCAACAGGTGGTGCGGCAGCTAGCCGTCCATCCTGAGGCCGCACCCGAGTCCGACGTGAGTGGTGCTGTGCCAAGCGAGCGGGGCTCAGGTCAAAAAGTTGGCGGGGCCCAAGACCGAAGACATGAGGCCATCATCTGCACCAAGGCTGACGCTGCTGGCAATGCGCTGGGTGCCGTGATCAATCTGGCTCATGCCACTGCGATGCCTGTATTGTGCGTACTCCTCCCGCTCCCCATCCCTTTTCCACCCACCATGGCATTTTCACGCGTGCAGTCGCTACTCTTCTTGCGCAATCATGCTGATAGCAGCAATGTCTCTTTTGACTTGCGGGCTCCTGTGACTCTCACCTTGCAAATCCGAACACACGTGCTAGAGACCCTAGTCATGCCGGTCTTCTCCGCGTACTGACGTTGGGGCGAAGGACAGGTGGACCAGTGGCGGCACGGACCAGTGTCAGTTCACGTCCGTGGCATCAGCCAAGACGTACGTCGAGTCTATGCATCTGTTCTAAGCTCCTCTTCGCAAGAGGACTGGTGAGGGTATTTCTACTTTCGTGCAGAACATAGGGTGGATTCGTCTTGAACTCATTTACTCGAATGGCTCGTTAAATCAATCAACGCACATCAAAACATGACCACTTCTTTTTCTTTCTCCGACATCTGGTACGGGCAAACGCCCTCATACTTCAACACCACACTCTGTACCCGCCGAGAGTTGCCCTGCCTCTTTCAAGTTGGTGCAACTGCGGTCTGTAGGCCCCTGCAACACTTGCCAGGAGTGACACGGGCCAGAATAGCTCATTCGTCTGTAATATATAGGGCGGGGTTACTGTCGGGGGTGTCAGCGGATGTCCCTTCCAGCACGGCGTGCTGGAGTACCCGCTGGCGTCGTCTGCAGGACTCGGGGAGATGCGCTGACACGTGGAGAGGTGACGTCAGAAATTCCTGTATGGACGTTGTTGTTTGAGGTGTGCGAAGAAGTCTGCACGTGATCACTTTTCGGCCCATCACTTCCTAAGGTGTCTTGTAATGATTTCTTTGTCGGGAACGCAGAGAGTACTGCTGGTTGCTGCTGCGCACATGCATTCTATCAGGATCACGTGGTCGACGCCAGCGCTGAGCGAGAGCCCAGTCATGACGCGGGGGGTAGACACGCAGCAAGAGGCACGCATCAACAAAAATGGCCCGGAGATGAGAAGCTGCAGCATACCATTTCGTCGTCTAAAGACACTATGTGTTTTCGGAGTGCCGCGCCGGCTTGCCTCAGATGCTGAATCTGCGACGTGGCGTCTCGGAGTTCGTGCAAACACTGCTCGCGTGCCCCGTAGTCACTTTCCGAACTGCAACTACAGAGGGGCGCACTGCGCATGACATTGTGCATTATCACAGCAGTGGCCGCGGGCAACGCTAGGCCCGTTGCCAGGCTGGACGGGACCTACTTCATGCTCGACACTCATTCTTAGTTGCACAACTGGGCCCTCGATTCCTTCGACCCGCTGTCCGCTCATCTTGAGAGCGCCCACCTGCACACCGGGCACGCGGGCACAGCGTCGATCAGGTTGTATTGCGGGCATGAACCCGTGTATGTGTGTGTGCGCGCGGTGCTGCGACTATATCGCCCAAGGGGAGCGCACGCGGGAAGTTCGCGGGCCTCGAGGCTCGGAGCCGGGAACGAGGGGACAGACCCGTTGGATGCCTCGCTCTGCATGGGCACACAGGTCGGCGTGGGTCTCCAAAAACTCCTCAAACTTCTGGATCTGCACGTCCCGCAGCGGGCGCGAGGTCAGGCCGCACGCGGTCCAGCATTCACCGCACGGGGATGGCGCAACCAGCTCCATCCTTCCGCCGGGCTCGCGCGCAGGCGTGCGCAGACACGCCGGCGGGCCACCTGCGACCGTTGCCGTTCGATGATGCTGGTGAGCTGCATGAGCACGTGCGCCTCCGTCTCAATTGCGCCGCTGGCCCCATGCATTGCGTCGCTGTTGGTTGGCGCGTGTGTGCGGCGCCAGGGAGCTCACCCGGCCGCGGAACCGGTATCGAGCTTCACCGCTTTTTTTGAGGGCATGAATGGGACGAGTTCATAGTCGAAGAGTGGTAGTAAATTTTTGAAACGATGCGTTTTTGTATCATTGATGTGCATATATGCCTATTGTGGGCCATGAATTTTAAGGGCCTTGCCACCCAAAAAAAAAATGAAATTCCTCTCGTTTCCAACCGAACTTCCTGCCATACGCAACGCACGCCGGCAGAGGACTGCCAGCGCAGTGGGTTGCCGGAGGCCGGGGGCGGGGGGAGCATCGGCAGAATGCAGCGTGACATTTAGCCGTGCGCGCCGGTGGGGGGTGGTCGTGCGTGCGTGGCGAAGGCTGGGCCGCCGACCGTCTGCCGTTGCTTAAAATGTCGGGCGCAATTGCCGTGCATGGCACCGACGGCAGCGAGCCTGCGGAGGCCACCGCGCGCCCGTCCGTGAAGCGTACGACCGCGCGGCCGGTGAGTGCGGTCCAGCGGCGCCCTCCGATGGCCGACGACCGAAATCGTGAGCGGGCCTGGATCGGCAGCAGCGCGCCGCGCCCGACGTCGGCAGGCGTGCAGCGAGGCCGTATCCGGCCGCACTCTGCCCTGGCTCGGGCGTCGGGGTTGCAAAGCGCTGCCACGTCCTCGGAAGATGATGCCGACGACAGCTACTCAGTCGCGAGCACGCGCCTGGGCAAGCCGAGCCGCGCAGGCAGCCCAAACACCTACAAAGCGAGCCGAGCAAGCAGCCCGGCGACGTACTCGAGCGGCTATAACTCGCGTCCGCTGTCGGCCATGTCCCGGCCCGTGTCCGCGATGTCTCGAGCGAGCGACGTCGACAGCGTGATCCAGGAAGACGACGAGGGCCTCGAGCCCACCGTAACTCGCTGCTACTACACAAGGGACCTCACTGCCAAGGACGGAACGAAAATGTCCCACTTCAGCGTGAAGATACCGGCGTCGGAGCTCGCCGCAATGGGAAGCTCGGAGGGTAGGACAGAGCACCTGCGCATATACTACAGCGACCTGATGGGTGCGGAGCCCGCCCAGGACCCACGGGCTAAGCCGACCGATCGCACCATAGAGGTGGAAAAAATGGCGAATTGGCTAACTGACGCGGTTCCACGCTCACGCGTCGACGCATATCCCTTGTGGGTGCTCACGCGCGACATTTTGAAGCGTTTTGTGGGCAAGGATCTGGCAATCGCCTCGCGAGAAGCCAAGCGAATGGCTTCCTCTCTTGACTTGACCAACAAGGCTCTCAAAAAGGTACAGCATGACTTGGGCAAAAGCCAAAAGGGGGTTGCCGACCGCGATGAAAAGCTGCAGAAAATGCAAGAGCTTGTGGACACAGTTCCGGGCCTGGAAGAAAAGCAAAGGGCAATTGAGCAGAAATACGCAGAGAGCGAAGCCAAGGTGTCGATGCTGCACAAGAAAATCGAGGAGCAAAAGGAGCTGTTCAGCAAGAAGCTAGAAGAAACAAAGGCGTCCGTGAAAGAAAAGTGTGATGCCGCAAACGAGAAGAAGTTGGAGGCATTCAAGTCACAATTGAGCGACATGCAGAAGAGACTGGAGAGCAGCAGCCACGAGCTTGCGGCGGCCAGGAAGGCTGTCGTGGAAGCCGAGAGGCAGGTGAAGAAACAGAGAGATGAGTTTGACAGCCAGCTCAAGCTTGAAAAGGAGCGCGCCTTGGCGTTGGCAGACGTGTTGAAGGCTCTTGAAACGATGCATGGAGAAGACTCCAGCGAGGTGTTCAAAGCTGTTTTAACTAAGCACAAGCCAGGCTGCGCGAGCACTGAAGGAAGCCTTCTCAGCCACCTGCACACGGCGCACAAGGCAGAAAAGCCCGAGATTCATGAACTTCCAGAAGGCGAGGAGTCCGCAGCGCATACAAAGACGCCGTTGCTGCGCTTGATGGCGAAGCATCGCCTCTACCAGAACGGCGAGTTCGACCGCATTGCGTACAAGAATATGGATGATTCTGAACGTTGGGACCTCTTCCTCGCCTTCATGTCCGAGCACGTGCACGACGACGACGATGTCGTGAGACCTATGAACCCTCTGGATGCTCTCTTGATACCTGCTGTGAACATGGCCGTCGGGCACGAGCCTGTCATGAGTCTTGCTGGAGTAGAGCGTGCCGAGCAAGACCCTCAAATCCAGCGTGACTTGGATGCTGCTAGGAAAGCGATTGATGAGCTGACGCAGGCAAACGATCAATTGAAGCAAAAAATACACTCGCTGGAGGGGGAGCTCGAGGAGGCTCGCAAGCCTCCTCCGGAGCCCGTCGTGGAAGAAGTCCAACCGGTAGAGGAAGCGCCGAAAGAAAAGCCCAAGCCCAAAGTAGAGGACTGGACAAAGGTGAAGCGCCCGCGCGCGCTTTCCATATTCAAAGTGGACCCCAAAGCCTTCAAGGGGAAAACGCCCAGCGCGGCGCGTGTTGACCAAATGCTGTCATGGTTTGCCAACATATACGAGGGCAAGGCTACTGCCGACCAAGTCGACGATAGGGAGGGCAACACGCGTCAGAGCCTCCCCGAGTTCATGCGGGACTGGATGATCAACAAATTTGGACTTAAGAGTATTGCGCTTAGCAACCTGGCCTCCCTAATCATGGGCATTCAAGCCAAGAAGGACGAGAAGGACGCCGGCATTCGCATCCGCACCTTCGGACTCTTATCTGGAATTATCCCGCACGATTGCTGGCATGAAGACCTCAGCAACATGATACTCGAGGCCATGGGCCTGATGTTCAATGTTTCGAAAATTAGTGAGAACTTAGGGCACGGAGCGACAAAGAAGCCACTGATTGACGCGTCGCTCACGATCGAAGCGACAAAGCAGGCGTGGGAGAAATATGGCTTTGGCCCTGTGCCGTCGCAGCTCAATGATACCATGGTGCAGATGGCGCGCCGTGAAGGCGGGCAGGTGCGGCTGCATGAGTGGCTTGAGCTCTTGTGCACCGGCTGGCTGGCGGCAGCAGAACGCATGGAGAAGGATCTGCGCGAAATATTTGTTCAGCACGACAGCAACGGTGACGGTGTCTTGGACCTCGACGAATTCCGCGGTTTGATCAACGCCCTGCTCAGCGGCAGTGAAACTGTTGATGACCGGCAGATTTCGCGCCTGTTTGCTGAGGCGCTGGAGGAGAGCAGCGCAATGAAAGTGGGGGATGATGAGGACGAGGACGACGTGATGATGCCTGAAGCCTTCGTGCGTGTGGCGCGTCGAGCTCGCTTGTATAATCCCGCTAGCTGACCACGAGGATTAGTGTCATCAACCGTGAGCCCATGTTCGTGCAGGTGTATCCTCCAGTCAAGCGCTTGAACTCTTAAAGCTGTCAGAGGTGCTACCCCACATCCGTCCTCCGCAATGTACATTAGTTCCCAATCAAACGGAGATGGGATTTCATTTTTTCCGAGCAATAATGAATTCAAAAGTCAGAACTTAAAAAGGTGAAATAAGTCATGAAGCACGAACGGCGGTATCACACGCTGGGCCTCCATCCAGAGCCCGGGGCAAGCCCCGCCACTTAAGTGACGCAACGCCTGTCACTTGTCACTCACCTCGTGAGCGGCAACCCCGATTGGCCGGATATTAATTAAGCAGGACTACCGGTACCGTAAAGATTTCTTTGGGCTGAGCGGGGTTGTTCAATTTCACGCCCCGTAGCCGGCCACCCGATTATGAGGATTTATTTGAGCAAGAGAACGTGGGTCATCACGCGTGCCATCCCAATTGGTTGGGCTTGTGCCGCGTCTTTCTGGCTAGTTGGCGTGCGATAGAAACACGATTCTGCGCCACAGAGCAACAGGTATCCTCCGGGGAAAGAAACACGATTCTTCGCAGCAGCAAAAGCACAAGCAGGGCTATTGTTCATCGGCAACCCCTGCCACGGTGGGAGAGATGTGCGAAAGCCGCGAGCGCTTGAGATGAGTCTTGCGACTCTGCAGCGCCTGCCGTGTCCATTCCAGCTCTTGCTGCAAAATCATGCGCCGTAGAACAACGTCGTCGGCCACGCCCGCGCCTTCCTGCGCCCCATCTGTACCGTTACTATTCGCTTGCCTCTGTGAGGCGCCTCGATGCTCAGTCGTCGGTGGGGTATACGTGCACGACAGGGCTGCTGATGTGTCGAGCTGAGCTGACTGTCGCGACGAGGACTCCCGCTCGCGGTCGTCGGTCATCGCCCCTACGTCTGCTGCCCGCGCGTCCGGGCACTCGGCGGCCGATCGCTCGTCGACAGACTCACACGACAGGCTTGCCTGCCTGGTGTCGTGTGCACGTGGAGGCGTGGCCGCCTCCAGGACGGCGCATTCTCGCGGCCGCTCGCTGGACCACGACGCCGCGTCTTGCTGGAGATCGCCCGCCCGGCTCTCATCGGTTGACGAAAAGGACAGGTCGCGATCCCAGATAGCGCTCATGGACGGGCAGGAAGCCGCAGAGGACAGGGCGTCGACGGTGGAGTCGCAGCGCAGGTCGGCCCGTTCCCGCTCTGCCAGTGCGACTTGCGGGCTCAGCTCCTCGCGGCCATCCGCTGCCGCCGCCTGCTGGGGCGGTCGCGGGCTCTCTGCGACGGCTCCCTCGCTGTCGTCGTCGCAGCTGCCGAGGTGCTCGCCGCGAGCGCCGCTGACAGCAAGCTCCTCCAGAGCACGCACGCGGCGGCGGGTCTCTATGCTGACGTCCGCGGCAGACGGCTCGCTGCCGTGGTTGCACTCGGCGTGCCCGTCGACGGGCGCGCCCGTCGCGGCAGGCTCCGCGCAAGGCCCCTCCGCCTGCGGCTGTGCGCGCCAGCGCGGCGTGTGCGGGAACGCGCGCGCGAGCCAGCTGCGGGTCGCGTCGCTGCGACCCTCGATGCGACTGGCGATGGCCTCCAGCCTGCAGCGCGCCGCCTGCTGCAGCCGCGGCGTCGACACGCTGCGTCGCACCGCCGCCTGCACACACGCACACCACGGGCGGGCGGTCATGCGGGACTCGGACGAGCCGCCCGGCCTCGCGGCGCGGGCCGCGGCCCGTGCCGCGGCGCGGATACGCCAGAAACCAACACTGACAAACACGCACAGAAACCAACACTGCCAAACACGCACCTGCAGCGCCGCCGCGGCGTCGCGCTGGCACGGACGCAGGTGCATTGTTTGGGCGGGTTGGCTATACACAACTTGTCTTTTGTTCTTCGTTGATCCAACTCGATTTTTGGACGATCTCGAGATCAAATGAATTTTCTTTTTAGGATTTTGTCTATAAAAGTGAGATATTTAGCTCAACTAAGGCGTGGGTGCAGCTGCTTTTCAGATACAGTATAATTTTGTGATGTTTTTTGCACACATTTGAATTTGTGCCACGCCTCTGCCATGTCGCCGGCGGAGCGGCGGAAGCGGCTGCTCGACGATGCGCGCGACCCCGTCGCGTTTGTCAAGCTGGGCAAGGACCTGGTGCGCCGCCGCGCGCGCCCCCCTGCCTGCCTGCCGCCGCGCCCCGCGCCCTTGCCTGTCTGCCGCCGCGCCCCACTGACGGCGGGTATGCAGCCGTTTGGCGGGCAAGACTTTGAGGAGGTCCTGCAGTCCATGTCGTCCGACGACTGCCTGCGGGTCTGGGACGCGCTCGCCGAGCACGTCGCGCCCGACTTTGACCCCGAGAGCCAGGTGCGCTCTCGGGTGCCGGCTGCTGGCGCGCTGGCGTGCTGCCTGCAGTCCGATGCGTCCGTGGTCTGTGCGCGCTGACGCCGCGTGTCGCCGCGGTCCCGCCGTGCGCGTCCCAGGCGACGCTCGACGTGATTGAGGCCATCTGCGGCTTTGGGTGTGCGCACCTGAAGGCGGTGCCGCGTCACGCTCCTGCCGGCATGCAGACCGTGGTGCAGACGCTGCACGACAGCCTGCTGCGGGTCGAATTCGAGAGCGACGTGCAGGACGGCATGTCCCGCCTTTGCGAGGCGTGGTACCTCGCCGCGCCCGACGAGCGGCGCACAGTTGTGCCGCAGAGCATCCTGTACCTGCTCCTGCACTCCGTGGGCGAGAAGGGCAAGCTGGGCGACGTGAAGCGTGTCAGTGCCATGCGTGAGGCGCTGCTGTGCATCGAGCTGGGCGGCAGCAGTTTCCAATCGGTGCAGGAGTCGATCATGCGCGCAGCTATACACCCAAATTACGTGATGCATGACGATGGCCGCCGTTTTCTCGCCTTCGTGCTGTCGCTGCAGCCGCAGCTGACGCGCTCGCTTCACAAGACAATCAAGAGCCAGCTTCCGCGGTGCCGCAAGTCCATGTTGGTGCAGTACGGCGAGCTCTACCACAGCGCCTGGAAGCGCGCGACGGGCCCGGTGCTCCATGCCCTCGAGCACGACTGTCTGCAAGATCTCGCGTCGCACGCCATCAGCGCCGCCTCGCCGGCCCTCTCCTCTGCCATCCGTCACGTGCTCTCGGTGTTTCACGGCAAGAAAAAGTTCAAGGCGGTCGACGAGATGCTCGCGCGCATCTACGAGCCCATCCTGTGGCGCTCCTTCAACGTGGCAAATGCCACCGTGCGCATTCAAGCGGCGCAGCTGCTGGCCGAAGCGTTTCCAGTGCAAAACCCCGAGGCCTCGGCCAAGGACTTCGAAGAGGGCCTCACGCGCCAGATCCGCGTGCTTGATGCGCTGCTCAAAGACGGCGTGCCGCGTGTGCGGGAAGTCGGCGTGCACTGCGTCTGCCGAGTGTTGAGCGTCTACCTTGAGCTCCTTCCCCTCCACACGGCAACCTCCTTCCTGGGCCTCCTCGTGAAGCATCTGGCGGTGGACTCGGCGGCCGCGTCGGTGCGCGTGGCAGTGCTTCGGGGGCTGGCTGTGGTGCTAGACAACCACGTCTCGCATCCGCTGCTGGCCGGTCGCTTGCCGCTGCTCGCGGACCGCATGCACGACTCCTCCGAGAGCGTGCGGGTGGCCATGGCTGACCTGTTGCTCAAGGTCCGTGCAGTCAAAGGCATCCGCTTCTTCGATGTGGTGGCCCTCCCAGACATCCTCGCGCGGCTGGCTGCGGACGAGGCGCGGCCCGCCGTTGCCAAGCGCCTGAGCAAGCTGTTGATGCCCTCCTACATGCCCCTCAACAAGCCGCCCGCCGAGCGTCTGGCACGCCTGCTGGCGCTTGCGCAGCAAGACAAAAACGCTGCACAGGTGTTTTTGCGCGAAGCTGCCGCCGAGGCACCCACGGAGGAAGCACTCAAACTGGTCTCTCTCATGCGGCATGCGCTGGCGCGCCAGTCTGGCGCCGCCGCCGAAGACGACGCCCAAGAGTCGCCGCTCAAGCACAAGAGCAAGCCTCGCGGCGCCTCGAGCCAGGGGGACGGGGGCGGTGGCGACGTGGTGGAAGGGCTGGTCCTGTGCCTGGCCGCGCTGGCGCAGAGCCTGCAGCAGCGCCTCGAGGAAATGATGCACGCGCCGGAGCACCGCGAAGAGGCAGTGGAGCTGCGCAAGGAACTGGCAGAGGCGCTACCTGCCGAAGACGAGGGGCTAGCGCGGCTGGTGGGGGCCGATGCCAGTGTCCCCGTGTCGCTGCAGACTCGCTGTGCCGTGTGGCGTCTCATGGCCCTGGCCGGCCAGCGCCCTGCGCAAGACGGCGGCGAGAACCAACACATTGAGCAGGCCCTGCTGCACGCCTGGCGCGCAGGCGGGGCGCTGGAGATGCAGGCGGTGATGGAATGCATGTTGTCGGCGCCGCTGGACAGCGGGCCGGATGCACGCATCGCCCTGTGCAAGCAGCTGCTCATGCCGCTTGCCACGGGCGTGCGCACTTGGCTCCAGGACCTCGACGCCGACAGCGCCATAGTCAGCGACAAAAAGGCCAAGCAGGCGGAGACGTCAAAGCAGAGGAAGACGGGCAAGAACAAGGCCCCCTCCACACGCGCCGCTGCGTCCGCCGCCTCGCAGACGCACGGAACCGAGGTGCTGGAGCGTGTCAAGGCGCTCATGACATGCAGCAGCCTGCGCAAACGCGTGCTCGCGTCCCCCTCGTGCCTCACTCCCCTCGTCAAGGCACTAAGCGGCGTGGTGCCGCTAGTGGAAGCCCGCGTGCGAGCTGCGGGAGACGCGCCCGCGCCCGAGGCCTTGGACTCTATCGACGATGCTCTGGGGCAGGCGCTCGAGATGTACGTTTCGCTCCTCCTGCACGTTCACACCGCGCAGTTCCCGGGCGAGGCTGGCACGGGCAAGGCTGCTGGTGGGATGCGGGATGTGCTCGAGATGGCCGCGCAATGCGCTCCCACTGCGAGCTCGGAGGAGGCGCTGCAGAGTGGGCAGATGCGGCTGTGGTTTGCCTATGCCAGCCGCCTGCTGCTCGTCTGCGCCGATGCATGTGCGCTCAACCGGTGCAATAGTGAGCTCGCTGCCAGTGTGTCGAGCTTGATCCAGAAGGTGGTGCATGTATGTATGTGCTCGTGTCGCGTTTCGCGTGCCGTTGCGTTGTGCTGTTGGCCCGCGTCTCATCGCCATGCGCACGTGTGCACGTGCGCATGGCCGTAGCCCGTGCCGCCTTTCTCTCCTGTTCTTGTACCGCCCCTTTGTCCCCATTTTCTCCGCTGAGCACAGAGTGCATGCACGCAGGCGGCGGAGGCTGAGCTGGCAGCGGCGCTCTGCTCCGACCAAGAGGCTCACGCGGATGGAAACAAGGCCGTGTGCCCTTGGTGGTCGGCTTCGCTGCTGCAGTCTGTAGCCAAGGCGTCCTTCCAACTCCTCCGTATGCTCTTTCCCCACTCCTCTTGCCTCTCTCTCCCAGCCCTCCCTCCTGTATGATAACCTTTCTGTGAGTCTCTCCTTCTCCCACACATCCCTTCCGTCCATCTTGCAATCACTCGGTCACCATCAACCTGCTACTTCACACACGATGAGCGTCCTTGTACGGCAGGGCAACAAGGCTGACAAACTGCACGTGTTGTGCGTGTGTGCGTGCCCCTGCGCGATGTTGGATTGATCAACGTGCAGGCATGGGAATGGAAACTGAGAGTGTCTCAGCAGTGGTAGGCCAGCTGCTCGAAGCGCTGCCCAACCATCGCCTCCGCCTGGTCTCCCACTTCTCTTTCACTTCTCTTTCCCCCGCATAGCTCCCGTCTGCCCCGCGCTGCCCCGCAGCGCAGAGCCTCCTGCCGCACTCGCATGCCTGCACGCTTGCAGGCGCTGTGCGGAGCTTGTCTTTGGAGCATGTGTTGGCTCAAAGGCCAGCTCCCTCAGGGAGCAAGAAAGAGAGCCGATGCATGCCGAGCTTGGGAGGCGACGGCAGCACTGCTGCGGGTGGACCGGGACGCGCGCACCACTACTGGCGCTCAGCTATATACATATATACATATGTATATATATATACACACACACACACACACATATATACATATATACATACACACACACACGCACACACACACACATTGTACATGAACACATCCGGTAGAGGGGGTGGGGCAAAGTACCTTCTATCCCTTGGACCTTGGATTAGACGC
>Ga0115006_10001651_pt1 | contig 14124 bp, 7 predicted proteins | sample ArcOceMetagenome_3_FD_88943 | JGI IMG/M metagenome (GOLD analysis project Ga0115006, IMG submission 88943) | Marine eukaryotic phytoplankton communities from Arctic Ocean - Arctic Ocean- Svalbard ARC20M Metagenome | ecosystem: Environmental > Aquatic > Marine > Oceanic | place: Arctic Ocean...
AGCCGTAGCCGTAGCCTTGCGTTTTCTTTGACGTCATCACATACCTAGGTACGAAATCTCGGCCATGATGGCTCTCGCCGGCTCCTTTGACTTGCGCTTGGCGCCTCTCGTCTCCTCGCCTGGCAAACTGGCAAACGATTCGACCGGCCACCGCACCGAGCTTTTATCCGTATTACGGTTGGACCTCTCCTGCTTTCTCCAGGCGACAACAAGACGGGGGCGGCGAGGATTGCGTATCTTTCTCACCCGAGATTGAAAAGCTCCCCTGACCCCTGACGTACTTTTGCCTACAGAATTGGAAGGATGCGGCGGCAGAGACCGGTTTGGTTGTCCTCCATCAAGCCACAGAATATTGTGTACGATGCCGAGAATGACGATTATTGCGACATTCGATGGGGCGAGCAACCCCACCCGCTTCCCCGGTCGATTGAGCGTGAGGCGGTCGAACGAAGGATGACAGCTTCAAATGGAGACATCATTCACCATGCTGGGACGAGCCCACTATCTCCTGTGCCGGAAGATGACGAGCCAGATGGCAGCGGTGATGACAGCTTCTATTCTGTCGACGGAGATGGTGATCTTGCATGGATTGCAGAGGACGGCGAAGATGATAAAGAAGAGGAGGACATGTTATTCTTTGATGCTACATCGGTGGTCAGTCCAAGCAGTCGACCAAGTAGCAGGCCCAATAGCGTCGCCGATGGCGTCTTAGCCCTATCAGATACAATGCCAGACGATTTCGACTTTCAGAGCTGCAGGGGCTCTATCAGTGAGAGTATGGTTGGCGGCGATCGGTACAGTGCGGGCGCAGCAAAAGGTGCAGCAGCAGCCCAAGATGATGATGTGTCGCCGCCGGTCCCAGTACCGCTACTACATGTAGTACCTTCAATTGACACAAGCAACAAAAGTCAAGCTGAAGAAGCAACAAATGAAAATGAGAAGGGCGAACCTAAGATGGAAAAGGCCATACTCTCTAGATCGGCGAAGAAATTGCTTTCGATGGGCAACCACATCAAGGATACCAATGTCTTTCTCTTCGAGCGGCTTTCAAATCGCACAGTTCTGGGGATCATGACTGCGTACTACATCACATTTTGCCTGCTCATTGTGTATGGGGTGGTGTCTATCTACAAGGATGATCAACGGACAACGCCGATGGCCATTGTGCCAGGCATTACTAGTACTCGTACGAACAGTAGCATTACTGGTGGCGAGGCAAAATATACTTGCTTTCCCCATCCTCAAGTGAATGGAGCGGGAGATGCGGTACCGCCCATGAATGGCACCTGCGTGCCCAACACAGCCATCACCGTCGAGCAAGCCATTTTACTTGCAAACACGGTGGTAGTGTCCGATGGAATTGCGGTTTCAGATTGGCGAGGGAATGGTGCCTTGCCAGGTTCTCCCCCCTTCTTTGCGCAAAACATAACGCCAGCCTCTTCTTTCATCATTGACGGATCGGCCCTTGACTACGATGCCAACCCAGAACTACATACGAATTGGGACCAGATCAAAGCTGTCATCTGGTATGGACATTATCGAGGCGGGAATGAGACAACGCACGAAATAACCAAGGCGACTCTAACTTGGCAATTCCAGCGCACCGACGGCCAACCGTGGCCGCCAGACACTGCCGATTATCCAATGCCGATGAATGCGCACCTATATGCCTGTACCCAAGGAGCGAATTGTAGTAGTGTTGGCAATTACCGCCAGCAACTGCTCCAACCAGCGTTTGGACCATCGTATGATATCTTTCCAAGGCAGAAGCTCGATCCGACGGGGTCAGTTTATGAAATTTCCTTCGATATGCCGAATTCTTTGGTAGCTTCTTCAGATGTCATCCAAGCCTATGGATGGCGATTTGTTCTCCATAACGATCCTAACGGAGCAATACGCTCTTGTCTTTTGGGCGAACATGATTGCATTGTCAATACATTGGTCGAGAGTTCAATGTCTGGCAACCAAGTCACGAAAATCGTTGATGTCATTTTCTTGGTACTTTACTTGACGTTCTTCCTTTTGTGGATCGTCGCCCTCCTCATCTTTTCGGGATGGCCCCGGACATGGCCCATTGAACAGCAATGGCTCTTCGTGATGGGCATAGGGCTCTCATTTTACAACAACATTTATTCGGTTGGACTCGAGTTGGCAGAATCCCGTAAAGCTTCGTACGCCTTCAATGAGATTCACTGGTTTGCCTCAGCGATTTTCACCCGATTTGGCCAGATGATAATTATCGGCATTCTCGCGGTATTTGCAGACAGTCCCAGGCACTTCGTCGCTCCCTTTTCATCATTTTATTGGCCCAAACTGTGTTATTGCTTCGTCTATTTCCTGTCGATGGTCATTGCAATACTTTGGCGGTTCCCTCAGTTGAATGCTCGCGACCAACCTGGAACTGATACTGAAATCGGAGGCCTAGGTTTCGTTACAGTTCCCATTACCTGGCCAACTTATGACAAGGTCGTCGTGACAGCCGCTACACTTGTCACCAGTGTTTGTCTTGGCTTGGGCTTCCTCTATTACATCGTGAGATGTCTCATAACACAAAGGGTGCTGTCATCGCTACCCTACAACATGACTAGACCCGTCCAGATTGCATTTCGCTTCTTTGTGTCGGCAACTGCAATTTGGATCTTCGCCGAACTGATCATGTTCACTCTACAAGTCTTGAACGGCATTGTAAAGACTCTTCAGTACGACGGCTTTGAAACAGACAGTCCATTATTTGACAGGGTGATAACTGGCTTAGACGAACTTCGGTTCTTTTCGAAAGATGATAATCCCGCCACTGTGATCTTTGGCACCATTTCTACAATTTTATTTCAGTTCATGTTTTCGCCACCCTCGGCGCTTGGACCCGTGAGGAAAAAGGAAACTTACTATGCGACAGAAAAGGAAGCCTCCGAGGCCAAAAGGAAAGGTCGCCTTGGCTTCAGAGTCCCTTCGAATCTAATGATATTGGAGAGAGCGAGATTGCTCGTAATTTGCTCCCGTGAAGTGTACCTGCCATTTAAAGACGAGTGGGACGATCAACAGCCCGAGAGAGATAAGGCTGATCTTGAAGCTGGCAAAAGGAAAGCCTCACCTCGCTCGCCAAAGCGTAGCCCTCTTGCCGACTCTTTCGTTCCTGTTGATCTAAACCCAAAGTGGAAAGACCGGGCCCGAATCGCCGGCTTTCGGTATGGAATTAGAGGTCACCCTGTGCCTAAAGGCTCGGCGTTTGCGCGCGGGTGCCGCCCCGTGGCATACATCTCGGAGCCTAAGGGGTTAAACGTGCACGATACCCGTGCACTTCTTTTCCGACATGAACCTTCCGGTGCCCTCATACTGTCTTTTCGAGGTACATTGTCCACAAAGCACGTAAAAACAGATTTGATGACACACAAAGTGATGGTGTCTCTCGATACGTTCCTGGTCATCCCAAGCAAACGCGAAATGGCTCGTCGTGTTCTCCAGGCAATCGTCCCTGATGCCATTGAGAAGAATTTGCTATCGGGCAGCAAGCAAAAGGTTAGCCTAGTCGACCTGTTGCACGTCGACGGCGAAGCCCTTCCAGACTACCTACAATCGTCTACAAAGAGCAATGCAGAAATTTATGGTTTGGGGTTTGGTCGATTACATTTTGGCTTCTTCAGCAGTTACAATCGAGTTCGACGAGACATACACCAGAAACTCCGTGACGAGTTGGTGTCGAGACCAGCACCGCTGTACATTTGTGGACATTCTCTAGGAGGATGTCTTGCCACCGTCTGCGCTTACGATGCCGCCCGATGGATTCTCCCAACGATAGAAAATGATCTGCAAAAGCTTGGCAGGCCCTCCGAAGTCGATCGATTGACTCTTTCTATGTATTCCTACGGCGCCCCCCGCCCGGGCGACCGCAGTTTTGCCCTCGCTTACGATCGTTTTGTCAAAGACACTCAGCGAATCGTTTGCGATGGGGATGTTATAACGAGTGGAATGCCCACTTGGATGAACTATGCCCATGTTGGCACCGAAGAAATATTCGACTACACTGGCAGTATCAGGCGGAACCCATCGATCGTGGAAAAAGCGACGCTGAAGAATAAAACCTCTCCAGAGAGTCACTTCCTAACCAATTACGCCAAGGTTATCAAGCTCGCACGCCAGCCCGACATCTCGGCACTAGAGCTCTTGAACCTTCTCCGTGATGAATACGGAATCGAACGGATTGAAGAGGAAAAGAAAAAGAAGCCCAAGAGGAGGACGAAAAAGGAGGATAATAAACCGCCGGAACAGCCGGAAGCAGCTCCCACAAAGCAAAGTAAGCCACCACTGCCACCGCCACCACGTCCTCTGACGGAGCCTCGTTCGAATGCGTTTGACATACTCTACGGGTAAAATAGTAAGGGGTAACAGAATATTTGTTTCTAAAATAGCACGGGCACGCACGCACGCACAATTCACGTGAACCGCTTCAAGACCTGAAATAGCTTCTCCTCGGGGCCTTGGCCAGACTGGAATTTGTGCTTCCCTGGCACAACGCCTGCCTCATGAATTTGCAGCGCTAATCTCGTTCCCATGTCAATGGCTCTCTTGGCATCGAGTTCTCCAGCCTCGTAAGCACCACCAATGAGGTATACCTTATCGGCTAGTGCCGTTTCTTCGGCTTCTTTCTCCAGATCCTTCTTGGATATCTGGCCGGCGCAAACCACTATATTGTCCACATCGAGGATTCTGGTCTCGGCCTTATCGCCCCCACCAATGGTTATGTGCAACTTTCCATCTTCATCCACCTTGTCGTACGATACAGATCCAAGCATTTCCACAGCTCCCGACTTGGCCAACGTCGCTCGGTGGATCCATCCTGTAGTTTTACCGAGACCGGCACCAAGCTTGCCCTTCTTGCGTTGCATCAGAATAATTTGTCTCTTTGGCCGGTGGATGCTCTCATCCGGCTTGACCAGGCCTCCTCGCGATGAGTTCTTCGGGTCTACACCCCACTCCCTGAGAAAGTCTCCGGCGCTGGGTTCGTCGGCAGTGAGATCGTGATCGGAGTTGTCGTTGTGATGGATGAGGTACTCCGCCACATCAAATCCGATGCCTCCAGCTCCAATGATGGCCACTTTCTGTCCCACCGGTACACTGTGACGAAGGACGTCAATGTAGGACAGAACGTTGGGGTGATCTAAACCCGGAATGGGCGGCAATCTGGGATCGACACCGGCCGCCACAATCCACTTGTCAATGTCGCCGCTTGAATTTGCATTTTCCATGTCCGCATGCGATACCTCGGTCCCGAGCTTCATCTTCACCTTGCCCTTGCGCTCTAACTTGGCCAGTTGGTGCCGAAAGTAGCGAATACTTTCATGGAACTCCTCCTTGCCGGGGATGCGCTTGGCCATGTTGAACTGCCCGCCAATCTCATTGCTCTTATCATATAGCGTCACATGATGGCCAACGGTCGCCGCCGTCGTTGCGAAGGCCATCCCGGCGGGGCCTGTTCCCACGACGCCTATGCGCAGCCTCTCGTGGGGGACGATTGCATCCTCCTCCACCTTGAGCTCCAATTCGTGACATGCCAACGGATTGACCAGACAGCTCGCCGTCTTCCCAACGAAGGCGTGGTCCAAGCACGCCTGATTGCAAGCGATGCACGTGTTGATATCGTCGACTTTACCCTCCCGGCTCTTCCTGACAATGTCAGGATCAGCTAGGAATGGCCGGGCCATGGATATGAGGTCAGCATCACCCCTCGCAATAACCTCGTCGGCCACATGCGGCGCATTGATCCGGTTGGTGGCACACAGCGGCACGTCGACGATCTTCTCCTCCCTCATTTTTCGTGTCACCCAGGCAAAGCTGGCGCGGGGAACGCTGGTGGCAATGGTCGCTGTCGGAGGATCGAAGTGGCGAGTAAATGCAAAAGAGCGCAGGAGTGAGACATATATTTCTTTGTGGTGCCATTCTCATGAATCATACATGCACACATCGCATACATGTACCATGCTATCAATGAAAGAATACAAAAACTTACGAACTCGCGCCTCGTGCCATCCGATGCCGGTGTTGATGATGGTCGCACCGGCATCCTCGATGGCCTGGGCGAGGAGCTTCACTTCCTCCCACGAGCTGCCGTCCTCGACCAGATCCAGCATGGACAGACGAAAAATGATGATAAAGTCCCGACCGACGGCGGCCCGGGTCTCCCGAACAATGTCCACCGCGAAGCGCATGCGGTTGGCAAAGTCCGGCCCGCCGTAGTCGTCGGTCCGGTGGTTGGTCTTCCGGACGAGGAACTGGTTGATAAGATACCCCTCGCTGCCCATGATCTCGACGCCGTCGTATCCGGCCCGCTTGGCCAGGGCGGCGCACCGGACAAAGTCGGCAATGGTACTTTGGACGCCCGACGGGCTGAGCTCCTTGGCCGGGAAGGGCGATATGGGACTCTTGGTGGCCGACGCCGACACGGCGAAGGGGTGGATGGCGTACCGGCCGGTGTGCAGGATCTGCATGCAGATGCGGGCCGGTTCCGTCATGGTGGATGTACCATCATCCGAATTCGACAGCGGTCCGCTGGGAATCCGCACCGAATGCACCGCGTCGGTCACCAACCGATGCCGCTCCATCTCCGCCTCGCTGTTCATCTTGGCGGCGAATGGACCGACCCAGCCAGCCTTGTTGGGCGAAATGCCGCCGGTGACCATGAGGCCGACGCCGCCCTCGGCGCGGAGGCGGAAATATTCGGCCATGCCCGCCAAATCGTCGTGCGTGACTTCGGGCTTGAGGAGCGGCATCAGGAGGGACGGGATGGAATGTCCCTCGAGGCCGGTGTGCATCGATCCCATGAGGACGCGGTTGGGGAGGGTGCCGATGTCCGGGCCGAGGGACAGCGGTTCGAACATGCGAGGAAAGTGCGGGGCCGTTTTTGTGGATGCATCGGTATCATTGACTAGATCTACTTGAGCTGCTGCGGCGGATGACGATGATGCCGGGAGGGAGGCCTTGACACCCAACGAACGACTGGGCAGGAACAACCTTGTTCTGGATGTCGCTGTTGCAAGACGTCTGCTAGTAGCAGCTAGAGCTGCAGGATACGAGCAGGGCATGGCGCTTGGCTTCTGCACGTATGTTGGGAGCCAATGTGCCTAATAAAAGTGAGTGCCATCAGAAGTCATCGCATCATCGCTCGTGGTTCCGCCGTTCCGCCATCGTGAAAAATCGCATGATGTCATGATGCATGATGAGGCCGGTCTGGTCCCTCCGCCTGTCTGACAAATCTGTCATCTGCCACATGCATTGCATTTCATTGCAACATCGCAACATCTTCTTCTTTCTTCACCATGATAATGCCGATCCAACTCCAGCACTAAAATACTGTCTCCCCAGCCGATCTTTACCGAAGCCTGACAACCAGCCATGGGATATGCCCCCAGCGCCCACGCCCAAGATGACGCTTTTGGCCCAGGATCATCATCAGCAGCCAACCAGCAAAGCCAGAGCGAACGTGCCGCCACCACCCGTCCGGGCCTGACCACCGTCACCAACCGCCGCCAATCCGTGTCGTTCAATGATTTCGGCGCTCGTCGTCAGCCGGCGGCCAATTCGGAACTCGACGGTGTCACTGTGCCGCAGTACACCGGAGTTCACTTCCGCCGCGGGCTGCGTCAGATGCTCAAGAAGCAGCGCGGTTCCGCCAAGAGATTCAGCTACCGGCCCACCCCGGTGTCGTCAATGTCGTCGGCGGCGGCAGCGGGCGCAGGTGGCGGCGGCGGCGAGGCTGCTGATGTGGCCACCGCGCTCGGTGAAGAATCACCTCTCATGTCCAAGGATGATGGCAGCCATCGCCAGCTCTACGAGTTTGACGACGTCGGCGTCCTCAAGGAGATGATTGCCGGCAAGACCATCAACATCCTGCTCCTGTTCATTCCCCTGGCGGTGGCATCGCATCATCTCGGTTGGTCGCCGGTGGCGGTGTTTTGGCTCAACTTTGTTGCCATGGTTCCCCTGGCGAGTCTTCTTGGGGACTTCACCGAGGAGGTTGCCGAGCATACCAACCAGGTCATCGGAGGTTTGGTCAATGCCACCTTTGGCAACGCCGTGGAGGTTGTGGTGGCCATCCAGGCCTTGTTGGCGGGAGAAATTCGCATCGTTCAGGCCAGTATGATTGGCAGCATTTTCAGCAATCTGCTACTAGTCCTCGGTGGATGCTTCTTCGTCGGTGGCCTCTATTACAAGGAGCAGTCGTTCAACTCGACAGCAGCTACGGCCAATATGAGTCTATTGGCGCTCAGTAGCATGGCGTTGGTGTTGCCAACACCCTTTGGAGAGTACTATGATATTGAAGAGTACGAAGTTCTGGCCGTGTCCAGAACTGCCGCATGCTTCCTCATATTTATGTACCTGCAGCTCTTGGTCTTTCAGCTAAAGACTCACACGCATCTATTTGACGAAGAGGATGAGGCCGAGCCCGAGATGCGCTTTTCTACCGCCACCAGTGGTTTGGTGGTCGTTACCGTAATCATTGCTTTATTGAGTGAATATTTGGTGGGAAGTATCGACGGATTTTGCACCGAATCAGGCATCAGCAGAACCTTTGTTGGTTTGATCATACTCCCGGTGGTAGGAAATGCTGTCGAGCATGTTACCGCCGTCACCGTTGCGGCCAAGGATAAGATGGATTTGGCCATGGGAGTCGCCGTTGGTAGTTGTACGCAGATATCGCTATTTGTCATGCCTCTCACAGTAATTGTGGGATGGTTCACCGGCATCGACATGACTTTGAATTTCCCGCACTTTGAGATATTCTTATTCTTACTTTCGGTGATAATCGTGAGCATCTGCGTATCGAGTTCCACGACCAACTGGTTGGAAGGATCACTATTGATGACGACATATCTAATGATTGCGACAGGATTTTGGTTTGAGAAGGTTGTGGACTTTTAGAGTACTTGCGGAATTAAGAGACGCGTGGAATTAAGATCTAGCTAGAGCGCAGAGATTCTGCCTCGCAATCATCAGCTATCTTCCAATACACGTACATGTACCGGTCGGTAGAGTAGATCTCTAGAGAGGGCTGATATGATGAGGATCGCTATCGGTACATGTACACGTACCGGTCGGGACCAGATCAAACATGCTCTCCTGTTCCCGCCGGCCGGCCAACCGGCCGACAACATCTCGATCGGCCCACGCCCAGATGGCGGAACACCGCGCCAGAGTCTCGCGCCGTCACAAAGCAAGCGCACGGCATCGACAGAGAGTTACCACCTACGTAGGAAGAGAAGCAGGAGGAGTGCCGCCAGATCGGTATTATCAACGCATCTTGTGTTCGAATAGGTTCACCGTATCTTCTCGCGCAACAGCACAACCGCAACACATCTCGCATTGCTCGTCACCGCACCCTCATTCTTCCCAACGCAACAATGCCTCGCGAGATAATCACCCTCCAAGTTGGCCAGTGCGGCAACCAGATCGGTTCCGAGTTCTGGAAGCAGCTGTGCCTCGAGCACGGCATTGCTCCCGACGGTATCCTGAAATCTCAAAGTGATGAAGGACACGCCGCTTCTACTGCCTCGGCGGCCTCGGCCTCGGCCGCTTCGGCGCCTGCCAATAATCCCGCCGCCAACCCGCTCTTTCTCGACGGACCGACCAACTTTGTAGACGACCGCAAGGATGTGTTCTTCTACCAGTCCGACGACGAACACTACATTCCTCGCGCCCTTCTAATTGATCTTGAGCCCCGCGTCGTGAACAAAATCACCCACCACAGCCCGTACCGCGACCTGTTCAATCCGGAGAACTTGTTCATTGCCCAGGACGGCGGAGGTGCCGGCAACAATTGGGCCAGCGGCTTCCGTCAGGGCGAGGAACATCACGAGCAGGTCATTGATATGATTGATCGGGAATCGGACAACTCCGACTCGCTCGAGGGGTTCGTGCTGACGCACAGCATTGCCGGCGGTACCGGTAGCGGGATGGGCAGCTACCTGTTGGAGGCGCTCAATGATCACTTCCCCAAGAAGCTCATTCAGACCTATTCGGTGTTTCCCAATTGGGATGAGAGCCAGAGCGATGTGGTGGTCCAGCCGTACAACTCGGTGCTGACCATGAAGCGCCTCACCCTCAATGCCGATGCCGTGGTGGTGCTGGACAACACGGCGTTGAATCGGATCGCCGTCGATCGGCTTCGCATTGAGAACCCGACGGTCGATCAGCTCAACAGTTTGGTGGCCACCATCATGGCTGCATCGACAACGACGCTGCGGTATCCGGGGTACATGAACAACGATCTCATCGGGCTGCTGGCGTCGCTCATTCCCACGCCGCGGTGTCATTTCCTCATGACGGGCTACACACCCCTTAGCCTCACCGATGCCACGGGCCAGTCCGATTCGGCCACCCGCATCCGCAAGACGACGGTATTGGACGTCATGCGTCGCCTCACCCAGCCCAAGAACATCATGGTTAGTGCCAACACCCGCTCGTCGGGCTGCTACATCAGCCTTCTGAACATTGTGCAGGGCAACGACATCGACCCAACTCAGATCCATAAGGCCCTGCAGCGCATCCGGGAGCGGCAGCTCATCAACTTCATCCCGTGGGGACCGGCCTCAGTCCAGGTGGCGCTTGCGAGGACCAGTCCGTACATTACCAACCCGCACAAGGTCAGCGGGTTCATGTTGGCTAACCATACCAGCATGGCCGAGCTGTTCGATCGCCTCCTCGGGCAGTACGATCGCATCCGCAAGCGCAATGCATTTTTGGACAACTACCGGAAAGAGCCCATGTTTGAGGACAACCTCGACGAGTTCGACAGTGCCCGGGAGACCGTGCAGAGTCTGGTCGACGAATACCGTGCCTGCGAGAGGCCGGACTATGTGGACTTTGGGACCACGGGGCAGCCGCGGTGAAAAATGGCATTGCGTTCATTTCAATTTCACCGGATACATGTATATTGCTTTTCTGTAAATAAAAACAAGACCATTGGGAGGGTCACTCGCTATCGTAAGCTTCCTACTTTTACATTCCTAATCGTTTTAGTACCGTACGTAATCAGACGCGGCACCAACTAGTCAGACCCAGCCCTCACTACACCGCCAGCGCATGATAGAAGCATCGGGTAATGATGAGACAAATCAGCATAATGCCAGCCAATGGGATCATCAATCTGTTCAGCATCTCGTCCAACGTAGCAATGCCAGCAAGAGTGACGGCGATATCTCCGATGGCTCTGCCGAAAGTTCCGGTTTCCGTATTTATGAGTCCACTGTTGCAAAATCCCTTGGCGAGCGCATGCGGAACGACCTTACTCAACATGCTCATGATGATCGATTCAAGACACTGCAGGCCACAAAATCCAATGAGGCATCCATATATGTATTTGTGCGGACCAACGCAAAGTACACTGTACTGCCAATCATTATGATCTTTGGGATGTTCGCCAAATAATTCTGGAATATCAATGAGCAGCAGGATTCCGCACATGGATATCGACAAAAGATTCGTGAGAATTACTCGATCTTCATACAGTCGACTCACTGCACCAATGGCAATGCTCAAAGGGACAACTAGAATGCCCATCAGCACGCCGAGCGATCCAATTTGTGCCACCGACCAATCATAGGAATGTCCCGCAACTATGGCGACGGACGACATGATTGCTTCCATCGTCAGCTTGTCCACAAACAACAGAATGATACATATCCATACCGGAATAGTAAAATTCTTGACGCAGAACATCTTCACGGGCAAACAACTTGATTCAGTCGCAATGGTAATTTCTTCACTGTGTTCATCCTCGATTTCATACTTACTCGTACACGTAGACGATTGGGCCAACAATGGTTGTTCTTCGCCCATAGATCCATGAACGTTAGACTCCCGGCTCGTAACAGAACTATCTCCCTGATCTTTCAGCTCATTAAGACCTATTCGTTCCGGTTCCTTGAATGCCAATGCAATCAGGATTGAAAATAGGAACCAAACCACAAACATGATGTATCCTGGTGCCGACAGACCATTGATAATGAACGATCCCTGTGCGGTCTCAATGGTAAAATCTATTTTTTGGCAAATAGCTGCAAGGCCTGGGCCGACCGCTGTCCCAGCCGCACTTAATGTGACGAATGCGGCACTTATGGCCGTTCTCTGCTCTATCGGGGAAGCATCGGCAATGTACCTTCGATTTATGACTCTCGGACCACCAAGACCGACGCCAATCCTTCCCAACAACAGAAGCTCAATGGACTTGAAGTGTAAGGCAAGTCCGTACATGAGATTACCAACGCAAAGACAGAAGCCGGAAAAGAGCAAGGGATTTTTGAAGTTGTGGCTTGTCCAGGCCGAATATAATATCGTCGACGCCATTGCAGCCCATGGCGTGCAGCCAATCACGAGACCCGCGAGCGCTTTATGACCTCCAAGGGCCTCAATATATACCGCACTGGTGGGACCGGCAACGAAATAGTTGGCCATGTAAAGGAACGTAGAAAAAAGGTTCAAACCGAGAGACAGGTAGTATTCAAACCCTTGTTGCGCTTTTTCTTGACCCAGCCCTGTGCCACTCAAGACAGAGGCACCGGCCTCCAGGAATCCCATATCAATATCAACAAGCCCATAAAGGCCGTCTCTAGTAAGAGCATAGAAAGCCATATCCCAATCTTTGTCGTCAACGGTATCAGAAATGACAGTCGGCTCAAGCGAAAGAGTATTTCCCACGGAACCTAGAACTACGAGCTCCTGAAGGTTGCGATGCGTCGCGTCTTTGATCCTAGCCAATATTGTATCAATACATTTCACACAAGGGTCACTGCGAACCTTGACATGCGCAGCTTCCTCTGCATTCACCATTGAAGATAGCTCTTGTTGAGGAACATCGCCATCGGTGATCGTGGCTAGTCGCTCAACATCCAACTTGATGGCACGCTGATACCCCTTCCTCCAGCTACCACAGGCGGCTCTCAGGCCATCATGGAACCACAAGCTCTGAAGATGTGATGTCGTGCTTTTGCGACGAGTCCGAACGTAGTAGCGGCAAAGAGCCTTACCATCGGACTTGACAAGACGATCGTGTCTAGTCAGGACCTTTTTAATTGCAGTCAGGTTTGATCCGACAAACAAACAGAGGTCGGCGACACGGCCTCCCAGTGTCCTGTACCGGTCCAAGGAAGTGGAAGTATCCATCTCTATCGAGTAGCTCATCAGCTCTCTCAGTTCATCTGCTACTCGTCCAACCTCGGCCAAGTAAAATAGGCCTACCTTCTCGACCTGGGAATCAATTAGGGCACAAAACTCATACTGTTCGCTCCCCGGCTGGATCCAATCACCCTCGACGCCGCCTTTGAATGCATCGGAGCCGCTAATTGAAGAAGTAACAGACACCGAACTATCGGATGGGTTCCGCCCGCCTCCACCGATGCCAGTGAAAAGGCTAATGGCACGCTTGGTCGGACTTAGTGGAATAAAGCGATCATCGACCTCAAGGTCCTCTGGTGCCGCCGCCAGCGCTGGGAGGAAGCCTTCGCTGCGATGATGACTGTGCCTCGGACTGATGTTGGAAATCGGCTGCTGCTCGCCATCACTTTTGGCGAGAGCCTCCAACTCATTGCCAACTGACCGATGCCGCCGCCCGTGATGTCTACTCCTCTTTGAATGGCGACCTGCACGTCGAATCTCAACGAGACGCCTTTCCATCAATCGAACCTGGGACATGAGCAATGCAAAGTCCACGTACTGTTCGGCCCATTCCGCCCGCTGAACTCGGAGGAATGAAGAAAGGAACGGATCGTCAACACTTGTTGAACAAGCAGCTGAAATCTTAAGCCTTGTTTCCGCCATATCTGCCGATGTCGCCGGTCGGAGTGCCATCATGGCCGACGCATCTTGCGCCATACCATCCATTGCGCTGGTATCCGCGGACTTTAATCTGCTGTGCGCGTTCTCCGCCATGGTCGGTCGTCAGTATCTTCCGAGATGTGCTGCGCTTGCGATGGCATGTACCGGTAGCGTAGGCCTACGAGCTCATGCCGGATGCAATTTATGCATGGGACCGGCGCCATATGGTGCCATGGTATGGTGCCGTGCCGATGCCATCGCCATCGCCATGCCATCTACTAGTACTCGTATCACATACATGTATCATCATATCATACATAT
>Ga0115006_10001652_pt1 | contig 14113 bp, 2 predicted proteins | sample ArcOceMetagenome_3_FD_88943 | JGI IMG/M metagenome (GOLD analysis project Ga0115006, IMG submission 88943) | Marine eukaryotic phytoplankton communities from Arctic Ocean - Arctic Ocean- Svalbard ARC20M Metagenome | ecosystem: Environmental > Aquatic > Marine > Oceanic | place: Arctic Ocean...
ATGTAAATAGATGGAATCACGTGGCAAGAAAAGTATACCCATATTGTGAGACAGTCATTGTGAGACAGTCATTGTGAGACAGTCATTGTAAGATAGTTAAAACAGCTCTCCCCAAACACACCAAACAGTAGTGTTTGTGCATTTAGCGAAGCGCTCAAGTGTGAGAGTGGGCAAGATGTTTGTAGGGACAAGGTGATGTAGTGATGTAGCACAAGTATGGTGTAGCACTTGAAATAAACAATGTATTGAGCGCGGGTATGATTGTCAGGCTTGTCTGGTTCAGATAGTGATGTAGCACAACGTGTTTATATATAAAGGTTAAGATACATGACCTGAGAAGCACGGCAGCAGTCGAGACAGTAACCACAATGCGAAGGTACAAATAATGGTAGTACACATAGACACATGGAAACTGTGGTAAAACTTGACCCGTTCGCAATGTGTAATTGATTGAGTATGTCTTTGACTCGGGTCAACCAATTTGAGTATGTACTGTAAGTGATTCAATAGATGATTCACAGGTTTGTTATAGGCTAGATACATTTAAATTTTCCGTCACAGGCTCGTCGTCACACGCTCCTCGCCTTGCTTTGGGTGGTTCTGCGATGACGAGGCCGGACGCGGTTGCCATGTTACATGAGCATTCGTGATGATGTGTACAATGAGTGTGTGATGATGTGTTGAAGAGGTGAAGCAGACAGAGATAAGTTGAGAGAGAGAGAGAGAGATGGAGAGAGAGAGAGAGAGAGAGAGAGAGATGGAGAGAGAGAGAGGGATATAGAGGAGGAATGATATAAACAGACACCCAGACAGACACACAGACAGACACACAGGGATGGAAGGGATCATCCTTGGTGGCGAGAGGGATAGATACAGACAGACACACAGGCAGACACCCAGACAGACACATAGACAGATAAACAAACACACAGATAGACAAACAGACCGACACACAGACAGATAAACAGGGGTGGAGGTGATCATCCTTGGTGGCGGGATCAAGGGAGGCACCAGCCGGGGTAGGTCCCCCCAAGTGCGCCAGGATGTAGTGACGTGACAGGGGATGATGAATGAAATGCTCATGTATGATGTTGTGCAGGATATGAAACGACGCTCCGCTCGCCAAAGGTCGAAGCCGGCTCGGCTGAGCGATCCCGTGACTTCGACTCCGAATCGTCGCCTGACTTCAGCTCCCAAGAAAGCGCGCAAGTCTGCGGCTGTGGAGAAGGCCACACGTTGCTCCAAGAAGAGCATGACCTGCAAGGCTTGGCTAGCTCACAAGGAGAAACAACGCGACGACAAGAACGCTCGCCGTCGCGGGAAGAGAGCGGCAGAGAAGGAAGAGAAAGGGGCTAAAGCTACGGGGCGGGCTTCAACGCAGAAGAAGTCGAAGGCGTCTACGGCTTCAGCGCGGAAGAAGTCGAAGGCGTCTACGGAGGAGGAGGAGGATGAGGCGCTGGGATCGGATCAGCTGATAGCCAAGCTTAGCAACTTGGTGTATCCTGAGGAGGCATCGCGCTACGTGGGGGACATAGAAAGGCCCTTGCGCGTTCTGGAGGCTTGCGCGCCTTCCCTTGGTGGTAGGCCCTCCTTCATCGTGCGAACTGTGCGATTGTTGGAGCTCATCAAGCTCTGCCATGAGGGCAGATTGGTGAACGCGCGACCCATCCAGTAGGAGTATGTAGGCTCCCCCTTTTTGGTGAATAAATTACATTTGATGTTAATTATTTAATTGTCTTTGACCCTCGGCCACGGAAGCACAGCAGCGGGAAGATATTAACGGGGACGAAGTTAAGCAAGTGGTTCATATTTTAATGATCCCCGTTACATCCGGAATTATTTCGAAGGGGCCGGTCCCGCGGTCCCCTTAGGAGCAGGGTTCGTAGGGCGCATCCCAGGATCTGAGGTCGAAGCGGGAACACGGTGACGGCACTGAGAACAGTATAAAACAGCACGGCCAGCTCCGGAACAAGGCTTATCCTTTTGGTAGCACTTTCCGAAGGGCTCACAGGTCGTAAAGAGGCACAGGTCACATTGATACATCTTGAAGGTGTTTTGCCGATGGAGGCAGATGCAATGAAGGAGGCATTTACCTTTTTCACATTCCAGACAAACTCGGAGACCTTGGCCATCGTGAGGCACCATGGTATTGCAAGCGCACCCCTTGCGCGTGCAATTACAAGGAACCAAAGTAGAATTATCCAAAACTGAATCAAGTTCGTAAGTTCGAGGATTGGTAATACGCAAGGGTACCTCAAAGGCTCTCCATTTTTCTAGAGCCGCTTCAGCAACCCGCGACGGAAGACGGTACTTTGATCGAAGTTTGAAATCGAAGAGCAGGATATCCGTGCTTCGCAGCGTGTGTCCAGTGTGCTCGGTGGTGTATTCGCAATGCTGAGGATGGAGCTTCCGAGGGGAATGATAGTATTGTTGAGTGCTATCCTGCCACCAAGTGAGAAGCCAGGTTTGTTCACGCATGCGTACGTCCAAATGCCATAACAGGTTGGCGTTGGACACCCACTGAAATACTAAGCGGTCCTCTGGGCCGGGCCTGAGGTACTTGAGGACCACAAGGGGCTCCCATCCATCGTGCGCAAGTCGAACCACACACAAGTCACCCGCTTTAAGCTCGGCAATACTTTCTTGGCCTTTTAGGGGTTGAAGGGGCGCTGGGGGAGTGACCTCAACTGAGGAAGGCTGATTAACACGAACGTGGTCGAAATCAACATTCAAGGACTTGAAAGGATGATACAGAACCAAAGAGTCGACGTTAACTGCAAGGGTGATTTTGCGGGTAGTGTGATAAATGTAATACACATTGTCACTCTTGCGGCCAACAACGACATGGGGTCCGCTCCAAGGGAACCTCCATTTCGTAGGGATACGGATTTCAATGCCGGCTTCTTTAGTAGCACGACCGCTGTGCCCACTCGCGGCAGCGGGCTCGTAATACAAAACGGGATCCTTGTCTTTGAAGACAACGAGGGATCGGTTAGTGTCACGTCGGGCGGCGTTGTTGCGGGAAGCTCGGTCTTGCCTTTCACGAACAGTTCGGAATGTGTTTCGTAATTGTTGCGATAAAAGCGAGGCATAATCACGAGTATTTGAAGCTCCCTCAGGGCCCAAGGAAATTTCATGGTCCTCTTCTGTTGACAACTCGATAGGTAACAAGGGCTCGCGCCCCGTCATGAGAAAATGAGGCGAGAAGCCTGTGGTTTCATGAGGGAGCGCGCGATATGCCAGTAGGATGATAGGCAAAACTTGAACCCAGGCGGTGTACTGAGGCAAAACAAGAGTAAAGGCTACGTTGAGGTATCGCATGAAGCGTTCCACCATTGAATTACCTTGTGGATGTCGAACCGTGATTGTAGAGCGCCGAACACCAAGCCTCTGAAATAAGAGGGCCATGGCCTCGCTGCAAAGGACGGTGTCATTATCCGAATGGAGAGCTCGGGGAAAGCCGGTGAACGCAAAAACGTGAGCCATGAGGCGATCTGCAATTTCGACGGCGCTTTTGGTCTTGAGTGGTACTCCAAAAACGTATCGAGTGAAGGCATCCATCACGATGAGCAAGTATACGAAGCCTTCGGGAGAGGCAGGCAAGGTGCCCCCTTGAGTGCCACCGCTAAAATCCATAAAGAATACTTGTCCGGGCGCATTAACAAGGAGAGATTTAGTTAAGCCTGCATTCAAAGGTCGGGCTTTCTTGCGGCGTTGACAATCCTCGCAACTCCGAGTCCATCGACGGATATCACGACTCATACAAGGCCAGTGAAAATGGTTCCCTAATCGTTTGAGAACAGGTCGAGCTCCACGATGGGCGAAGTGACGATGCATAATATCGAAGAGACGTCGTCGCATCGACTCGGGGACCTCAACACGTTGCTTGGAAGGGCACGAAGGATTGACGAAGACTACCAATTTATTCTGGAGGCGATACCATCGGAATCGGGGATCCTTGCCACCCTTGTTGAAAGAGTTACGAATCTCTTGAATATAAGGGTCCTGCATTTGGTGCTCCACCCAATCGGAATATTGAATCAGAGGTTCCTCTGCTGCATCCGCCTGGGCGACCATATAAACTCGCTCTTGTTTCTTGAAGGTGTCATGGTCAATTTCGGCGTTACGGGCAGCGGGCCGCGACAAGAAGTCGGGAAGGACATGCAGTGAGCCCTTGACATGTTGAACAACAAAATCGAATTCCAAAGATTCGAGGGCGAACTGGGCGATAACGCCGGAGGGCTCCGTTTTGGCGCGGAGGTGCTTGAGCACGATTTGATCGGTTAGCAGGGTGAATTGTCGTCCAATCAAGTAATGCCTAAACTTGGTCATGGCCCAACAGGCAGCAGCAGCCTCTAATTGAGGACCAACAAGCTTCTTATGAGAAGGCAAGGGCCGCGTGCTGGCATACGCAACATTGTAGAGATTGCCAGTATCGTCCTTTTGATGCAGCGACGCTCCATAGCCACAGGCTGCGCCATCGGAGGCAAGATAAAACCTGCGGTTGAAGTCGGGATGCCGGAGGAGCGGGTATGAAGAGAGAGCCTTCTTAATTTGATCCGTGGCTTCGGTTATGGCAGGGATGTCCCGTTTGCTCCAGGTAGTTTTAAGATTGTCATATAGAGGTTGAACTACCTGAGCGTAGGAGGCTATCCAGCGCCGATAAAAATTGCCAAGGCCAAGGAATCGGCGAATGTCAGCGGCGGTGTCACAGGGACAATTCACAATTTTATCCACATTCTTGTGCGAGGGTCGGACACCATCCCGGGACACTGTGAACCCGAGGTAATCGAAATTCTTAATAAGAAAGTAGCATTTCTCGATGCTCAATCGAAGGCCCCATTTCTGCAAGCGGTCCAGGGTTACGTTGAGGGCACGTAGATGTTCTTCAAACGTAGAGCCCCAATAGACACAGATGTCATCGACGAAGGACACAAGAATTTGGTACTTGAGCCCCGCGAGAACCTGGTCCATTAGGTAACAGAAATTAGCACCGGCGTTGCGCCATCCATAAGGGACTCGCTTCCAACGGTACAGCCCAAAATGCGTGATAAATCCGAAATAATCACGGTCCTCTTCAGGTATGATAAGGGACATGTAACCCCCACATACATCGATGGTTGATAGAAAGAGGCGGCCTGCTAAGCAATCCAAGTTGTCTCGGATGAGCGGAACGGGGTAAGAATCTTTACGGGTCCGCACGTTGAGGGTGTTGAGACAACAGGCGATTTTGTGGCGGCCTGAGGATTTGCGAACTAGTAAGCAAGAGCTAGCATAGGGCCCATGACAGGGCTCAATGATGCCAAGCTCTAAGTAGCGTTCGATTAGTTTTCGAATTTCATCCTTGTCCGAAGGCGAACATGAAATGAGTCGCGCTTGCCATCCGGACTTGTCGGTGATGTCCACCTTGACCTTGAATTGTGAGATCGGTACGCGACCAGGGATGTTGTCGGGACTGAACAACAAATCGCGACCCTCAGGAACAACACAGCAGTAGTAGATTAGCTGATTGATCTGTTCGGGCGTGGCGTGACACTCTTCAAGCTTGACTCGGTACCCTTTGAGATAAGCGGGCAAAAGGTCGTCGCTTAAATGACCCTCTTTCCAATAATTGGGAATATGAGGTCCAGGAGAAGGGTCAGGGCCAAGATCAAGTTCCTTGCGTACCGCATCGGCGAGCAAGGTGTCTTCTTTCTCAGAAATTGTCAGATCCATGGAATTTGGGAGAAGCAACGCATCACGAGGCTCAGTATTTACACCACTGGTAACACCACCAATGGCTCCATACTGAGTGTTAATGCACAATGTCCTAGGCGGCTTAATTGGTGCCATTGGTGCCATTCTCGGCGGCGTAAATAGGGGTGCCGCTGCCGGGGTGTTAGCGCGGCGTCGAGGGACGATTGGTAGTGACCTTAATTGCTCATTGGTTCGAAATTGTCGAGAGACAATCTCCGCGGGCTGAAGTGTCTTCCTTGGCTGAGGATGCTTGGTTGTAACCTTTAGCATCCTGGCATGCAGCTGAGGAGGCTCGGGAGATCGTTTACAGGTCAGAGCTTCAAAACTTTGAGAGTCGCCAGAAATGCAGGATGTGTTACCCCGTGTTGGTGTCAAAGGTAACAGCGTCGTGTTAGTCGTTATGTGGTTCAGAGGTGTATGTCGGGCAACACATCCTTTTGAGGCGGCGACGTCAATCTTCGTTTTTGGGGTATGGATTGGATCCGGAGGGGGGAGACGAACCCCATATTTCGATTTATCATCAAAATCGATTAGCGCGGCTTGAATCCCTGCAGGAAGCATGACATCTTGGTCCGAAAGATTGGAGAACCAGAGGTCGATGCATCCTTCAGGGGACAAATCCCCAAATGATTCAATCAATGTGATTGGGGAGCCGGCGGGAGTGATGTCCGAGAATATGCCCCACCTCAATGAGGGTCGGGTGGGTCCCAGGAATCGGCAAGGGGCCCTCGTGGTAGCGCGAGCTGGAATAAGGGTGCTGCACACGAGTTTCATGAATCCGCGGGGGAGAGGGCTCTCGGGGAGCTCGTAACACCAAGGTATGAGTTGGGTACCTACGATGATGGCCTTACGGGCGTACGAGATCTCGGACCATTGAGAGTGGTCTTGATGTTCGTGGCTTTCCATGAAGTATTGGTGTCCAATCACCACTTTCTCGGGGAGCGAATCGATGACAACAAAATTGATAGGGCCAAGATCACCACAGGGAACAGAGTTAAGAGTTCCGTGGCATTCCATATGGCCACCATCTCCAAGGGTTAAAGGTGCGAGCTTGGTGTGTTCGAATTTTGCATCATACTCCTCGATGGTAGCCTCGGCGAATTGCTTGTTGATCAAGTTGAAGGTGCTCCCGGTGTCCACTAAGGCAAGCACTGAGATGGTACTTATTGTGAGACAAACTCGAATCACTACTGCCATGGAGGCAGCATTGTTGAAGTACCTTTTGCACGTTTTGGACACTAACGCGTTAAAATCACCGTCTAAGAAAGCTAGGGAATTACAATATAGTGTGTTGTTAAATTTCCGTAGTTTCGAAGGTTTCGTGGTGCTCTTAGTCGCGTCGTTGCTCGAAGCATCAGTCGCTGTTGTCGCAGCTGGCGTAGGGTCCTTTGGCGTGGTGCTCTTAGGCTCATTGCTGTCAGTTGCCATTGGCGTAAGGTCCGCTGGCGTGGTGGCGTGGGGTGTGCCATCCTTGCCACCACCTTCCCGAAATTTGAAAACGCTAGTTTTGTTTTGGAGGACATGCGTTAACATATTCAAGAGGTGGGTTTCGGTAGCCAAAGGCAATTCAGTGCGCGGGATCCGGAGAGAGGGCGCAGGTAAAGGATCCTTACCTAGGATCGTGGCCGTTAAAGGTCGATGATCAGACCCCTTAACATCGTACAGAACCGCGAATTGGTTCAGTGTCATCTGCTTGGGTATTAGCATGTAATCGATGCGCATCCCTTGGTGCTTACGTTGGTTACTTGTGGTAGGTTCAGGGAACCAAGTAAAGCCATGTTGGCTCTCTCCAGGGTCGGTGACATTCAATTCTGAAATAATCTTTTCCAGAATTTCACGATTGGCTGTGTAGTCAGGAGCCACGACATTAAGGGGTTTTGCGGCGCTAGACGGGGAGAAGCGATTCATCCAGGCCATAGGATTGTTGAGGTCTTCTGGTGTGCGCGGCACGTTAAGGTCCCCTAATATAAATACTGGGGCCCGACGCAACTCCTTAAGCGCCTGGAGACGTAGCTTTTGGAGAAAGGCTACATTGGGCGCGGTTTGAGCTGGTGCATATACAGCGATGATTGTGGAATCGTTGAATCGCGCAATGATGAGTCGCCCTTCGTTGTCGTTTCCAATATCCTTGTTGAAGTTATACGAAACTGATAAGGGTTTGCGATGGCTGAGAAGCGCGGTTCCAGAGTATGTTTCCTTGTCCTTTAGGACACATTGGTTCCAGAAGCAGTAACGATACTTAGAACAGAACTGTGCAAGAGGATTGACAGTTCTCAATTGTTGGAACGTAGCACAGACTTCTTGGAGCACTACCAGATCGAAGGGGGCTTGTGCAAACTCTCGAGCTCCAGGTTTTCGAAAGAAGCTTCGCAAGGACCTTACGTTGAAGGAGCAAATTCTCAAGGGTACTGATCCAACAAGCGAATCGCCTTTACTTTGCTCTGGATAAGGCTTGGGGTCATCAGGTAAGGGGACCACAAGGGGCGAAATATACGAGCGGCGCGCAAAGTCTTCATTGGCGGGAAGGGGTTTCTTACGTCGTCCTGCAGCTTTTAACAAAGAGGCACTCGTAATTTGGGGCGAGGGTGAGTCCTGGGGCAGGGCAGAGCAAGAATAAACTGCGCCGCTAAGACATTCACCATGTTCATTGACAATGCTTTCGAAGGAACAGGGCTCGACATGGTCGTCGCTGCAATAGAACCAAATGCCGGCGTGATTACGTACTGCTGCGAAGTAGTGTCCTTGTGTTGCTGAGCCAGTGTGGAACCACATTGCTGTTAAGCGGGCCAGTGTTGATATGCCGTATTGAGAATTAGGCAGAACGAAGGATCGATCAGGGATCACCTTGGAGCGGATCCTAAAAGGATTAGTATCCTGGTACAAGGCTCTAGCGATGCTGAATGATATTGCGGGGGACCAGTTCATATATTTCATGACGCTGGAGGTGCCCATAGTCCCACAACATTCGCATTTGTAATCGGGCGGTTTGGTTCGTTTGAAATAATGCTTTACAAGGGTTTCAAGTGTTACCGATTCCAGTGCCAACATTTTCTGAGAAAATTGGAGTTCAATACATCCAGATAATTTCTCGAAATTATGCCGCGTTTCGTTGCAGTGACCACAGGCCATTTCAGTACAAAGGGTCCGTTCGAACATCTTGGACAGGGAGGGCATAAAAGGAAGTTGCCCGGTGATGTAATCGAGGGCGTCGGGGACTGCGTGTTGAATTCCAAGTTTGAAACGCGTTGCGAACTCGGTCCAGGTTCGGAGCTTCTTGAATAGGTTTTGGCATTGTTGATGCATTGGTTCTCGAGGGAAGGATCCATTGTTCCCGAGCGACCATACTAGGTTACAGAATGTGTTCGCGAAAGTACCAGCAGGAGGTGGGTCGGAAGCTGCGATTAAGGGAGCCAATAAAGGGACGAGCACTTGGCAAGCGGAAGAAAGGAAGCATGTGTTGTTCAGGTTGCAGAGGCCGTCGTTGAACCGTGGTTTTTCGGCTTCCACGACCAAGGGGTTGTGGATGACGTTGTGCAATAAGCTTGCCTTTTTGCGCGTATAGCCTTGCTTCAAGGATTCAAGGCGCTCCCTAAATTGTCGTTCCAATCGTCGACTGAAAGTTGTACTAGGGCTACGAACATGGATTGAAAGAGTTTTCAATGTCAATTCCAGGGCGTATCGCAGTCCTTCGAGTTGAACTGTGATAATGGCATCACCGAGATCGTTACAATTTACTTCGAAATCACTGACGGAGTGTGGTTGCGATTTGTTGAAGCGCGAAGGGGACATGAAAACTTGGTGCCCATTTTCAGGAGTGCTTTCAAGGGTTTCGAAGCAGAGGTCAAAAACATATTGTTCGACACGCGTACGTTTACGGCCACCACCAGGGATTCGAGATGATGCCGTGAAGGCGCCGCGAGGATCGAAGATGATGTCGGGGTCACCTGAGGATTGCACTGCATGGAAGGGATTGTAGTAACTGTTTCCACCATCATTAGTTTTGGTTGATGGTGAGAAGCGGAGTATACTTTGGTTTCCAGGCCTCTCAGAGGAGTCATTGTTCTCAGAGGGGCCCGCAATGACCTATTGTTTCTTCAGATGTTCGCAGACGTAATCGAGGTGTCCACGCTTTCCACAGACTTCGCAGATAACTTGGGGACAACGGGCCTTGGAGTGGCCTTTCTTTCTGCACTTACCACACTGTTGTTTGGGACAATCAGCGAGATGTTCGAAGTAGGCTCGCTTACCTGCGGGGGTATCCCAGGGGAAAATTTTGTCGCAACCATCAGCAAAACATTTCTTGCGGTCTTTTAAAGGGCACTTGTCAAGGTGCTCCTTCAAATCCTCACCAGGTTCCATTGTCTTGCGACAAAAGCGGCAACTGACTCGCCGGATCATACCATTGGAAACGGAGACCTGGAATCGATGGAGCTCGGGTTGCCCAAGTCGAAACATGGAATGAGAGGGCTCTTCCGTGGCCTTCTTCGAAGGTTTGGATTTGTGGCGCGCCTTTCCTTTCTTTGGACGGCGCTCCTCTGGTTCCGATGATTCATCGTCAGAAGAAGATGGTTCTCGCTTTCTGTAAAATCGTCTCTTGATTTTACGTTTGGTAACATCATCGACTTCTTCTTCCTCAAAAGGTTCTCGCCGCTGAACGAAGCCAACGCTTTGAGTATCGGAGGACTTGAAAGCCTGGTACTGACCGACAAGGGGGTAATGCAGCGCAGATCCTGAAGGGGCCTGTGAGCTGGCATTCGATTTCTCGTATATGTTGATAGCAGCGTAAAGATCCTTGATTTGAGGACGACTCCCTGGGTTAGTCATAGCCATCCAGACGTTAAAGTTGCGCGCAACGTCGGAGGGGATTTTGCCAAGGAAGATGTCAATGAGTTGCGTATCACCCACTTTATCTTCATGGCGGTCCGCAAAACCATCAACAATAGAACGATATTGCTTGAGATTATCCAGGAGCGATCGAAGAGAATGGCTATCCGGTTTGGTGACAGGGGGCCATTGACGAAGGTGTTGTAGGTAAGAATTGTACGGATCAGTGCTTCCGACGAATCGGGAAAGCGCGAGGGTGCGAAAATCATCCCAGGTACTGTTTTTCAGGTTAGCTTCAACAGCATCCCGACGCAAGGTGTTTTTCAAGTGTTCAGGCTGGGAAATGTACAGCGGGAACTGGTCGATCAAAATCTTATCGGCAGCACCAGCAAGGGTACTGCGATAATCTTCAAGGAATGCTGGGAAATTACCTCCCGTGAACTTGTCCAATTTAGCTTTCTTCCACCCAGAGGAGGTTTGATTGGGGTTGGCGTTTTTAACAATTTGACTGACGTGCCCTAAGATTTCAGCCAAATCATGAGTCTGCACACTTGACGATCCCGAACTAGATTGGGAGCGTGACCGTTTACTTGGACGTGGGTCAGTTGAATGGGGTTCAAAAGAGAATGGCCGTGCGCCAGACATCTCGAGAGGAAGGCCGGCAGTGACGGGCTCTTCAGAGTCGCTGGACGAATCCCGAGACGAAGGGTAATCTGAATTATAACCTTCAGCTGGAGCGGCCGGAAGAGCTGGTCCCGTTGAAGGATCAATGGGAGTTGCTTCAGGGGTCGCGGCAATCGTAGCCGTGGGGCTCACCGTGGCGGTTTTCGAACCGGGAGAAGAACTTTTGGACGCCTTACCAAGAGTTTGTTTAGGCGAGGCACCAGGGGGTCGCCTAATCGTTGTTGATTTTTCGCTGAAAATACGAGGGTTAAAAGTTCTTCCTGATCGGGTTGTCGAAGCTCTGGTAGAGGTTTTCGCAGGGGCTTTGCCGGAGCCTCCCGGAATGTGCGTTGCGCAAAGAGAGGTGTCGACGGAATGGTCCTCTTCGAGGGGACCTACAAGGTCATTGAGCGGTTGAGGAACATAGGGGCCATCACAGGGTTCGATTAGGCCCTGAGCCATATATTCCTCCAGCATCTTGCAAATTGTTTCACGCTCTTTGCTATCCATAGGAGGACAAGCTCGAAGGGGAATAGACGCGCGAGGGCGTTGGATGATTCGGGGTTCATCTTTAAATTGACGTGATTGAAAGATGGGTCCTTTAGGTAGGGCCTGTTGCAGCGACGGGGAAGGAGTGTCATGGGATCCTCCCGGCGCATGACCGGCACGGAGCGGTTCATCATCATCGTCCTCAGATTCGATTCGGAACACACGACCAGACCGAGTGTGCCCTAATGATGTGCGCCTTTTGCAGAAATGAGGCAGGCCAAGCCCGTTGTTGCAAGAGGGGCAGGAGCTGCTATTATTTTCGGCGACAGGTTGTTTAGGGGGCCGTGGCGAGGGTGGCCGTGAGCAAGGGGGATCAGGGGAGTTCTCCGCAGAGCGCACGTATTCAACCGCAGCGCTTAGCAGTTTACTGGAGATTGCGGAGTCTTCCAGACAACAATGGAGAATTCGGTCAACGTTCGACAGGAAGATAGTCACGGGTGGTTCAGGGGCCGGGTTTTCCAAGCTCTCGTTGGACGCCGAAGAGCTTGAAGAGCTCGAGGACTGCGACACGGGACTTCGCGACTCGGCAGGAGGCGTTTGAGAACCAATTGGCGAAGGTGACCGTGAGCTTGGGGAATCAGGGGAGTTTTCCCGGCGCGCGGAGTCGAATGCGAAGTCTATCAATTTATCAGAGAATTCGGAATCTTCCATTTCGCAATGGAGAATTCGATCAACGCAGCGATTACTTTGAATACATTTGCAATTCTCTTTGAAAAACTGATAATGGAAAATCCAGATTCGATTGAATAGATTGGACCATTGTGGAACAGCGGTTTGAACTTCAACTTTTCCATACTCGTCCAGGAAGGAGTTGATTTCGCGGACTCGATGTTCAAGCACTGCCAACGTAAGCGTGGTCAAGAATCGGGGACGATCGCCGTAGGTACCCTGAAGATAGTCATTTAAGACGGTCACCATAGCACGCGCTGTGCCACAACATGTTTCAATAGGGTCGTTGCCAATGGTGACGTTGTGATCAGTGCCTCGAAATGGCGAAAGGAGCATATTATATTTAACCTTATCCGAAACGGTGTTAGGTATGGTTGAGGTCCATCTCCAATTTTTCAATTCCCGGTTTTCATTACGATGATGTTCCTCAAGCGATTCTCGCCAGGGGGGATCATCGTCGTCATCGTCGTCCTCGGAGTCTCCGTCGGCGAATCGTAGGGTAATGATAGGAAGTTCAGCCATGGGTGCTTCAGGAGCCGAGGGATGTTCGAAACTTTCGTCGGACGATGAAGAGCTTGAAGAGCTCGAGAGCGGCGACACGGGACCTGGTGACCCTGCAGGAGGCGTTTGAGTACAAATATCCTTCAGTAATATCTTCAGGCTTTCGGGAGTTTGGGGCGACAATGGCTGAGAAGGGGACCGTGAGCGCGATTGTCGCTGTGGTTCGTGTGCTCCATTCGAAGGGGACAGTGAGCGGGATCGTGGTGGTTGCGCTTCGTTCGAAGGGGACCGTGAGCGTGATCGTGGTGGTTGCGCTCCGTTCGAAGGGGATCCGGGCCCAGAGTTAGGGTCAATACTAAGTTGCAACGTTGTTTCAATTAGGTCTGACATGTCGTCGTGGAGCTTCTTGGCGTTAAACCCGAGTGTATAGACCTGGTCGTTGAAAAACTCGGTCACAAAGGGGACCTCGCGCATAAACCTGGAAGACTCCAGACAAATTTTCCACACCCTGCGTAGGCTGCGCCGGATGTAGATAAGGTTAGAGTAAGCCTTATCGAAAAAGGGATTATTCGACTGGGGGCCACCATTATTGGCGCAATAAGTGCAAGCGGACTCGGGCAATTCTTCCACAATGGGGAACGACAGTTTTCGAGCTTGGACTCGGCATGAGTGTGGGCGACGTCGTTGGAGACACTCCAGGGGAACTAAGCACCCACAATCCGAATTCGTGCAGCGATGGTACACTTTCCGGATAAGGTCTTGTGCGAAACTATAGAGTCTGTGAACTGTATAGGCCCGCAAGTTGATCGCATCCTTGAGCCGACCAAGGGCCCGAGGTTCGGAGTCCAGCAGTTTCGAGGTGTCACGACACACCTGATGGGTGTTGCATAGAATTGATTCAACCCCTTGAAGATCAAGTCGGGCTTGGGTTCGAACATGATGTACGAATTCACGGCCCTCTACACATTCCTTGTATTCATCCTCGGGGGTAAAGGGGGCGTCTAAATCGACACGACGATCAGGTGAAGCGGGCTGGGGTTGGTCAGCTCTTGAAGGACCCTGAGCGGGGGCGGCTTGAGTTGAGGGTGGAGGAGGCTCGGCGCGTTGGCGAGCTGGGGTCGCGACGTCATTATCGGACTCACCTCCGGCACCACCAGGAAGGGGACCACAA
>Ga0115006_10001653_pt1 | contig 14113 bp, 18 predicted proteins | sample ArcOceMetagenome_3_FD_88943 | JGI IMG/M metagenome (GOLD analysis project Ga0115006, IMG submission 88943) | Marine eukaryotic phytoplankton communities from Arctic Ocean - Arctic Ocean- Svalbard ARC20M Metagenome | ecosystem: Environmental > Aquatic > Marine > Oceanic | place: Arctic Ocean...
CCCCCCCCCCCCCCCCCCCCCCCTCTCTTTCCCCTCGCCCTCTCCCGCACACCCCCTCGCACTTTGTCGCTGGCGCATTCTTTGTCGCTGGCGCATTCTCTGTCGCGTGTCCCCCGCACGCTGCTCGTGGGTTTCCCTGCGGCCGCACGCACTCGCACTGTGAGGCGCGTGCCTATGCGACCCATGAGGCGCGTGCCTATGCGACCCATGAGGCGCGTGCCTATGCGACCCCTGCCCTGCTGGGCGTCAAACCAACCCGGGCTGACTGCTCCAGGCCCACAACACGAGACACAGAAAACAAAAGCCACGCAATGCCCTTGCTCTGCACGCTCACGCCGCACTCGCAGCCGCACATGCGCAACCCCCCAGACACAAACTAATGGGGCGCTGGCTTGGGCTCTGCTTCAGTGGTGCTGCCGACGAGCGCCAACGACGTCATGATACTGCCGCAGCGGCCCGTGCTGGCCGGGGGAAGCCTGCCTGATCTGGTGCGGTATCCGCATCCGGCCATGGCGCACACGGCGGCTTGCTCGGACAGCTTGGTGTGCGCTGCTGCGCATTCGACCGAGTGCCAAGGGAGTGTTCTCCAGCATCCTCGCCTCCGCCGCGTCCTTGCCGCCCTGCCTGGTGTTTGCCCGTGGCTGTCGCTTGCGCCGTCCTGCTGCGTGCGCCGTGCCGTCGCTTTCCCCCCCTGCTCGCATCGCTTTCTCCCCCTCCTCTTGCCCGTCAAGAAACGTGCGCTGCAACTACGCACGCGTGCGAATGGTGCAAGACGTTGAGCCCAGCACTTGAGTGCGCCCCGCGCGCAACATGATAGATGCGCCAAATGTGAGGCAGCAACCTGCAAGACTCACGCCACGCCGTGTTTGCTTGCTTCCCGCGGCACGTGTATGTTTGCATGCTGCACCTGCGTGCGCAAAGCAAGCCCGCCGAGGAAAGGGGTGGTGGGGGGTTGCTGTGGCGAGGAGGAGACAGGGCCGCTGACGGCGCGTGGCATGGCATGCTCGCCGCTCGTCTGCCAGGACTGCGTAGATTGGTCCGGTACTGCAGGGGGCCGGCAGACAGCAGGGTTGGAGAGCGAGGCGCATCGGGAGAGCGAGGCGCATCAGCCCATGTGCCTTGCGGCGTCGGCGCACAGCCGGCGCCTGAATGTGTGCCTGGCGTGCTCTCGGCTGCGGGTTGCATGCATCACACGCGTGCCAGGAGCCCGCCCGCGGGGCATTCCAGTGCAGGTGGGGGGGAAAGCAAGGAGGAGCACCGTGTTGGTCCCGCACGCGTGGACGCGGTTTCTGCCGACGAGGTGCTCGAGTGCCTCAACGTTGTCGGCCTGGTATGTACGCCCTTGCCTGCTGCGCGCCGTTTGCTGCTGGCACCCTGACACACGGCAGCGGGCACGCCGTTACGGCCACTGCTCCGCTTCCGTGCTCATAGCCGCCCGCCGTGCTGGGGGTGTGCGTTTGCGGTTTGCCCTGCCCATCTGCGTGTGGTTTGGCCTGCTCACCTCGGTGTGTGTGTGTGTGTGTGTGGACGACCAGGGATATTTAGTGAAGCGATTTGGAAGTGAGAACGAACGCGAGGACTGGGAGCGGGTGCTGTCGGTAGGCGAGCAGCAGCGCCTGCTCTTCGCGCGCCTGCTTCTGCGCCGCCCTGCATTCGCCATCCTTGACGAGTCCACAAGGTCTCGTCCGTCTCTCCCTACCCTGCCCCTCTTGCTCCACGTGTGCCGCCCTCGGTGTGCCTTGTGGCGCGTGCGCGCGCAGGGAGGCACGCGGAATGGTGCCTGCATTGTGTAGTACGGTATGCATCTGGCACCAAGTTGATGTAGTGCTGCAGCAAGTTGCCATGTGCACCTAGGTGGTGCGGCATGGCGTTGCTCAAGTAGGCACTGTGGCGGCCCTCGCCTACACAATCGCCTGCTGACCCTGTGGGCCAGAGCTGGCCCCGGGGCACAGGGTCAGTAGGCGATAGTGTAGGCGAGGCATGCGTGCTAGAGACTAGAGAGTATCGCGCTGCGTAACTAAGCAACGGCATTGCGTTGTGCTGAATGCGCGCAATGTACTGCGGTAGGGAAATGCTGTGCTCGCTGCAGTGTCTTAGTGCGATGCAGTGCAAGTTGCAGTGCGTGCCCCTATGCCACGTGCATCTGAGTGCATGCGCGCACACAGTGCTGTGACGGAGGAGGCGGAGGCGGAGCTGTACAAGCTGTGCGAGACGAGCGGCATCACCACTGTCAGCGTCGGCCACCGCGCGTCCGTGCGGCGCATGCACACGCGTGTTCTCCTCATGGAGCACGGCGGCAAGTGGTCCCTGGCTTCCTCCTAGTCACATGCTCGCCCTCGTCATACACAGGCGTCTCCTCAGCGGTATCTCCTCAAACTACGCGCACAGCCGCGCACACACAAACACGCTCTCATGTTGACTCGCTGGCATGTGCTCTGAGATCTTGGCCACCATTTGCACCGACACCATCCTGGGCGTCTGTGCGCCAGGTGAGCACCTAGCCCTCCTCTCTCGTCAAAGGTCCGACTACATGGAGGTCCGACTACATAGTGCCCTGTGGCCTTTCCCAACAGCAGTATGCCTGTGGGTTTCTCGCGTGTTGGTGGTCGAAAGTTTTCCTTTGAGGCCACACTGATTGGTTTCCTGTGATGCCACAAGCCTGTGCCTCTAGCGGCTCGCACATTTTCGGGTAATGAAGTTAATAATTTACGGCTATAGACGTGTCCTGGACAGGAGAACGAGACGTCGTTTCGTTCGGGGGAGGTTGGTCAGCTCCCACACCTGCAGTGGTGGCGCGGAGGCTGCCATGCACGAGATCGGGAGCCTGAGGGGGGGGGCTGAGAGGGGAGCTTCAGCAGGACGGCATGGTTCGAGTCAGCAGGGCAATTCTGCATGCCTTCGCAACACATTTGCATAGCGTTGTGTTTACTGCATTCCGAAGCTGCGTTGTCACGCGCTGCCGCGGCCTGCCCGGTCGGCCAAAGGCCCGCCCACCGCACCACGCTCCCTAATAATCGAGTGTCACGCCAGTCCAGACGTTTTCAGGCTCTGGGTACGGGCCCAAGAGAGAGCGCAGCTCCATGGACTTGGGTTCCGAAAAGTCGCCCTGCAACACCCGCAAGCCTCAGTCCCGCGGCACGCACCTTACCAGCTGGCGGTACGCGCGACGCGGGCAAGGCGGATGGGACGGCAGCAGGCGAGACAGGAGGAGGGCGGACCTGCGGCAGGTAGTCGAGGACATTGGTCTCGGGCTCCGCGGGGGCGCGCCACTTGAGGTCCTTCTTGGCGTACCCAACAAACGGCACCTCGAACGCGTCCTCGTCAGCCCACACGTTTTGCTTCTCCGGGTCGTACCCGTCGCCGTGCTCGTCAGTCCACTCGTGTGGAGTTTCATCCAGGCCCGCCAGCGGGTCGTCCACCTTGTCGTCGAGCACCGTGCGCCGCTGCGACGCCCCCGCCGCGCCCACCGCCACCATCGCGAGGACCAGAGCGAGCGCCCAGAGCCCGAGAAGCACGGCCACCCGCGTGTGCCGCACGCCGCGCGGCGCCGGTGCCCCCTCGCCCGCCTCCACGCTCCCGTACGAGGCGTGCATGGTCGGGCCGCTTGCGCCTCCCGCCCGCGCCGCCTCCCACGGCTCCCTGACTCGCTGACTCCTGGGGACGGTGTTTCCATCGGGTGTTTCCATCTCCAAGCGCCGCGCGATGAGGGACGGCGAGAGAAGCTCGATTCTCGCCGCCAGCAGACGGGCGGCGGAGGCGGAGCCGGGGCCGCCGCCGCCGCCGCATCATCCGCGCGTGGCTCGATGGCCGCTCCTCGTGATTGCCGCGGTCGTTGCGGCGGGGGTCCTCGACGGTGCCGCCAGGGCGGTGAGTGAGCGCCGTGCGGCCGTGCGGCGCCTCCGCGCGGCGAGGCGGGGCGGCGACGTGTGTGCGGCGGCGGCGTGCGAGCCCGGTCCCATGTGCGCTGAGAGAACCGGGGCGTGTGCGCGCGCGAGCGCGTGTGCAGCACCTGGGTTTGCCGTCGCAGGACGTGGGCTGGGGTCCTGCGAGCCCTGCGAGACCGACGCTGCGACGGTCAGCAGCGCGGCCGCGGGCTGAGTCGCTCCTGCAAGTGGCGAGACATGGTGCTGCAGATCGCGGCGCTGCATCGGCGAGCTCAGCGGGGTTGGGCGGCGGGCAGCGCGGGGGTGTCGCCAGGACAGAAGTGCTGCTGCAAAAGGAATTGGGGGGGGAGTGCTCAGAGCACTGGAACTGCAAGGAGTGGCTGGTGTGCCAGGATGGCGTGTGCTCAGCGTGCGAGTCGAACTCGCAGTGCCAGGAGCGCAACCCATCCCGCCAGTGCTTTAGCGCCCTCGACTGGGCCATCGAGGGCGAAATTTCAGGCAACATTTGCAAGCACAAGCCCCTTTTCTTCCCGCTGACTTGGTCAGATGGGGCCATAGCGCTTGTCACGTTCCTCACCATCGCCCTCGCTGCGCCCACGGGCACGGGCGGCGGCGGAATCCTGGTGCCCATGTACATGATCATTGGCGAGTTTGCGGCGCACTCTGCGGTGCCGCTGTCCAAGGCTACCATCCTTGGGGGGGCAATCGCAAACAATGTCATCAACCTGCAGCGGCGGCACCCCTTCGCCAACAGGCCCATTGTCGACTTTGATGCCATCCAGTTGCTCGTCCCCAACCTGCTCGCAGGCACCATCTTCGGTGTCTTCCTGAACGCGGTGTCGCCAGACTGGCTGATAACGGTTGGTCTGGTCATCGCACTTGGGTACAGCGGCTTTTCTGCAGGTTGCATCCAAAGCGATCCGTGCGCCAGCCAGCACCGCAAGCTCCTGCTCGCGCGTGCTCGTGCCCGCTGCCTCCCGTGTGATCTGCACCTGCCGCTGCGCTGCCTATGCCGACGACGCGCTTGCATTGCGGCGTGTGGCCCGCGGTGTTGGGCGGGAGGTTGGGGGTTGACGGTTGACGTGTTGACGTGCGGGGTGTGCGAATGGGGAACAGCCAACAAGGCCTGGGGCATGTACGCCGAGGAAGTGCGGCATGAGGAGCGGGAGACGCAGCCGCTGATGGGGGGGGTGTCGAAGCAGCGCGAGCTGCCAGCCCGACACTACTCGTTTGACACCGAGGACAACCTATCCAAGGACATGTACGAGATCGTCGACGCCGAGTCCAAGACCAACTTCAAGGCGTTTGGCGTGGTGGCGGCGGCGTGGTTGCTGGTGTTCACATGCAGCTTCGTCAAGGGCGGCAGCGGAACGCACGCGCTTGTTCCGTGCGGCTCGGCCGAGTTCTTTGTTGTGGCCTTCCTGCCCGTGCCCATCATCTTGGTCATGTCATGGCGTGTCGGGTCTCCGCCTGCCCTCACCGCCTGCCCTCACCGCCCACCGTGTCCCTTTCTCCCGCTTGCGCTCCCCCCGCGCATCGAGTTGTTGGCATGCACCCCTGGTGGCGCCCGCCGCGGGCGTGTGACGCAAGTGCTGATGCGTGCAAATGTGTGGCGACAGGTTGGCAGTGCATGAGCGATTTGAGCGCAAGCGCACCATCGGATTCCGCTTCGCCGACGGTGACCCCCTGTGGACGCTGGCCAACGTGCGCCTCTACGCCTTGATCGCCCTCTTCGTTGGTCTCTCCCCCTGGGCCGCGCCCGCCGTCAGAGCACGCGTCTCCCTGTGCATGTGTGCATGTTCAGGGATAGGCTTGCGTGGGCCTGTGCATGGAAAGGACTGTGCATGGAGAGGACGACATGACGACGCGGAAGAGGGCGCCACGCATTGGCCGTGGCGAGTGCCGAAAAGCGCTTGCACTGTGCTGGCGGCAGCTCTCTGGCAGCACGAGGTGTGACACGCACCACACGCATCCAGGTGTAGGGGCCGGGGCGTTGGGCATCGCGGCAGGAACGCTGCTGTCGCCGCTCCTGCTGTCGGCCGGTATGAATCCGCTGGTGACGGTGGCGAGCACGGGGTTGATGGTCATGTTCACTTCCTCCTCCACTGCTGTTCAGTACCTCATCCTCGGTCGTTTGCAGGTGGCCCCCATACTCTCACGCGCTCACTGCACTCTCAACGGGCCCGCCTTGCGCGCGCCGCCCACGTGTCGCGCAGCCCTGCGTGTCCGGACGTGAGGCATATTGGCTCGTGTGGCGTGTCGCGGGCACGCATCTGCATGGCCGGGGAGCGCAAGGTGCAGTGGCCGGGGAGCACTCGTGCACGCCTCCCAGCAAGCGTCAGAAGAGAAGAAGGCCGTTGGCTCCCGCAGGATAGGAGACGGACGTTTTCCCGGTGTCTAACACGCGACGCTGCCGTGGTGCGTGGTGGTCAATGGTGGCGGGACATAACAGGGCGACTACGCGGCGGCCTTCATGGCCATCGGCGTGCTGGCCGCCATTGTCGGTAACACCTTGATCAACTACGTGGTGCGCAAGTATCGCAAGACGTGGTTCGTCATCGCCATCCTTGCCGCCGTCATCCTCCTTTCCACCATCCTCCTCGGCTACACGGGCTTCTTCCGCACGTTGCGCTCCTACCTCCAGGTCTTTCCCGCGTCCCGCATGTCGCGCCAGCCCCTTGCCTCCCGCCTGCTGCCATGCACTGTCAACCTGAGCCGTGCTCACGCCGCGCCTCCCGCGCTTGTACTACGCGTACTACGCTACTAGTGCGCCACGCAATGCCGGTGTGCTGGGTGCGCACGCTGACTGGGAGCGGAGAACAACAGGATGAAGACATGGGGATTCGTGATCTGTGCAACGATCGTTCGCACATGTTGAATGAGGAGGACGCGGACATGGAGACGGACACGCATCAATTTCCTTGGATCTCTCCTACCGCCCTCTTCTGATAGTCACCAGCATGCCTTGACAGCATGCTTGACGCCACTCGCCACATCCCATCATTTGAATGCATACAGTGTATAATACAGTACACACTCAACATTTTCAGCTCTTGATACCCAGTGGTGGCATCCTGGGAGCGAGCAAGCAAACCACGCACAGGACGTACGCGTGCACGTGACGTGCGTAGCCCAGGCTCAGGCGAGGCGGTCGCGCCTCTTTGGCCAGGCTACACGCATCGGCTCAACGAACGAAACGCTTGCCCGCGGCGTGGGAATGGGAGGCGAGTGCTTTGGGCTTTGTACGCAACAGCCGTGCAAGCTGCCATGTCCAATGAGTCATTCCAATCAGTCACACCTTAGGTCAGTCCCTCGCGTGCAGCGAGGCAGCGGGGTTGGCAATCAAGATCTAGAGCACTCATCTAGCGCACTGGCGCGTGCGTGCTGGGGCTGGCATGTTCGGGCTGCATGGAGCCGTGAGTGCGGTGGGCGAGCATCGCTCCGGTGGGCGCGCATTGCTCCAAGGTGATGCACCTGCGCAGATGTGGCGCGCTGTTGCTTCTCCACGTTGGAGACGGTCTTGCCGAGGCCTACCACGAGGTTCTGGATGCTCTTGAGAGCTCGGGTTTCGGCCATGTGTTCAGAGTGCGCAGGCGGCGCAGGAAGGAGCCTGCCACCAGCTTTCTTGCCACCGCCGGCTGCACCTTTGCCCGTACCGTTCTGGCCGCACGCTCGCTCGTGCCTCCCTTCTCGCTGCTCTCTGCTTCTCGCTCGGCCCTTATCGCGGAGCACTTGCTTGTTGGCCATTCTGTGCATGTCGGTCAGTCCGTGCACGTCCCCTGCGGACTGGACCAGGGAATACGCTGAGTGGCAAACGTCCGAAGGAGCCTGCCCGCGTCGTTCGGCACCATGGTGCGCCAGAAGCATGCGCTCAGCATCGTCGCAGGCCTCGACCAGCTGGAGCAACGCATCTTCTTCCACCCCGGCATGCTGACTGTACACGCTGTGCTCGCTGTAATACCATGATCCATCTCCGCCCTCACGCAATCTTCGAATACTCGCAATCGTCCGCGTATTCTTGCCGCCGTCGCCCACTCTTGCGCCGTCCAACCCCCTTGTGCGCATGCCCGGCGAGGTGGACGCGGGACGGGCAGGACTGGGTAGGCAGTGATCGACGCCAGCTTCTGGGCTGCACTTGTTCACGGGGACACGTGCCTCCTGGCCGTGGTGCAAGTGCACAGGGCGAGCGGGAAGAGGCTCACTGTTGCTGCCGCTCGCCGCTGAGCTCCCTCGCCAGGGCGGCGCCTGCAGCGCTGCGTCCTTTGCAACAGGCCGGCAGGAGACGGCTTGCCCTCCATCCTCCATCTTGGAAACGGCCCAGTCGCCAGAGGCAGGCATCATGGTCCAGCGCGCGGCGCCTGGTGCAGCACGCGCCAAGAGCGGCCTGGCGCTACCAGATGTCACAAGCGTACGGCTCTTGTGCCCAGCCGCGCACGCTTCAGGTGCCACGGCGTCGGTAGACAACTCCTCCGTCTTACTAAACACCAACTCCTCCGTCTTACCAAACACCTCGGTCTTGCCGTGTGCTGAGGGGCCTCGAGCACAAGGCGCGAGGAGAGCAACGCGGGCGGCAACTGCCGACATAGCATTCTCCAGCATCTCCACGGCCTGATTTTGCTGGGCCAGTTGCGCCTGCAAGTTGCGACGATGCCGTCCGAAGCGCGCCTTGCCTCGCAGCACTGCTGCCAGCATCAGCTCGTGCCGCTCAAGCTCCGCCTGCAGCATTCGCCCAAATTGGCTTCATGTCACCGCACGTGCACTCGGTCTCACTGCTCGCTGTATATAGACTGTATATAGGCTGCATATAGGCTGCATATAGGCTGTATATAGGCTGTGTATAGGCCCTGTGGGCCAGAGCTGGCCCAGGGGCACAGGGTCAGTAGTCCACGGGGCACAGGGTCAGTAGGCGATAGTGTAGGCGAGGGAGGGCGGCTGGCTTTGCAGATAGGGGCAGGCATGGCATAGCGCATAGGAGCATAGGAGCACGCGTGCCACACTTTGCAGCATGGCTGCAGGCACTGCACGCAACATCTCTCGTACATCAGCCCAACATCTCTCATGCATCAGCCCTTGTGCAGAGAGACCAGCATGCTGGTCCTCGCCTACACTATCGCCTACTGACCCTGCGCCCCGGGGCCTACTGACCACCTGCTCTTCCTGCAGGGCGGTTCAAGGTGCTGCTGATCACAGACATGATATTGTAGGCCAATACTAATGCGCCTGCACGCACGCACACACACACACACACACAGACGGGCGTGCACTGTGGCAGACGAAAGCAGTGCGTGCAGACGAAAGCAGTGGGAGGGCAGCGGGGGGCGCCTGGGAGAACAACCTCAGTGCCGCTCTCAGGCGTGATGGCAAAGCTGGATTCGTTGGAGCAGTGCTGCATCATGTACTTGATACTGGCCTCCGTCTCGGCCATGGACACCTTGAGATGACGATACTCGCCATGCACGCGCTTGCTATCCTCCAACGTGTCTTTGCACTCGCGGTGTATTACCTGCAGCGGTGCTCAGGTGCTCAACAAATGAGCCCCCAGATCTGACCACCTGACTGACCAGATCTGACCACCTACCTGACCAGATCTTACCACCTACCTGACCACCTAACAGACCACCCAACTGGTCCTAGCCCCTTGAGCGCGCAAGACCCCAGTCGGGCATGAACACAGCACAGCACAGCACAGAACAGCTTAGAACAGCTTAGAACAGCAGGAGAGCAGCACCTTCATCTCCTCGCGCACAAGGGCGACCAAGTGGGCGTCGCCGAGACTACCGCTGCAGACCAACGCGACGTTACTGCCGTGGTCAAGCATGGCCTGTGAGGCATGGCCAGTCATCAGATTGCATGCGGCTGCATCATGCGGTTGGGTGAGGTGGCGTGAGGTTGCATCAGGTTGCATCAGGCCGCGCCAGGTTGCGTCAGGTTGCGCGCCAACCACGCCGTGCGCGTGTCGCCACACACGCCCACGCCCACGCGCACGCAGCGCGTGCTGCCACCAACTAACTGCCGGGTGCTGGCGATGCGTCATCGAGGCGCTAAGGCGAGGCAAGGACAAGGATGGCTGGCCAAGGCGGGGAGCAAGACCTTGCAGCGAGTGACAGCACCCCGCAGAGCCTGCATGCACGTGTCTATCTCGCGCTTCACATAAGCCCATTTGTAGCGCAAAAGTTTTTTGATCTCCTGCAGCGAAATCTTGGCAGTGGTCTTGATGTGCGCTTCATCTTGCAGGCTACTGTAGGAGGACGTGTCCCCAGACCAAGAGACAGCAGCGCTGCACGGCTGCTCGCATGCCTCCTCCTCCGCCTTGCCTTCTGCAGACTTGTCGCTCGTGAGCGTCGCACACGCTGAGGCAGACGATTCCGCGGGATGCTCGCACAGCAGCCTGTTCTGCAACCCGTCCTCAAAGGCGCCCCACTTATCGCCCGACCACATTCCCTCCGAGCCCCCAGTGTGGTCCGTATTCTCAGCAACGCCTCCCTCAGGAATCGAGAGGGCACCAGGGGCCTCGAGTGCTACACCACTCGCCTCCCCCTGTGCTACACCACTCGCTTCCCCCTCTGCGCCCAGGGGCCCAGAGCAGGAAAGCAGCGCCAGCGCCGTCGATTTCTGCTCGCCCGCGCGTGCATGATCTTGGCCTTGCATGTTCTGCTGTTCCCCGTGGTGGGCGGGATGAAGATGATGGTGTTGTCCAAGATGGTGTTGTGCAAGATGGTGGTGTTGTCCAAGATCTTGCTGCACAGATGCCGCGCTCACGTGCGCACCCTCTGCCTTCTTGCATTCTACTACAGTGTTGCCGGCCATTTCCAGAGTCTGCAACGGCACGGCGCGCTGCATGTCTCTCGATAAGACAACCATGTTGCCCTTGGTGTCTGTGATGCACGCAGATCAGAAAGCAGAAACGTATAGCGGGGAAGGACGATGGTAACGGGGCGAGAGCCTAGAGCACTAGAGCACTAGAGGACGAGAGCACTAGAGCAAGGCACGGCAGCTTGCTTACAGCGCTTGAGCATCAGACAGACCTGGCGAATCGTAGCAGGATGAGACAGAAGCCAGCGAGACAGGCGACTCTACCGGCGACGCCGTGTGTGTGCTGTCGCGACTGACCGGTCCCAACGCCTCCTCGACGATTTGCTCCCAGTGCGGCACCCGCAGCTTAATCAGACCTGCCATATCACATTCGCGCCAGTTACCACCTTGGCGCCCATTTTTACCTTTCATAATCGCGCTCTTTTCCCGGCTTTGGTGCGCGGCGTGACGCATGCGAGCGTGGTGTGCAGGCGCGAGCGAGCTCTTGATTAGCAAGAGGTGCTGGCCAAGGTTGGAGGCAGATGCCATGTCTGACCTGAGTTGCGAATCGCAGAAGGAGACAGCGCTTCCTCGTGTGCCTCCTTCTCGTTACCGACGCTGCCGTCTCCTTGGCCGCACAGAGGACTGTGGCTGGGATGCGGGCCTTGCAGAGGCGCCGTGTCGACCACGTGACTATCATGTTGCGGCAGGGACAAAGCACCAGGCGGCGTAGCGCTCCTCACTGCGCCACAAGCGTTGTCCCCGTGCTCTGCAGGCCTCGTGTGCGTCCAGGGAGACGGCGCAAGCTGCTGGGGACTGTCCGGAACGACGGGGCCCTTTGTTGGAACGAGTGCAGCGAGGGGCTTTCGCGATGCCCTTGCCACCGCTTGCTCCCCCTGTGGCGTGCCGCTGCTGCTGAGCGAGACATCCAGCATTGTGTAGGCGTGGCATGCCGCGGCCTGCCTGTCGTCGCAGTTGTGCACGCTGCCGTGTCTCCCCGTGCTATCGGCGGTGCATGCCCTAGCGTCATCCTCATCCGACAGCCGGGAGATTTCTTGCGAGATACCAGAGAGATCACTGGCCTTGTTGATCAGAAACTGCACAATGCTGGCGCGCGCCTCGCGCTGCGGGATTGCCCGGGGCGCGAGGTACGGGTGCTGTAGCGCTGCTGCCGCGCTGATACGGCTGTTTGGACACCAGTCGAGCAGCCGCGCCAGCAGGTCGTGCGCGTCGTCCCCGAGGCACGCGAGCTTGTCGCGCAGCGTGGCCGGCATCGCCTTGGCCGGCAACACCAGCTGGTCGTAACCGCTGCCGAGATATGAGAGCTGGGCGCGCGAGGGGAACCCAAGCGTCTTGAACATCGTAAAGAGCTGGTTAGCCGGGTCGAAGCCGTAGAAAATCGGGGAGCCCAGCAGCATTTCGGCGAAGATGGCGCCAACCGCCCAGATATCGACCTCGGCGCCGTCTTTTTCCGACCCCATGAGCCGCTCCGGCGTCCAGTACCAGCGGTCGTGCGCTCCGTCCACAAAGCTCTGCATCGACGCGCAGCTCGAGTTTGCGCTCAGCCGCGAGTCCTCAAAGCCCTTGCCGCCGCCCAGCTCGACGCGGCCCGCCGCGGTGATGGCGACTGTCCACGGGCGGACGTACCGGTGCCGCTTCCGGTGCGCGTGCACGGGCGCCAGCGCCTCGAGCAGCTCCACGAGTATGGCCTTGCAGATGGGCTCGGGGATCGCGAGCCCCGCCGCATCGCCCGGCGCGCCCGCCCCGTCGTCGTCCTCCCGCGCCACTACCTGCAGCAGCGTCGAGAGCTGGCATAGCCGCTGCCCCGCCGCGCTGACCGCGCCCGCGCCGTCCTCGCGGTCTGGCGGCGCGTGGTCCGCGATCGCATCGTCCGCCATCTGGCGGGGCGCGTATTTTGACTGAGATTTTCGAATGCTCTTTTTTTTTCTCGAACGGTTCGTAGATTCAACGCCGCAACGGTTGCTCGCGTCGCCTGTGGAGGGGAGCAGGATGACGCTCGACACGGAGCCAATGTACTGCGCGGAGCAGATCAACATCCCCGACAACCTCGGCGAGATCCTCAAGGCGTACGCCAAGGAGGTCATCCGCCAGCAGCCCGGCAACATCTACGAGTTTTCGGCGCGCTACTTCGCGCAGGTGCGTCGTCGCCGCTGGCCCGAGTCCGGCCGCGGCCCGCTGGTCGCGCCCGCGCTCGCGCTGCGACGCCGCCGGTCCGCCCGCTGCCGCCGCCCACGCGCGCGCGCGGCGGGGCACGCGTTGTGTGCGCGGCCGCTGACGCCCCCCGCCGTCCTGCTGCTGTGCGCACCGAGCAGCTGGACCAGCAAGAGGACGACTTTGTCGACCAGGGCGACGCAGAGATCTCGCGTGAAATCGTGTACCGACTGGTCATGGAGTGCCAGGCGATCGGCCGGGAGGATATGGACGTCGGCAAGCTGCGCGAGCTGTGCGAGCAGTCAGGCGTGCCCCTGGGGGCAACATCTGGGATTCTCGAGCTGATACTCCCACCCGACGACACCTCTGGGAGTCTGCGGTGGAAGCACTTTGTGGTGGCGTTGTGTGCGCAGGTGGGGGGGGTGGAGGATGTCACGGGCTTTGTGCGGCTACTGCTGGACCCTGGTATGTTCGGCAACGACGAGGGGCAGCTTGCGAAGACAGAATTCATCACCCTGTTTGACTGGTGGTCGTCCATCGACACGAGCATCAGCGCGGAGCTCAAATCGGCGCTCTTTGCTGCCCTCGACCCCAAGGATGACGAGGTGCCTCTCTTTTGCCTGGTGGCGCGCGCAACTGCCAAATGCTTGCCCAAGCGCGGCCGTGGGCTCGGACAACAGCGAGCCCAGCGAGCCCAGCGAGCCCAGTGAGCCTGAGTTCTGCACGCGTAATCTGTCTCTTTTGTGTGCCTGTGTGCGGGCGGTGGCAGCTGCGCTCTCAGGCTGTGTGTGCGTGTCGCGATGGTGCCCGCACGCGGCTGGTCCGAGTGGCGTCACCCGGCGCATGCGCTCGTGCGGTGGCTGACATGGTACGCGGTGCGGTGCTGTCGGCAGGAACTCATGTCCTACACAGAGTTTATGGATGCGCTCAAGACGGCCTCGGAGGAGTGAATCAAGTGAATGCTGGTCCACCCGTCCGTCAGCACGAGCACCTGCTGATATTCGCTTCCACGCAACACACTGACACCGATTCCACGCACCACGCCAGCACCAGGCCGCCGCCTGAGCCGCGGCCAGCACTCTTGCACAGTATAAGCTGTATAATAAACGGACTTCCTTTTGATTCAGGAGCGCGCAGGGCCAGCGCTGCAGGACCCCTCGTGCGAGCCCTTCCCACGAGTCTCCCTTCTTTTGCGTCACTTTCCCTGCCATAGGACCGCTCAGTCGGGGGGGGGGGGGTAAATGCAACAGCACGCATGCGCACCA
>Ga0115006_10001654_pt1 | contig 14108 bp, 17 predicted proteins | sample ArcOceMetagenome_3_FD_88943 | JGI IMG/M metagenome (GOLD analysis project Ga0115006, IMG submission 88943) | Marine eukaryotic phytoplankton communities from Arctic Ocean - Arctic Ocean- Svalbard ARC20M Metagenome | ecosystem: Environmental > Aquatic > Marine > Oceanic | place: Arctic Ocean...
CAGACATCAGAGAGAGAGAGAGAGAAGAGAGAGAAGAGAGAGAAGAGAGAGAAGAGAGAGAAGAGAGAGAAGAGAGAGAAGAGAGAGAAGAGAGAGAAGAGAGAGAAGAGACAGAAGAGAGAAGAGACAGAAGAGAGAAGAGAGAGAAGAGAGAGAAGAGAGAGAAGAGGAAGAGAGAGAAGGAAGAGAGAGGAGACAGAGAGGAGAGAGAACAGAGAAGAGAGAGAGAGAAGAGAGAGCGAGAGAGCATGCGTGCGTCTGTGTGTTACCTAGTTGACTACCATCCAAGAGCTGACCCCACAGACTGCCATCCTGCAGGCACAGTACCCAGCCAAATCCTTTGAAAAAGGCTGTCTTGTTAACGACTGGCCAACCAGCACTCTCAGAAAACTCAAACACCCGACCGTCGGCACCTAGCTCCAGCTTGGTCTCCCTCTGCACGATGCTACTATCCATCACATCTGGTGATGATGCTGCGGCTGCTGCCCGTGGTCGCGTCGGCGGTTGGTGCTCGTGCCCGTGCCCACTGACACTGCTCTCCTCCGCGCCCAACTGCTTTTGATCCTGGCTCTGGAAACACGAGGCAGCGGTGCTTGTTGCACGATTTTGCACATACTGAGAGCCGGAAGGGACGGTGGACGCACCCGACACCCTAGAATGTTGCGATGCTCGTGAATGCTGCGACGCTCGTGAGTGCTGCCACATGTCAGACTCGCTGGACGGCGCCGAGCTTTCAAGCCATAACGACGATGGGCTCTTGATGTGATGCACTACAGCGCTCGCTTGCTGCTTCTGGCGCTGATGCTGGTGCTGGTGCTGGTGCTCATCCTGGGGTACACGGGAATGAGAGGAGCACGGCCGCGGCTGTTCCTTCAGTCTGTGCATGGCATCCTTGTGGGCCATCACCACCGGATACTCCACTTTCGCGCCCTCTTCTTCTCTTCCATGCCCAGACCTCGCGCATCCAAAGAGCGAGTCCGCGGCACGCGTACAATGCTGGAGACATGCAGACGCGTGTTCCAGCAACTTATCCTCATCCTCGCCTCCACTACCAACACCCGTTACTACCAACTCGCTTTTGTGGGCCGGGGTGAGAGGTGAGGAGGCCGCACCCCCACCAACGTCCCCACGCCCCGTTCCCTTTCGGACCACGCGGCGGCCGCCGTAAAAGTCGCACTCGAATGAGGCAGAAATACCTGTTTGCTCACTTGAAAAGTCAGTTGGGTGTCTGAGATCGCGACCTGATGGCAAGCGTGCACATGCAAAGAAGCAACACACTTGGATGAACGCACCCGAGCGACCATCGTTCATGAGGCGAGCTCTGGCAAGCGGCGAGTAATAGACTGCAGAGCACACCAAGACGTTGACATGCAGTGAGATTGCAAGAGGTGCAGCCAACCAGAGCGCCCAAGATCATCCGCACACATCTCCGCGCACTGATGAGTCATGTTGGCGTTGTGCGCCAGTGCGTGTGCAGCGCCACGGGCAAGAGGACACGCACCGATCAAGGGCGTTTTCGACTGCACGAGCTTGATGACTTTACACGCATACTGATAGAGATGGCGCCATGGCTTGCGCAGAGCCTCAATTTGCTCTTCCTCGTCCTCGAATGGCACGTGTCCGCCGGCGTCACAATCTTTTGTGCCCTTGGTAGCATTGGCACGTCGTGATGTGCGCACTGACTTGCCGCCTGCGGAAATGAGAAGAAGCGGACGGGGAGTGGGAGCCCGCACATAGCAAAGTCAGCAGTGTGTGTATCTACTTATGCAAACACACACACACGCACACACACACACATGCTGATGCACCACATGCGCGCAACGCGGTTGCTCCATCCATCGACCTCACCGCAGGCCCGGATACCAGTCGCCTGCGACCCTCATACCAATCACCTACTGCGCCAATTCTATATCCTAAGCCTGCGGCGAATATCTGACGATGGAGGACGGGGGACATCAAGACACACCAGGCAGGATGATGAGGGAGCACGCATCGTGCTTAGACACGACCAAGACACCACCCTGCGAATCAATGGACAGTCGCGCGACCTTGGTCTCGTACGCGTTGGGCTTCATTCGCGTGGTATCCACCACCTGATGGGAGTATGTGGAAGCGTGTTGCGTGGTGGTGGTGCGCGCGTGGTTTTAGTGTCACGCACTTTCTTCCTGCGTGGTATGGAATCAAATCACACATGTGTGGGCGCACGCCATCGCACGTGCTCTCACACGCACAGCACGTACCTCAAGAACATCCTCCTTGCGTTTGTTTCTGTCCTTGTCCCTTGGATCGCGTCTCTTCGGAGTGCAAGGGTGCGAGCTGCACGTAAATGGGTGCGTATGCGAGAGAGATGTGCGCTAGTGAGGGCGCAAGAGAGACGCTCTGAATGTCTTTACCGCTGAAGCACAGTATATCATGCGCAGTTTAGTCATCGCCACAGTGTGTATGCTGAGAACTAATCTTCTGCGTACATACTAGGGTAGGAACGCACTACGTTTAGCATGCTGTGCGCGGGCGTGTGCATGCTTGCGTGCAAGCATGATGCATGCACAGCACGTCTGTAATTGTATGCGCGCATACGTACATAGTGCATAGTATATCAAAAGCACTTACGGGGTACTAGGACGAGTGTAATGAGCGCTACGACGGATACTGCTGTCCCTCCCGCCGCCTCTGTCAGCGCCCTCCCCTGCCCCTTCCCCGCCAAAGACACTGCTGCGGGCGGAGGAGACAGGCGTCGCAACCAAGTGGCTACGCGCTGAGAGCAATGCACTGCTGAAGCTCTTGTCCTTGTGCTCGTCACTCGCCCTGCGCTGACTGGGAGAAAAATTGTTGAGTCCCCATCTCTCTTCCGCGCTCCCTCTCCCCCGCTCCCAGGGTTGGCCCGAGTTCCCCACTTCGTTTCTGCCTGCACCTTGAGCATGCTGCCACTCTTCCCTCCCTCCTCGCGACGACTCCGGTACGGGTCCACCGCCAACCTTCCCTCTTTCGAAACCCAGCTCGTCCTCCCACCATGCCTCTTTTCTTCGTTCCGGCGCGTCCGCGAGTGATGACCGCAATTCTGAGGGGATTACTGGGACAGGCGCAGGAGCTGGTGGGGAGGGGTGCGGCAAAGGTGGAGACGAACTTCCGTCCGCTCCAGACGCTCTTGCTGACCACTGTTTCCCCTGCATACTACCACCACTACTCCGCATACACAACTCCTCGTGTCCGCCCGCGCCAGGTTGCATACACCTAGCCCCCCGCACATCCCAGCCCCCCTCGTCCGCGACCACTGCTCTCGCTTCTACAGAAATAGCGATACCTTTCCCGCCAACAGCCTCCACAGAGGAGCCGGATTTGAGACGATCACGCAATGCCCTTCCAGAGCTCATGTGTCTGCCAAACATCGCACACGCACTTCAGGTCATGTGGGCGGGCACGAGAGAGAGAGAGAGGTCGGGCTTGCGTTTGTGCGTGCGCGTGTGCGCGAGGGCACGCGCCGCGCTTAGTAACTTCGTGATGTACAAAGGATTTTTGGGTCACCAACACCCGCACAAGCGCACAGCGCCGCTCGCTTTCTCCTTCTGCCCTCTGCACTTGCACTCTTTCGAAAAGCACAATGGAAGGCACTCACGGAGAAGGCGCAGATGCTCTCAGACTTTGAGAGGACGCGGAAGTAGCGTTGGAGTAGGTAGTGGAGGTGGCATTGGAGCCAGAGCAGTGCGGTGAAGACGAAGAGCGCCCTGCACTTCCGCGCCTGGACCACTCAGCCAACCCCTCCTCGTCTTCCTTCCCTGCACCCCTCTCGTTCCTCCGCTGCGCCGCTTCGTCTGCATTTAAATCATGGGATGAGGTGGAAGCACAACGTCCGTGGAGGCGAGGAGACAGACCCTCTCCGGCCGACTGCTGCGCCAGTGTGCCTGGCGCACGAAATAAGCAGGTGGGCGACGGAAGCTCAAGAGGGTCCCGACTGTCATGGGTCCCAGCGTCGCGGTTGGGCGCCGTTCCAGCACCAGCATTTGAATAGATGCCCGCGTGTGCGCAAGGGCTGCCGGTACTAGCGTTAGTGCGCACGGCGGTGTTGGTAGCTCCAGTAACGAACGCAAGTTGCATGATTGCGTCTAGCGAGATGCGACGCGACGGATCTCTGCATCATTTGTTGCAATGTGCCCATGGTGATGACAAGCCATGCGGTATCAGCAGCAGGACACAAGTTTACACCCGAGTGCGGCGCGCGTGCTTGAGCCTACGCTTTTGAGGTGCACGCACGCAATGCCGCAGAATAATCACGTAGCGGGTGGTGTCCGCGAGAAAAAACAGTGTCAAATACACAAACGGCCTGGTCAGACGCAACATGTACCTGACAAGCAGCTGCGAAATGAGGTCAGCAGCAGCGGGCGACACATGATCAGGCACGCTATACTTGACATTCGCAATGCGACGCAGCGTCTCCTCCACGCTGTGGGACTCAAACGGTGGAACTCCGACGAGCATGGTGTACAGAAGACAGCCGAGTGACCACACGTCAGACGCCAGCCCGTGCGGCGCGCTGGAGATCACCTCTGGAGACATGTAGTTGGGTGTACCGCACATGGTGCCGCTCTGTTCGTATTTCAGGTGCATCACCATCAGTCTTGATGTCACCATACTGAGAGATTGTGGTCGTAAATATTGTCATCACATTACATATCATCATTCTGAGTGCATTCTCATTTTGCTTCTCATCACCACCACCACTCCTCCGCGGCCTCGCTCTCCCCCCCACTCGGACACTCCCTCACTTACCTCGCCATTTTCGCCTTGCAGCACCACGGATAGGCCAAAGTCAGAGATTTTGACGTGGAGGTCCGAGGTCAGGAGAAGGTTGGAAAGCTTCAGGTCGCGGTGCACAATGTGGTGCGCGTGCAGGTACTGGAGGCCCGCCAAGACCTGAGTAAACAAGCGCCGCGCCTCTGCCTCCGGGAGCCCGCCGCCGCGGGCGCGGATGTAATGGTACAGCTCGCCGCCCTCGCACAAGTCCATCACGAAGTACACGCTGCTGCTGTCCTCGAAGAACGTGTGGAGGCGCACAACAGCCGCATGGTCCAGCACGATGTGCGTTTCGGCCTCGGTACGCACGCGCTCCGCAAGCCCCGGGCAGGTTGCGATGAGCGTCTTGTCGATCACCTTGATCGCCACCTGCCTCCCGCTGTGGCGCGAGCGCGCCTTGTACACGTGCGCGTAGCTCCCCTGCCCGAGCAGTCCCAGCAGCTCAAAGTCCTCTCGGCGCTGTCCGAGCTCCAGACACGCCCTTCGCCGCTTCGCCCGCGCGGCACTCTCCTCCTGCGCGGCCATTGTGCTCCGCTGCGGCGCTGTCGGCGCTGCGCACGCACGGGCACCCCCCACCGGCTGCCGCCGGGCGGCGCTGTGCAGCGCGGCCATGACGCAACGCGCACACACGTGCGCCGACGACACGCGCGGCCGACACGCCGGGACAGTCAGCGGCCGCCTCCCGCCTGCCCCTGGCGCCCGCGCCCGCTCTCGCCCTCCACTGCCACACGGCACATGTCGCAAAAAACGGCGGGAAACCCCAGTACCCAGAAGTCGGAATCGCCTTCCGGTACTCGATGCCGCTGGCGTCCGACCGCCACGGGCGGCCACGGACCCCGGCTGCTGCCGCGAGGCCGAGCCCGCGCCGGAGTGCCGCGCGGTGTGTGTCCACCCCCTGCCCACCCGTCCGCCCGCCACGGCCGCCGGGGAGGGCAGTATGCATGCATGCATAGATGGGACAGGAAGCGAGGTTCTGCGAGAGCTAGCATGCGCGTGCCATCTACACGCGCAGCCGCGTCCCGAGCTCACGTACTGCCCCACGGGACGGAGCGCGTGCCCGGTGTGCGCGCGTTCTCAGTTGCGCTCACTCCTTCGCCGCACAGGCCTGTGGCGGGAACCGCGGACGGCGCGGGCCCCCAGGGTGGCCGGAAGACGCCCGCGGGCGCCGCTGCACGGCCGCCCTTGACCCCTGGCGGCGGAAGGAGTGACGCCGTCAAGCGCCTCGAGGCCATGATCGCAGGCGACAGCAGCGCCGGTGGCGCCCGACATGTCGGGCGTGCCCGGGACGCGGCGGCGGACGACGGGCGACGGAACCGCGATAACAACGACCGGCGGAAGCAGGACAAGTCTGCGGCATTGGGGCAAAGGAGCTCCGCCGACCGCGAGGGGCTCTCCCACTCCCTCGACTCGCTGCGCGACAGGTAAACCGCCGCTTGGCACGCGTGTGCCGAGGAGTGCCCAGCAGTCCCAGAAGCCGTCCAACTCCATCCCCACACGCTGACGCATGTGCATGAGCAGCAGAGATGCGTCACCCCCGGGGATACCGCCGGTCTCGCCGCCCCGCGACGGCGGGGGCAGGCGTGCGGAGGGCGCTGGCGATGGCACGGGAGCAAGCATGCTGATGCGCGCCGAAAAGATGCGCCGCGAAGTTGAAATGGCAATCAGCGACGGCAATTCGGCGTGGGGTGCGGGTCCAGGGGAGGATGACGGCGGCAGCGGCAGCACTCGGCAAGGCAGAGCGCGGGCCGCCTCTCTGTCTTCTGAGCGCACGCATGAAGAGCGTTTGGAGCCACGCAGAATGCGAGAGTCGGGCGGCAGAGGTGGGTGGGGCGGGGGCAGCGATGACCTGTCAGAGGTCCAAGAGTACCAAAGATCGGCGGCTGAAAGCTTGGCAAGGTTTCGAAAGGCTGCCGATGACTTCGTCAGTCCGGGAAGGTCGTTGCGACAGCAAGGGCGTGAGCGCATGGAGATCGGGGCCTGGCCGGAGAGCGGAAGGGGCGAAATTAGGGACAGGGGCATGGACAGAAGGAGAGAAATGGAGCGTGAAGAGTGGGCGGTGGACGGAGAACGGGACTGGGATAGGAACAGGGGAATGGACCGTGATCAGGCGCAGGCGTGGGAGGAAGCGGATGCAGAGAGGCACCGGGGTAGGGGCAGGGACAGGGACAGAGAGAGCGACAGCGAGCGAGCCAGGGCGGGGGAGCAAGAGGATGACGTGCGGCGCATGAGGAGGGATCGGGAGAGGGAGTGGCAGCGCAGGCGAGTCGGAGAAAGGGACGAAAAAAGTGATGAGGAGCAGAGAGGCAGAGAGTGGGAGAAGGCGAATGCGAGGCTGCAACAAGATGCAAGAGAACGGGGAGTGGACGAGCAACGGCCAGGGAGAAAGGGACAGAGGGGAAGAGAGGACGCAGATTGCGGTGTGGGAGGGGAGGCTAACGCTGCATTGACGCGGGATGCGGTTCCCGTGAACGCGAGTGTCGACGAGATTCTGTATCGGGCGCAGAAGACACAGGAGGCCGCGGTCCGAGCCTTGTCTCCTGCAATCGGCAGATCTCACTCGCCGGCTACGGGTCCGCGAAGGGTTCGGGAGGGAGAACGTGAGCGCGAACCGGGGCGAGGCTCAATGTCTCCTCCGTCGCACTCTTCTCTCCTGCGCTCTCTGTCGCCAGCGTATGTTTCTGGAAGACCTTTCCTGGGGCGTGCGCCTTCGTCTGACAGCGAGATCGCAAGAGATGAGGGGGATAGGGAGGGAGATGCAGGGCCGCGGAACACGAGCGTTGGCAAAAGGGAAGAGCAACGCGGAGAGCGAAGGAAATTCGACAGGCGGGGAGTGAGAGATGAATGGGAGAGGGAGAGGGAACAAGATCGTACGCGGGAGTGGGAGAGAGAGCGTGTGAGAGAGGAAGGCAGACATGAACAGGTGATGAACAACAGTGTCAACATGCTCAAGTTTTTTGACAGCGACGCAAGGAGAGATGGCGACGGCGACTGGGGGGATCGCCGTGCATATAAGGAACCACGTGCAGACAAACGCACAGACACCAGCTGGGATGTGGCGGGCAGGGACAGGAGCGCATATTCGCACACGACAGATTATCAGCACGCGGGAATGTACGCGGGGCCCGTAGGCGGAGGACGAAGGACAGAGGGGTATGAAGAAAGCCCACCAGCTGATCAGCGGCTTGGATACACGCCAAGTGCGCATGGGACGGAAGACATGGATGGAATGGGAGGTCGGGCGATTGGCCGTGGTCAGGGTTTGGGTGCAGACCGCAACGTTGAGAAAAGGGAAGAATTCGACGAGGAGGCCACAATGGCAATACGGGCTGCTGAAGGTGTGTGGATGTTGCGTGCGTCTGACCTCAGCATTTAAGGACTAGCATTTGTGGACATAGAGTGTGCCCAACATGTTTGGGTGCGGATGCATTGTGCGTGCGTTCGCATGGACGCCGACTCTTGCGCGCGCACACACACATGCGGATGCACGGATACGGCGTGTTCATGCACACTTGATAGCAGGGCACGAGGGAGTGAAAATGGTCGAAAGTGCCAAGCTACGGTTGGAGGCGCAAAAGCAGCTGTGGGCGGTATGCTCTTGCTCGCTCATCTGCAACTCGTCGCGAGGTCACTGTGTGTTTGTGTGACAGTTGTCTGCGGTTGGCGCAGGTGGATGAGATGCTCGCGCGTACCCCTCTGACCAAGAAGACGGGCGCCGGTCGCGAGGCCCAGAGCTGTGCTGAATGTGAACACGAGCACGGTTCCACGGCGTACAGGCAGGATTCCCTAGGCGGCTCGACGAGAGGCAGTGAGGATGGCAGTGAGGACGCGAACAAAATCTCGGTGCAAGCAGGACTGCGTAATGACGGCGGGGCTGATGTTCGGAGTGGCCAAGATGAGGAGCCGCGCCTGCGCCAGCAGCAAGCGGTGTCCCGAGCCGGCCAGAGGCCGCTTGAGTCCGGGCAGGCCGAGAGGAGGCAGCAAGGGGAGCGCAATGAGAGCACACTGGCACGCGAGAGAGTCGAAGCTGCATCCTCGGGCCTGGAGCATGATAGAGAAAGTGCGGGGAAACCTTCGCCAATGCTGGCATCTCAGGAAGCCTCGCCGCCGGCTCGTTCTCGCTCCCCCACGCTACTATCACGAGAGGATGCTGAAGTGCGTTGGCAGCAGCAGCAAGAATGGATGCGGCAGTGCCGAGAGAATTGTGCGCAGGCAGTGAAAGCTGCGGCCCAGGTGTGTGTGCAAAACTGACATTTTGAGGAGCATGTATTTGCGTGGCACAGATTGCTGTCCACTCTCTCTGCCTGCGCATGTTTGCGTCGGCTCGTGAAATCTACCTCTGTAAATTGTACGCCCCTACCCCCGTCGTGAACACGCACGCATGCGCGCGCTTCACAGGCGCAGCAAGCGGCAGAGGAATGCAAAAGAATGGTTCAGGAGCAGGGCACGCGCACGCACACCCTTGATCACGGTCTTCGCGAGCTGTACGAGCGTGCCAGTACACATGCTCAAGATTCTCAACGGTAATGCACTCTCCTCTATTGATCCTTCCGCCCTCGCGATCCGGCCGCTGCTGCCGTTGCTAACACAACACGCCATCAACACAACACACCACCACCAGGCACGCAGAAGCAGCATTGAAGGCAGCAAACATGGCAGAAGATGATCTGCGCCGTGCCGCCAGCCTCCGCAGCCAAAGTGCCAAGAATGTCAACGCCATTCGGCAAAGCATGCCTCAGCCCCCGTCTGGCGATTCTGCGCCTCCAGCTCCCGAAAATGTCGCTGAACGGGTCTCTGAAGGAGATGCTGCCCGAAGCCATGCCTCTCAAGCAGTGCGCAACGTTCTCGCGCCGGGCTTACCCCCGTTGTCAAATACGTCTCAGTCCAGTTGTACGGTGTTTGCAACCTCTGCGAAAACACACGCGACTGATTCCTGGGCCGTAGGGGCAAGCAAGGGTGGGAGCGGGAGTGGGGATGGGAGTTTGCTGGAGTTTAGGGAAAGGGAGGTGGCAGCGGCGATGGAACATGACTTGCTATTGGAACGGGAGATGGAAAGGACGGGAGAGCAGGGTCGGAAAATGGAGCAAGCGAGAGAGGGAGAAATTGCCTGGGAAGAACGAGATAAGGAAAAGGAAGAGCTTGAGCAGAAAGACAGGAAGGAAAGAGAGACGGAGAAGCGGGAGGAGGCTGCGCGAGCCGCCGCGCTGAGATCTAGAGAACAGCGAGCGAGAGAGGAGGCGGAGATCAGGAGGCGGGAGCGAGAAGTAGAGGAGGATGATAGTCTTGACTCGTCGTCGGGTAAAAAAGCGGAAAGCCACGTGCGTGCAGTGGGCACTTTAAGCATGCAAGTCCTCGAGTTGACCAAGGAGCATGATCTTCTGCTGGAGGGGCGGAAGGGGATTGGGGAGCAAGGAAGCAAGCGTAGACATGAGGAAGGGTTGGGTGAGGTCGGGAACAGGAGGATTGACATTGGTGTGGACAAAGAAAACTCGTTGCAGGGTATCTCGCTGAGAGATTTTAAGAGAGAGGTTTCTGAGGACGGGCGGAAGCGGGGATTAGCGGACGGAGACAATGCGGCGTTTATCAGACGCGCTGGTGCGGGGGGGTATACAAATGGGGATTACCAAGGGGTGTATCGGGATCTGCATGATGAGAAACGAAAGGCGGGATATCGCCAAGCGTTTGCAGCGGTGAGCGTGAACCCAGATCTTGCTCTGGCACGCAGTCTTGTCATGTGCATTGTCCCTCGTGCGCAAAGATCTTCTCTCGTTTCCTTGCTCATTTGTTTTTGCTTTCTGGTCTGGCACGCATTCTTGCTCTGGGTGAAAAAATATGCGGGTGCGTTGTGCAGGCACAAAAAGATGTGGCATGGCGGCAAGCGGAGTCGGCAGAGAGTATCTCGGATGGGTTTGATGACGTGGAGGGAAGGAAAACACGTGATGCATATCCGCATAAGTGTGCAGACTTGGAACAGGGGCGAGAGCAAGCACTTGATCGTGATGACGGAAAGCAAAAAGCTGCAAGATCCTCCGACTCTGTTGCAGACCCACGGTCTGTTTCTCCTGCCCCCCCCCTACTCTTCCTCTCTGTGTCCATCTGTCCGTCCCTCTTCTCTTCTCTCTTCCTCTCTCTCAGCCTCTGTCTCTCTCATTCCTCCCGCTCCCTCTCTCCATTCCTCTCTTCATTTCACTTCTTCCTTTCCTCTCTCTCTCTTCCTCCCTCTTGTCTGCTTCTGTGCCTGTGTGCGTAGATACATAGATACACAAGCATGGGATGTTGACTGGAGGGGTGTGCGCAGGGATGCTGTCTCGCCGTTGGGGGATCTGTCAAACAGGCGAGCTCTGGAGAAAAAATTTCACTATCAGGTTTGTATGATTGCGCGATGTGGTGCGGTTAGCCTCCAGTGAGGGCTTAGTAAAATTTCAGAGTATTTGTTTGAAAGATCAAACAATGGAGGCGCATTTCCCGTAAGTGACCTAAAACGTGTGGACCCTACCTGAGGTAGGCAACGAATCGGGAAGTCACTTGCCCACTTGCCGATTGCCATGTCACAGCAGCCTTGCAAGCGCACGGAAATGTCTGGAGTGTCAAGTGGTGGTTCACGTTTTTCGTGTTGGATATTGAGGATCAAACAGACTGTTGCGTGAGCTCGCTTACTTGCATGCGCTCGAACATCGACAGGCTCTCGACAAAAAGGCTCTGCACATGCAGTCTCGGTGGGATTTCAACGGCCGCCGTATTAGGCCTGAGCAGGTTTTCGCCTTCGTCGTGACTCGTTCTCTGTGATTTCTCGACGTGTTTTGCGGCGTGGGGTTGTTCATATGCGCGCCTGTATGCGTGCGTGTGTGTGATGCAGGTCGAAAATTCATTGCCTGCTCAAGTCGCAGTGGATGGCGAGATTGTGCGTTGCGAAAGTTTCGATGGCATGCAAGAGCTTGCGGACATGCTAAGCGGTGCTGCTGTAAAGGAGGAGAACGCGGGGTATGGCGGAGCAGGCGCACGTGCAGCGAGTGCTGAGCAGCAGACAAGATTGGTGGAGCAGCAGGAGCTGCATGAGGATGCGTGGGCAGCGGAAGAGGCTGACATGATCAAGAGATCAATGGTCGCGCAGCGTGAAGCGGTGACGTGCACCCTGACCCAACATTGCCCTGTTGTGGTGTGCCTACGTGGCGCCGATTCTATATTTGGCGGCACTGTCCTCACGCTCCTTCCACTTGTCTCCTGCACGAGTGCGTAGGAGCAGGATATGACGGATAAGAATGTATAATCCATTATCTTGCAATTGTCCTTTACGCACGCAGGAACGAGTGATCGCAAAGTACAAGATGAAGAGTTGTGCGACGCTACCCTCGTCGTCGAGCTCAGGTGCAGCTGTCGAGGGGCTCCAACCGCTTTCTCCCCAACATTCAGGACCTCCTTCTCGCGATCCCAAAGCAGCCGATGCGGCGCTGCATGGCGCGGGGGCGCAGGCGGAGAGCGGAGTTGCCAGTGCCGCAACAGGGAAGTCGGCGCAAGTCGTGCGCCCGACGATTTCAAGTCGCGTCGAAGATCAAGGAATGCCGGATGCTCCTGCGCGGGAGACGAGTCCGCCCTCTCGTCAGAAGATGATTAATGCCATGACAGCCTCGACTGCTGGTACGTTGTGTCGGGGGGAGAACGCGGAGTTCTATGCGTGCCCGCCTGCGTGCGCGTGCGACACAGCGTGTGTGTTCAAAGATGTAAATTGATGGATGCACACTTGGTTGCCCACAGAACTTCGTTCATTTCTCGCCGAGAACAGCAAGGGAGGCCGAGACGGTGGTGCGGGCAATGTCTTCGAGAGCGGTGTTTCGCCTGCGTATCATGTGCCAGGTGGAGGTGCTGGCAGCGTGGCAAGAAAGGGGGCGGGGGAAATCGGGGCGGGGCGCGCGGACGGGGCAGAGGACGGTGAAGATCCGGTCTATCTCATATCCGCACGCGCTCTTTATCGTGTCCATCCGTGCTGCGTTTTCGACCTGCACTTCTGGGTTGCTGAGGATATTTCTTTCATTCACAAGCGTTTGACTGTTCTCCGTTTGTTGCGCTTCCCTGCTCTCGTGACAGGTGGAAGCTCTGATGAAAGCCCGCGTGTCACGTGACCGTAAAATCAGCGAGATCAAAAATATGCTCACCAATCTCAAGATGTAGTGCAGTGTGCGTAGGTGGCTACTGGCAAGCCACAACGGACGGAACGGCGGGCGAGCACAAGTGCCCCACCAACGATGCGCAGCAATATCACGCGTGCCCTATCAATAAAGCTGGGGGAAGTCATGAGTCTTCAGAAACAGCGCACCACCAGGCGCATTATCCCGTGCACCTCGCCTTCCTCTCCGAGAGTATCGTGAATCACCTCACTCCACAGTCCACAGTCCTCGTGGACGGCCGCACTCCCAGGCGGCCCGAGCACGGAGACAGGAGCAGCCCTCACTCTCGCCGTCAGTCACGGTTAACAGCGGGCGCCCTGGGTCCCTCTACAGTATCATCAGAATACAAATAAACTCCCCCTGGGCCCCTCTATAGTATCCGATGAATACGAAGAAACTCCTCCTCCCTCAGGAAGGTAGCACGGCGGAACAAGTCTGCTACAGTGTAGTAGCGCGGTCGCGCTCGGGGTCCTCCTCGTTCACGGCGTTAGCCCCTGAATAAAGTTTTCCTCCTCCTCCTACTCTTTGCCCATGCCACTGACACCGACGACGCCGTGACGCCCCCGACAGCAGTCTCTGACTGCCTGAGCGCCAGGGCCGCCAAGAACAGACAACAGTTCAAACTGGGAAAGGGTGCTCAGGAATAAACTTGAAGTCCCTCTCTCTCAGCTGAGGCTCCCCCGGGCCCCTGCCAGTGAATGTCACCGTGACGGTGTGTGTTGGGTGCTTATTTTTAAGGCACCGGGGTCCAGCCCCTTACGGGCCCGGGACTAACCAGCGTGCGCCAAAATGGCCCGGTACTCCCTCCCAGAATCCCTCGCTGTCCAGGCTCAACCGTGACTGCATAAAGCTCTCTCCGAGTCTCTGCCAGTGCCCGGCCCGGGTCTGGCGCGGGCCCGGGCCCGGAATGTTCCGAAGTTCAAAGTTCAAAAGCCTGAGTCACCGTGGCACGCTCAGACGGTTTCAAGTTCAAGCCTGAGTTCCACTGGCACAAGTTCCACTGGCACTGGCACTGAAGACTTAAGAGTGGTTTCGAGCCCTCGGGTCTCGACAGGCCCGGCAGGCTGCCGCATCAGCAGGGACTATGCGCACAGCTCAACTCTCATGCGAAAGCTCTTGCCGGTGGGCTGTATCCGATACAGTCTTAGGATGGGGTTCAAG
>Ga0115006_10001655_pt1 | contig 14104 bp, 4 predicted proteins | sample ArcOceMetagenome_3_FD_88943 | JGI IMG/M metagenome (GOLD analysis project Ga0115006, IMG submission 88943) | Marine eukaryotic phytoplankton communities from Arctic Ocean - Arctic Ocean- Svalbard ARC20M Metagenome | ecosystem: Environmental > Aquatic > Marine > Oceanic | place: Arctic Ocean...
GTCTCCTACACCTGGGTAGCGCGGTCGCGCTCGGGGTCCTCCTCGTTCACTGCGTTAGCCTTGAATAAACCTTCCTCCTCCTCCTCCTCCTCCTCCTCCTCCTCCGCCTCCTCCTCCTCCCACCACCACCACCACCACCTCTGTTGGGTTCTCTCTCCCTCTCTCCCTCTCTCCCTCCTAACACTCTCAGTGCCACAACACGCAGGCTTGACAAATACTTTTATTGGGTTCGAACAAACTACAAATAGGAGAGGGCAAGACTTTCAATCTTCGAGCTGCAGAGATCGAGCTACCCTGAGCTTCAATCATCGAGCTGGGTAAGGAGCGCCACGCTGCGTCGGATCCAGTGCGCCGGCGGCTGGTTCCCGGTTGGCACCTCGAGCAGACGGATAAAGTTGGTTGAGTGGCCGGTGGTAGACAGTGTGCCCGCACGAGACGACACCTTGTAGAAAGGAATGTTGTACATGCCCGGCGTCTTGCCGTAAGTGGCGTCCTTGATAACGGGGTCAAGCCAAATGACGGGCATGTATGAGTGGGTCTCGCCGAAGTTCGACTCCACAATGTGGCCCAGGTTGACATCAAAGCGAGCGCCCTCCATGTACGACCCGTAAATGTACACGCCCTGTGGCGGACTGCTGGAGATGTCTTCAGGTGTCATCTTCGTGCACTCGGTCCGGAAGTCGAGCGTGTCGATTGCAATCTTTTTGTCGCGCGCATACGTCTGCACGGCTGCCGTCATGTATCCCTGCGGGAAGAAGAAGGCCGACATCCAGAAGCTATCGGGTGGCCCTTGCGTAATCCATTTGTCCATGAACTCAATGCGCGCGATCAGATCCTTGTACCACGAGCCCAGGGGCTGCAGCGACAAGTAGCTCACCTTAGCCCACAATGTTGGCACCTTTTGGAACTGCAGCGCTGTGAACATTTCGTCCAGCTCAGACGACATAACCACGAGGCCTTTGATTGCGCGCTGCAGCTCAGCGAGCGTCACCTTGATTTTCTTGAGCATTTTGTTGAACTTGCCCATTTCAATGGACAAGAAAGTGCCGAGTGAATTCAGCGTTCCTTCCTCATCCTTGGAAAAGGTGATTGGCGACGAATTCTCATCCGTCAGAAGGCCCGGCAGCTTTGACGCAAGATCCATGGCCAAGTTCGCAACGACATCATCAACTGACACGCCACCCCCTCCCCCTCCGGTGCGAGGTTGTGACGAAATAATAGTGTCCAGGAGGTACCTTGTCTCGCTGTTCTCGAACGCAATGGCCGCGTTACGATGCAGGCCAAAGACTTCAGGCGAATCCGTGAGGGGAAGCTGATCAATGTAGGCCCTGACGTCTTCCATCGAGGCGGCGGCTGGCGGCGCGTACTTGCCGTCAGTGGTGTAGGCGTAGTTGTCGTCGTCGACAGCTGGCTCGCAGATGTAATTCACCAAAATCGCCGCTACAGTGCGCTGATCCATGTAGTCAGTCACACGTCCGCCATAGTTGACGTCGCCAATGACATATTGCAGTGTCTCGTAGGGCACATGGTGCTGCTCTTCGATGTACATCCGCAGATTTGCCATAGCTGTTAGAATATCTGACTGATTCCATTCATACCGAATATTCCAGCCGATGGGCCCGTACTTGCGGCGCTCCTGGATAGCAGCGTGGAAAAAGCACAATCCGAAGAGCATCTTCTTCCACGGGCGGATCTTCGAAGTCAAGTCGGGGTTCTCTGCAGACTTGTCGTTGAAGTAATCGAACTCAGCATCTGTCATGTCCTCATACGTTCGCTTCAGATTCGCACGCAGACCCTTCGGAGGCTCGTTCGTCAGTTTGATGCCGACCTGCAAGATACTGGCGGGGAACACTTTGCTTGGCATACTGCTCAGCCAGAGCCTGAAGTCATCGTTGAGCTTCATCGACTGATGCGACTCCAAAATCACTTCCAAAGATGGCATCCAAGAGGATGCAAGATGGCAATTTTGCAGGCACACCCAATCCCCAGACTCTCTGGCTGCTGAAATCAGCGCCTCGGCGATTGGGCCTTGACCCTGCCCAAGGGAAATCATCCTCAACCGCTCGAACACGCCGAGATCCTTGGCCAAATTGTATAGGTACATGGTAGGATCGGCACCAGTGGACAGCACGAAAATCATGGGCACAAGGGGCGAAGAGTCCTTGAAAGAAGCAGCCAGGTCAAAAGGTGGTACGTCGATAAAGTGCTTCCCGAGGTTCTGAAGGATGAAAATTGTCACGGCGTCGACTACCTTTTCATCACGCAGCACACGCATCATCAAAAGCCGCTGGAACGGACTAAGCTCTTTTTCCCATTTGCCCGGCAGTGGGGTGTCCTGCGGTGCGGTACAGTCATACCACTCCTTCCAGCTCGACGTGTCTGTTGCGAACGAGTCGAGGAGGCCACTGAAAGCCTTCATCTCCTCGAGATTCTGGAGCCCTCCGAGCATATCGTTCTTGAGCCAGTCTTCGGCAGGGTTCGGAGGCAACTTTTCAACAGCCACGAAGCCACCCTTGGTCAGGAAGAAATTCCACTCGTCGGCAGAGATTTTATGCTGCTCCACCATCATTAGCTGGATGGTGATCATGAAGGAGAACATCTTTTTGTCCTTCTCGAAGAGACCTCGACAGACATTTGTGTACACGTCCTCCGTGACCACCTTGATAATGGTGCCCACGCGCTCATCAAGATTGTCCGACTTCGCGCTCTTGTCCATGCAGCCTGAGAACAGCTGCGTGAAGAATTGCAGGGAGTACTGGTACATAGGGTCCACACTACCGATGTTGGCAACTACGAAATACAGAATTGAACCGCGTTTTGCTACGGGCCTGTAGCCCTCGCATGCCGTCTCAATTCTCAGCTTAGTCTCCTCAGCCTGAGTTAGCTGCTCATTAATCTCTTTTGACGCGACTTTACTGGCACCGAGAGTGGCAATCAGTACTTCATCATCAAGAATGTTGCCCTGCGAATTGGCAAGCATATACAAGATCTTGTCTTCAATATCCTTGAGCTGCTTTTGGCCGTCGGCAATCTTCACGACAAGCTGATTCTTTTCCTCCTCGAGTTCTGGGCGCTCGTGTGCCACCACCTGCACGAGCAACTGGTCCTCCAGCCCCTGCAGCGTCACTGTGAAGTTGACAATCGTGACCTTCACGCAAATTTCTGGAGAGTAGTGGGGGTTAGGCAGCTTCGAGGTTACGTAGAATCTGAAGTCTGGGCTGTAGTCGACGTCGGTGTCGCCAAGGCGAATCAACAATCGGCCTGATTGCTTGAATACAGCTTTCGATAGCACAGGCTCAAGGGCGGGATCAAGAGTCTCCTCCACGTTCTCAAGGAGTACGGGATTTCCAACTCGGATACAGTTTTCCAGTGTGCGCAAGTATGTCGACTCTGTCAGCTTGATTACCTGCACTCGGTTCGCCTTCTCCATCTGGCGGATCCAGCGAACAGCCTGCGTCTGGGGATCAATCATAAGAGGCCAGCGACGGCCCTTTGTCACAATAATACCATTCTCGATGGACAGTGGGTCTGCAGGAAGGCCCTGAATATTCCAATTGCGGATGGTCGGGGGATCTCCAGTGATCCTCTCGAGCGTGAAATTTGGATCCACGGGAATTTCCCTGCTTTTACACGTTTCTATCCACGCGCTCATCATATCTTTCCTAAAGGCCATAGTGAAGGGCCCAGTGTACGCAATTGTGCCCGCAGACAGCAGGATGTTACCAGTGAGATCAATCTTGTCCTGGTTGAGCTGTTTGAGCGACGCTTCCCATCTGACCTTTTCACTTGCAAGGCCTCCTGTGAGCTGCTCAGCACGCCCCAACCTCGCTGTTGAAAGATCAGACTGCTGCTGGAGCTCATCACGCTTTGCGAGCGTAGACGCCAGCTTATCCTCGAGCTCTTTGACACGCGCCAACACCTCATTCAGTTCTGCGTTCTTCTTTGACAGCTTTTCATTCATAGCAGCCACTGACTCCTGGGCTGCCTTCAGCGCTGCCTTCTTGGGCTCGACGTTCTTGGCCACTCGCGCATAAACATCCATCGCGCGTACCCACATACAAAGGGACTTGGCGGCACCGGATTTTTTGGCAACCTCATCCGGCACGAAGTCTTCTCGTTTGATGTACTTTTGCAGTGCCTTGATCTTCTTCTCCGGGATATTATCCTTGTCATACTTGGCAAGGGACTCCAAAAAGTCAGATTTCTGTAGCAGCTTCACTGACCCCTCCTTCCAGTCCAATTTCTCGCCCATCAGCACGCACACAGCCTCCATGGTAAACTTCACCATTTCGGGCGGATTTGCAAATGATTTCATCTCTTGGATGTCTTTCTTGTCGAGAGAATCCAAAGCCTTTACTGCAGAAGCAAATGCTGGCAGTGCCTCATCGAGATCTTTTTGCGCATCAGCCCCGATTGCCTCTGCTTCCTTGGTTGCTTCATTCACTTTCTCCACTTCTACCTGCACATTGGCCTGCACAACAGCAGCCGCTTCCTTGTCTTTGGTCACGACTGCAATAAGTTCCGTCGTGTCCTTACCAGCTTGAGCAAGAACGGGCTGCAACTTGATGATCTCGGCTTGAAGATCGTTTACAATTGCATTGGTGCTCAGAAGCTTGTCTACACCGTTTTGATAGCGAAAAACCTTAGCATTATTGGTTTCACGTTCACCTCCCAACATTCCGGTGTAGAGGTTGATGAGTTCCAAATAGCTGGTCGGGGTCACATACGTGTAGCGGCGAAGCTCCGACAAAAATTTCTCGGAAGATTCGCGCACAGTTGAGTGGATCGTCATACAGACCTCGGCAACGGCGTCCTTCATCGACTCGCTCCCGAGATCCACCTTCGCGAGGAATTGCAACGCCACCGACTTCAGTGCGTCTTTCGGCCACGGCATAAACCAGTCAATAGTGCAGCAATTGACGAGGGAAGGGAACATTCTGAGCCTGTTGCGGAACGCAGATCCGACCGGGCTGAAAGCCAACACCACGTGGAGGTTTTCTCGGCACAGCTGCACAAAGTGTGCATAAATGACGTCGCGCGTCTCCAGCTTTCCCGCAGCCTTTGCCAATGGCCGGACTGCTTCCACAATTTTGCCCATCTCATCAGCAGCAAACAGATCTGGCACTTCGCCGGCATTCAAGATATTGTTGATGTCTTCGAGGAAGGACTCCTTGATGATCTGGGTGTCATTAAACAGGAACACTGTTGGCTTATTTTCTGCACCTGCTTGCATTAGAAGCCTTTTCAGGTCCTCATGAAACTCGTTGACACCATATCCGCGTGCCAATTCAATCTGGAAACACTTCATGTCTGCAATGAAAGCAGATAGCCTGGAAAGGCTCTGCCTGCCGCTTCCACCAACACCTACGAGCAGAGCATTGCCTCTTGGTTGGCGGAGCAGTCGAGAAATGCGCCCGATATGCTGGATAGCATCTTTGAAAAATACAAGGTCCATTGGCTTGTTTAGGTTCAAAGTGTAGTCTTCTGCAAAGTCCTTCAGAACTTTGGAGGCTTTGTCCCAATCATTCATCTCGATGTATGGAGCGGGCTTCGTGGCCAAAAAGTCACCAAAACAAGCATCTCCAAAGTCGCTGATTGCCCACGATTTTTGGAAGTGCGTTTGGAGTACGCTGATAACCTTGTCATCGAACCAGTTTTGGTCTTCTTCGTTGATCAGTCGGTCACGGAACACACGGTAACTTTCATGGCACCATAGTCGAAGCATCATATCAAGGTCCGTCATGTACTTGGGCTCCACCATCAAGATTCCCTGGATAACTTTGGCCAGATCGCGAAGATTGAAAGTGTAGTGCGACTTGGTTGGGGTTGGTAGTAGCGCTTTCTGGATGCTGCTGTAGACATCCAGCGTGGCCGTGACGATGGGCTCCCCGAGGGCAGCAAATTCACCAGGGAAATCTTGCAAAAACCCGGTGATAATGGAATTGAAGATCACCTTCATCGATGCTTCTGAAAGGTCAGGGAGGTTGAGGAGATGGAAGTGCCGCAGCAGCCTTGGCGTGACCTCAGATCGCCCACCACCGGGCGGTGCATTCGCGGCGAGGAAGGTAGTCTTTTGAATTTTCTTGAAGAGCCCAATCTTCTTCAAGTCAAAGAATCCGCCATTGTTCTCATCCTTGACGTTGATAATCTGTCGTATCAATTCAATTGGGGGCTGAGCACCATATGTTTCTTTCAAGGGCATGTTCAAATCGTCGATAAGAAATAAGAACTGCTTGCCAGATGGCGGCCCCAACAGATTCTTACGGATTTTCTCCATCTTTTCCTCGAAAAAGGCCTGCAAAGCCCTAGCCGATGTCTGCGCGCTGAATACCTTGGTCTGGAACACGTATTTTTCGCCCGCGTTGTTCAGATAGTCTTCAACAATGACAGTCTTGCCAACTCCCGAGTTGCCCCCCAAGAGAACATGGAATCCCCCATCAACCTGCGCTCTCAAAATATACTTGATTCGAGTGGAATCAACGGTGGGCACTATCAAGTTGAAAAAAGGAGCACTCCTGTCGTACTTGAATTCTGGCACCAGTTCCGTCCAGTTTGTCCAGCGGCCTGTATCTGGATCCACAGTCCAGTCCCATACGGAGAGCTCGAACGGGAAGTCAAGAACAAGCTCCGGGATGACAGAACGAGAGAATTCTTCGAATTTTTTGAGCGAAGCGTCCTGGAAATTGCCTCCCAATGTCCATATGTAGGCAAACACGAAATACTTGTTGAGCATCAAATCCAGATTTCCTGTGTTGACTCCATATTCTGCCCGCACTAGGCTGTCAATCAAGCTGCAAAAGCTGCAGACAAGGTTGAAGTCGACAGAAACAATGTGCTCTTTGCAATCCTTACGAATAAATGCGATAGTTTTGTCAACGACGCTGTCCATCAAGTCTATGATTTTGTCGCCGGACCCAGGGAAGCGTTCGTTCATCACACTATCCGCCCACGACTTCGCGTAAGGGCGCCAACCAAGATAGACTGGCTCGAGATAGACCATTCCGCAGCGACTAACTGTAGCCGGAGATGCAACAGCAAGGTCGTTCACTTCGAAACCCATCGTCATCGTAGCTGGAAGCTTAATGCGTTCACCATTGTTTAGACACAGAGTCTTGTTGTCGTCTAGCACAGTATTCATTGACTCAATCCATATCGCATCCACGGGCCCATCGCACCAAATCCACTTCTTGTTATTATCGCCATTGGCAACAGAATTGCACGCTTCGCGCACAATTGTAGAGATGATGCCATCTGTCCATTCTTGGGTCATAAGATTGAATTCGCCATATAGCTCACCCATGGTGATCGACTTGGGGTTCAATGTAAATTGGTCCACTTTTTCAAATCCTCCGCCGGCGCCATCCTCCTTCATCTGCGTGAAGGCTTGTCCTAACGTTGCAGACACTGTCGTCTTACCAACAGCAGTGACACCGACCAACATGACACCATGGCGGACAACCATGGTCTCGTGCAACTGGATAATCTTCTTCACAAATGGATCCACAATCTGAAGCTTATTCTCGACCAGCTTCTTCTCAATATATTCCTTCACAGTACCGTAATCAATGAGGGGGACGACCACGCCTGGGAACAAGTCACGCAAGATGGCCTCAAACAGGGGAATATCCGGTGCCAAAAACTTTGGGATGTTGCTGTCACGCAGCGCTCTGATCAGCGTGACATCCTCGACCATATTAGGGTCAGCGCGCTTGAGCTTCCCTGCCATGACCAACACAGACTTGACAGCGCGCATGCCAAAATCATAGTGATCTTGAGATGAGAGCTGCTCTGAAGCCAGACGGTACATTGCCGTTTGCTTGCGGGCAAGAGTGAGAGAATCACCGAACCCCTCTGAAAAGAGCATAATTTCTGCAATAAGCGCATAGTCGGGAACCATCATAGCCATGGGCCTGAAAAGTGCTTTCAAATTATCTGGCAGCTCTGTGCGACCTGCATAGCCGGGGTTCATCGTAATGAAGCAGCCGTAATTCCTGTTCAGCCTCATCTCCTTTCCAAAGAAGTCAAACCGTTCTTTGAATTCTTTCAAAGCATCGCAAATAGTCATGATCTGCTGCGCAATCACGGACAGAACTTCAATATCGATGCGGTTGAACTCGTCGAAGCAAGCCCAGGCCCCAGCCTGTGCAAGTCCGGCAAAGAACTTCTCCATCATTTTGAAGTCAAGACCATCCGAACAGTTGAATACCACAACGGGATACGCAAGAGCTTTTCCCAGATCCTTGACAGACTCGGTCTTGCCAGTGCCAGCTGGTCCAGCCGGGGCCCCTCCCAGTAGCAGGTTGAGCGCGCCAGTCAAGGTCATGAAGCACTTGTCTGTCAGTGGCGTGATCACAAGTCGGGCAACCACTCCAAGATACTCCCACGCGTAGTAAAACCACGCATTCGTCTGCCTCACGATAACACCATGCTGATCATCGATGCTTTCCTCGTCCCAGTAATATCGAAGTTGGCAGATCCAGGCAAAGTCCGTGACGGAAGTGACGTTGTCATTAATGAGCCTCTTCGTCACATCTCGAGCATGCACATCAATCACAATGAGATTGGCCATGACCGACCGCTGGATATTTGTCAGGTCTTTTCTGATGACACCAACCATCTTGTCAATCTGCACAAGCGAAAAATCAAGGAAGTCTTTGAGGCCATTCGGGTTGCTTCCGTCGGTGATGCTTCTGATTGCGCTTTCTCCGTTCGCTGTCCATTCAACCTGGTCAATGGTGGAGATCGAAGCAGCAGGAAACTGGAAGAACCAATCTTCACGGGTATCTTCGCTATATGCTTCCCGGGCCTTGATTGTCCAGTCAAGCAGGCTTTGTCGCATCATATTTTCGAGGTCGCACATCCAAAACTCGACACTCTTTGGGGCGGTTGCAACCGGCGAGCTAAACATTACTTTCTCCTTTTCTGAGCTGTTCATGGCCACAAGCAACTTGACAGGATCACCATCTGTTTCCAGCGGTGCGCCGTCTTCAAAATCTGCGCCAACCATGGCATCAAAGCACTTGCGCAGATGGGGCTGTACCGCCATGGGGTCTCGAGTCTGAGACAGAATTTCAAGCAACTCATCGTTCGAAAGGAAATAGAAGCGCGGGAAGCCCATCCGTTTGGTCTCAAGGTAGTCTTCCAAACTCTTTTGGATCTTCTCAAGGGTCTTGTTGGCCTCCTGAAACATTTCGAGCACTCCTGCTCCTGTGGCAGCATCTACAATATGAGGTTTTTTCTTGGTTTTGCGCATGATATCTTTCCAGCTCTGATCCACACGCAAGAACTGAACAGTCTCTTGCGGCAGCTGCTTTTGGATGTCCGGCGCCCCAAAAATACTCTCCAGGTACATCCATGCACGCTGGACCGCAAGCCACTCATCAAGTGTCTCTGCCAATCGGTTGAGCTTCCTGTCCCAGGCTTCAACGCGATCGCGAATGCCCATCACAAATCGAGAAGCAAGCATCGTCTGGAGACCAGCTTGATTGTCCTCAAGCAGGGTGAGGACTTCATCTAACCCCGCCAGGATGAAAATGTCCTTCGAATCCCGATACGGGTTCAGGGTAAAGTTGAAGCTCCTCCATCCATTCTCAATCTTTTCGAGCTGCAACTCCAGCGCATACTCACCCGAGGCAATGCCTGAAATTTCCTCCGCAAAGTCTTTGATGGAGAATACATTCCACTCGATGAGCATATTCAGGGTCATCTCCTTGTCATACTGACGGTTCAGCTTTGCAAAGATTTGCTCCCAGTGACGTTGTCTAAGGGCTTCATTTCCGAGCGGCACCAAAGTGTTCATATACTCTTTCCATTTGACCATCTCCTCTTTGAAACGTAGTGATACATCGTCCTCGCGCTGCTTGTAGAACAAAACAGATTGTTTCAAGGTCGCCTGTACCTCCCTCTCCATTTCTTCGGCGTTAAGGTCGTGCCATTGCTTACTTTTCCAGCCCGCAGGCTCCTTAATCTTCTCGTCCCATTGGCCCATTGCATCCCAAATCACGAACTTCTCCTGAAACAGCTGGCGAGTAGATTCTAGATTGGTGTACTCATGTGGAGTCAAATTGAATAGCTTTTGGTAGTGGGTGTAGGTTTGCGACTTGTGCTCAATGCTATCTATCTGACTCTTGACGTCATTCATCATGGACAGGACTTCGGTGGTTTTTGCCTTAGGATCCGTCGCGCTGCCCGATGCAAGGTCAGTCATGATATCCATAAGGTCCTGGTCGAGACGCTGGATTTCCTGATTCAGGGTCTGCGCGTGTTTGCCGATTTGCGTCGACACGTCGCCTTCTGCCATATCGAGGTGCTCCTGGAACTGGCTGTGGATAGCGTGGAGGTCGTCGAGCTTCACCTGCTCCTGCGGCGGAATCTTCACCTCAAATGTTGCCAGCAGCTTGTACATCTCATCCACTGTCTGGGATTTTGTCAGCAGGGTCTTTTCTGTCTCGCCAATTTCCGTCTTGGACTCGACGAATGCTGCAAACGACTTGAGATCTGTTGGCTTCTTCTGCAGAACTTTGATGCGTGACTGGAACTCCTCCAACACAGAACCGCATCCATCCCGTGCTGCCGAATGCAGCACGTCCTTCATGTCGCCCAGCACATTGCTCTTCCGCTTTGTCAGATTTTCACGGAGATCCTTGCTAGTGACGCCGTAGATGCCCACTACGTTGTTGAGCTTCATCTTGTCCAGCTGCTCACCGAAGTGGCGTAGTTTGAGCATCTCCCTCTTAATGCTGCGAGAATTCGCAATGTGATCTTGGTTGGCAAACTCTTCTTTGGTGAAGTCGTCGGCATAGTTGTAGATTGGATAGTACTGCGAGAACTGCTTGTTCGCGTAATCCCGGGTGTCGCTGAAGTTGGTTTGGACCACGTCATCGACCTTCGAGCATAGAAGCCTGAACACGGCACTATCAAGCAATATTTTACGCAGATTGGGGCCTTCAAGCTTCTGCTTGTCATCAAAATGCGGCTTGAATGCCGCCATGTACAGCAGACGGGGCACGCTGTGCACACAAGAAACCATCTGGTCTGTCATGTTAGCAAGGTGCGTGCTCATTTCGGTGCACTCGGGAATGAAGACCATCTTCTCACGCTCCATGTCAAGATTTATGTTGAAGAAACCGCTTTTCTTGGAAGGGTTCTTCAGGTCCTGGTAGAACATGTCCGTGTTCTGCACCACGAGGAGCAGCAAGCTCTCAACCACCATGTAGTCTGCCAGCTGGATAAATTGAGCCAGCATGGCCACCTCCTGGCGCGCTAACGCAAGCGCACGCGCTCTGTCGATTGCCTCCTGCTTCATCTGCTGCATTGACTTGCTCTTTTGGCTCTTGTGCGACGTAAAGGTCGCAGCCACCTCTAGGCCACCTGCCGGAAGGCCATCCTCAGACGCCCGCACCCTGCTGGTAACATCCTCGCACACCTTCTCCAACAGTGCCTGGATTTTGTCGATGATGGACTCAAAGTCCTTGGACGTGTTGGTGCGCGTTTTCCCCTGAAGCTCGACAAAGTCCTCCACCATATACGTCTGGCCCGACCGGTATTCAACAAGTTTTGTGCTGCGCAAATCATAGCACTGCCGGTTGAGCTCGAGCAAAGTCGAGCAGAACGCACGCTTGGCCAGGAACAGCTTCTTGACCAGTTTCTTGCGGATCTGGGAATACTTCCGGAAACGCACGTTCTGATGCCACAGCTGGCTGGTCTTCGCTTTCAAAAAGTTTTTGAAGAAGGGGATGCTGCGCAGCGTGTTGAACAGCGACGAGCGCCGCCACCATTGCCCAAGCGGAGTAAACTGGGACGGCATCCCCGGCTGGATCTGGACGACGCCCGAGGCGGACATCGTAAAGTGCTCGGGCTCGATTTCCGTTCTGTCCACGACGACCAAGTCGTACGGGCGGAAGTCGAGGTGCGGCTGCGCGCGATTCAAAAACAGCACCTTGACCTCCGAGTCCTCCCCTGTGCGCCCAAAAAACTCGACAGCCTCGTCGCCCGTCTCCGGCATCCGCTCATCGAGCGGCACATCAGCCGCGCTTTGTTTCTCTGCAGCGCCGAGGCGTCAGGGCGGGGCGCAGGCCGCGCGGGGTGCGGGGGGGGGCGGTTGCCAGGAGCAGTAAAAACAGGGACCACGGGAGGGGGAGGGGGCGGGCACGCGCACCCTCTTTCGCCTTGAGGACCGGGATCCGCCCTGTGGATTGCGACTTGGACATGCCGAGCCGCATGCCCGGGTGGCCCCGCGAGCGCAGCGCCGCGTCCAGGTCGTCGTCGTGCTGGCGGGCGACAGACTTGTCGTACGTGAAGAGGTTGCCGTTGATGCCGCCGCTGATGAGCGGCGACGCCCGCCGGGACACGCCCCGCGTGGCATAGTCCATCTTGGTCGAGATGCCCGCCATGTCGATGTCGCCGCTGCCGATCCCGCGGCGCGACTGCCCATTGTGCGCCATAGCTGCCGCCGGGCCGGCTGGTCCCGCCCAGCTGCCGCCAGGCCCGCCCGGAGCGCCGAGCACGCGGCGCTCAGCCGCTGCCGCGACGGCGGGGCGCAGGCAACCCCTGCCGCCCGGCTGTGCCCGGCCTCGGCGCCGGCGCCGCCCGCACACCCGGCCGCGTGTTGCCCTCCTCCCGTCCGAACCAACGTTTCAACTGCCCCTGAGGAGAGCTCCACGACCTGCCCTTAAAAACTGGAATCAGCCCTTAAAAAGCACGAACCGAGATCCGTCCGTCCAGATTCCCTCGGTTTTGAGAGTCCCTCTGGAGAATGGCGGCGAACGACGAAGGTGAGCGGCGGGCGCAGGACCGGGGCACAGGGTGGGCGCGGGCGTGCAGTCGCAGGGGCGCGTGCGATGCATCGCGCTGGTCGGTGGTGGTGCGGCGGCGCGCGGCGCGTGACGGGGACCCGGGCGCGCCCGGGCGGTGCGCAGGTGCAATGCCGCAGGAGGCCAAGGAGAACCAGCCGCCCGAGGCCGCCGCCGCCAAGGCCCCGCTGCTCAAGCTCCTCGACCCCGTGCTCGTGATCGGCGAGCCGACAAAGCCCGCGGTCGACTACAACTCCGTGCAGAAGACGTCGTCGGGGCATGAGGTCTTCTGCGTCCGCTACTCGCCCGACGGCCAGTTTGTGGCGGCGGCGCGCGGCAACGGCAACATCGACGTCTTCTCCGCCACCAAGGGCACCAAGGTGTACGAGCTGCCCAGCGCCGATCTCACCGGCGGCTCCCCCACGTGCTGCATCCGCTTCCGGCCCAACACCGCCTCGTCGAAGACGCGCAACGTCCTCCTCGCCGTCGACGCCGCCGGCACGGTCGGAGCCTGCGACGCAGCAGCCCAGACGCGTCGAACCCGCCTGCACGCGTGCGCGCAGGCGGGCGCAAATGGCGTGGACTGTGACCCGTGTGTGTCGGCGTGATGGTGGGCAGGTGAAGCACTGGCACGTGACGTCGATGAAGTGCTTGCACACAACCTCGGAAGACCCCAACCAGATCTACGCCCTCGACTACCGCCCCGACGGCCTGAAGTTTGCCACGGCCGGCCAGGACTACCAGGTCGATGTGTGCGCGGAGTGCGCACATGCGGTGGTGTCGCCGTGTGAGGTTACACGGTCATCAATGCACATTGCGCGCGCGCAGCGGACGCCCTCTCACCTCGCGCGCTTCCTCGCTCCCACAGGTGCGCGTCTACGACGAGGCGACAAAAACGCTGCAGGCGACCCTGTCGGGCGGAATCGGCTACCAGAGAGTAGGGCACTCGAACCGCGTCTTCTCTCTGCGATACTGCAGCGAGGACGAAAACATGCTGCTCAGCGCCGGCTGGGACAACACTGTGCAGGTGCGCCGCGTCTATCTGTCCGTGTGTCTGTGCGGTTAGGCGGGCGGGGACGGGGGGGGATGAAGGGCGCGCGTCAAGTTCCTGTGGACGGGTGCTCGTGGCCCAAAAAAGGAGAATGGACCCGTGGACAGACGTGCCACCGCGGGGCCTCTTGGTGTTTGTGTGTGCTGTCGTATGTATGAGTGTGCGTGTGTATGTGTGTTTCTGTATGTGTATGCGCGCGCGCGTGCACACACACACACACACACACACACACACACACACACACACACACACACACACACAC
>Ga0115006_10001656_pt1 | contig 14097 bp, 7 predicted proteins | sample ArcOceMetagenome_3_FD_88943 | JGI IMG/M metagenome (GOLD analysis project Ga0115006, IMG submission 88943) | Marine eukaryotic phytoplankton communities from Arctic Ocean - Arctic Ocean- Svalbard ARC20M Metagenome | ecosystem: Environmental > Aquatic > Marine > Oceanic | place: Arctic Ocean...
CAACTTACGAAGTAGAGAGCCACCGATCATGAACCGACACCGTCGAAGCAAGGAGAAGGCGGACGACGATGCTACTGCCCCTGCAATCGGTGGTATTAATACCACCAGTGCGAGCATGAGGGGGCTTCCCGACCCGCCGGCGGGGCCGTCGCCATCGGCGACTCGGCGCAATGGAGCAGGAGGAGGAGGGTGGCATGGCGGTACTACATGTAGTAGGAGGGAAAGTGGGAATGGCAATCGCGATGCGTCGTTCCAATCGGCTGGCGTTCGACGGCCATACAACCTCGGCGACTGGACCAATGGGAACTTTCTGGCCGCCGATCTGTACCCCGTCATTAAGGCACTGCGCTTCCTGGTCAATGCCGCCCTCTCCAATCCGCTCAACCTCCTATTCGCCGTGGGATGGCTGTGGGCATTGCGAAGCTGGCACCATCGCCTCACATATGGCAGTCCCTACACCTCCATTCCCATCAGCAGCAGACGGCGTGGGAGACGACTTGGCGCCAATGCCGCCGCTCCCGACGGAAGGAACGTGATTTCCTACTCCCTGTATGTGGAGAACACATATGGCGATTACAACAACATGTACGACTACCAATACGATGGGGGCGGTGGCGGAGAGGGCTTTTGGGGTGACCACTCCTCCGACATCAATAGTCGGTACTACGATGGCGTCATTGCCAATGCCGACCTTCTTCCTGAAGGTTGGAAAATGAGGGTCTATCATGACGATACCGTACCGGCCGAGCTGCTGGACATCCTGCGCAACAAGCCTGGGGTTGTCCTGGTGGATGTCAAGCGCACCGCGGGGAAGAGCGTCGACCTTTCGGACATCAACAATAAAATGTTGTGGAGGTTTGCCGTCGCCTCGGACCCCACGGTGGATCGGTATTGTATCCGGGATGTCGACTCTCGCCTGGGCGATCGGGAGCGACATGCCGTCGAGGAATGGATAGAAAGCAGGAGGAAATTCCATGTAATCCGCGACCACCCGTCTCACGCGAATTTTGTCATGAGTGGGGGTCTGTGGTGCGGTACGGCCGATGCCATTCCCGACATGATCAAGAGGATACGGAACTTTCAGACGCAAGCGGAAAGTGCCTTCGAGACCACGGGATATATGAAAGATATGGACTTCTTGCGCGATGAGATATGGCCCCTTGCACAGCACAGCATGCTCCAACATGATTCCTTCACTTGCAACAACTACAACGACGCAAGAGGCTTCCCATCGCTGCGGAGAGGCGGTGAGCATGTCGGGTCTGTCTTTATCAACGGGAGGATAAGAGGAGAAGATGTAGATATTCTACAAGCCGCTATAAATAGCGAGAGACAGCCATCCCAGTGCCGAGATCGGAACGAGGTGGAGGCTAAGGCCACGATAAAGGATCCACCAAACCAGGAATACTGGAAAAAGTCGACTGGAACAATGGGCAACGTGAATGGTGAGGCTTGGAGCGATCACGAACTCGACGAAGGATATAGACAGATTCAGCATGAGTTTGTTCGAACAGGCCACCGAAAACAGCAGCAAGACATGGACAAGCCCATCGCCAACATTGGCGGCCGAACCTGCTTTAAGTACGATTCCTCAGGTCCCATACCGGAGAGACAGGGTCAAATCACATCGGATACAACCTTTGGTGCTGCGCTGCGTAATGTCGCCCGTAGACCAGACGTGAAGCGCATAATCGAAACAGGGACTTGGTACGGCGGCGGTTCGACTCATGAATTCGCCGAAGGACTTCAGGACAAAGCCAATTGCGCCACCAACGCAACGCATCACTGTTGCGAGGCCTTCGTCGTGAGCTTGGAGCTCTTCATGCCGGCATTGGAGCACGCCAGATTGTATCACCAGGATAACCCGGTATGGATCGTCAAGGGTTCAACTGTTGGTGTCGATCAGATGGCCAAGGAGAGTGATATACCCGAAGACGAGCGCAATGGCGAGCACTTCCAGCTGTATTACGAGCGTGATAGGGAACTCATGAGCAAGGCAACACCCAAGCTTGAGAAATTTTGCAATTTTATTCGGCCAGATGTTGTTTTAGTCGATGGAAATGAATACACTGGATGGAGTGAGTTCAAGGTGGCGATGAATTCGTGTCGTCCGCGGTACATAGCCCTACACGACACCGGTACATTTAAGACGAAGAAGGTTGAGAAGTTCATTCACAACAAAAAGCCTGAACTATTTGAGCTCATTGACAGTGGTCAAGACGCCGTATCGTGGTCGATATATCGCTTCAAGCAACCAGACGTTATTGATGAGAATGGATTTCGGATAATTGTCTTGACGCAGAAGCGACACTGGAGCTTAGATCGATTGCTCAAGTCGATCAACTCGGCAGAATACGGTGGGGCCAAGGTCGAGTTAGAAATTCGTATTGACTACGACAAGGGAGAATCAGACGACTACAAAAAGACAGTGGAGGTAGCAGAGAGCTTTCGCTTTACTCATGGCAACGTGCATGTTCACAAATACACCAGGAATGAAGGGCTCCTGTTGGCATGGCTGAATGCTTGGAAACCAATGTCGGACGATGAGCGGGCGATCATTCTTGAGGATGATCTGGAATTATCGAAATTTTGGTTCTCGTGGCTGCGAAGGTCATGGCATGAATATGGAGGACGGTCAGATCTCGGGGGCGTATCATTGTGTCGGCAAAGGATGAGGGCATCGGACTCCCAGCACATAATGGTTGAACGAGATGATCCATTCCTCTATCGTCTGCCCGGGTCGTTTGGCTTTTCGCCCAACGCTCGGTTTTGGCAACAATTTGTCAATTGGGCTAAGACGACCGATGTTGAGCACGCGGACCTTTACATACCGGGAACAATCACATCCGACTGGTGGCGGGACTCGCCTAATTTTTGGGAACAAGCCTGGTACGTATCTTCAAATCCTCTTCTTCTCTATCTCCTGGCCGATATACTACGTAGTACATCTCACAATATTTTCTTTGCCATGACAACCTACAATCATGCAATAGGATTTGGTGGTCTTGGTCGAATGGGCGGAGTCTGTACACGCTCTATGTCCACTCGCAAAACGGTGCGCTCGTTGGTCACTGGGCGGAACCTGGCGTACATGCCGATGCCGACAGCGAGGTTGATCTTGAGCGCAATGACGAGCTTTTGCAGTCGATGGAGCCAGTTTTGGAAGCCTTTCCTCCAGATCTCGTCAAGTATGGTTGGAACTTTGAGGTTGAATCGGGTGGATGGGACGGGCCAGGTTACGACTCTGCTTTCTCCCAGCATGACTTTGACGACGGTGAGGGAGATGATATATTTCAAGACCACGACCGTGATCCGTATCCAAGTCCGCATGGTTCTGGTGAAGTTGCGGTCACTTTCTCCGAGAGTAAATATTCAGTGTGGACAAATGACTTTCACATAGCGACTGTGGCCAACGTCAAGTCTCTCCTCAAGCCAAAAGGGGTTGTATTCGTTGATAAGAGCTTGTCTGGTCACTGTCACGAAACCGACACCTGCGCTTATGATCTGAAGGTATTGACGCCAGAGAACGGCATGACACCAGATTCTTCCACCCGCGATCGCTTTGTGGAGGCATATAAGGAGGACCAACAGATGGCCAAGGTCGATATTGTTATGTGCTTCCATCCCTCGGCAATGTGTGAGCTGTTTATGCCTTTGAAGAAGCGTCTCTTCGTTATTGCCTCAACACGATATGAGCTAGGACGAGAGTCAGCATCGGATTGGAAGCAATGGAACCAAAACCTTTTACAAATCTCCAAGGAGCCAGGCAATCTTGTTGCGGCGAACAATCTGTACGACGCCAAATACATTGAGCACTTCACAGGGCTCAAACCCGTCCTATTGCCCTCGTGGATCAGAATGGACGAGTCGGACATGTACACTGGCATAAGCGAAGACATTCTCGTCGCTCCGATTCATACCTCAAGTGCCGAGAAGATCGAGAAGAAGCTCAAATCTATCTCGCCAAGATTTCGGAGCATTAAAGAGAAGTACGGCCATTACACATTTTCACAGCTTGCCGAAAACTGTGCCATCATCCACATACCCTATCAAGTTAGCATCATGAGTCTCTTTGAGCAGTATGCAATGGGAATCCCAATCCTCGCTCCGACTCCAGCCTTCCTGTGGGAGCTTCATGAGAAGCTGGATGTAATGAACGAACGAACTTGGGAACGAATACGGACGGGCAGGAGGCCAAGTGGTTCGCCGATTGCTGGCGTTAAGGAGGGACGGCACGATCCCAACAACGACATTGACAGAGATGCCTTTCTGCACTGGGTCCAGTATGCCGATGTTTACCAATGGCCTCACATAGTCCAATTCAACTCATGGAAGGATCTTCGTCGACAATTGGAGGAAACCGACTGGGAGGTCGTCAGCGACGAAATGCTTGGATTCGTCAAGAGAGCCATTGACAAAACGTCCGCCGAATGGACAAAGATTTTAGATCAAACAGACAATTACGCTCCCGACACAGTGCAGGTTGATGATGGGTCGGCCCCAGCATCCGACCTTGCCACATATCTATCTGAGTTCATGCAAAGCGTTCATCTTTGGTAGTAAGAGTACGTACATGTACATGTTGTAGTGTCAAATACGGTCTCGGTAGATCTATTTACGCCACCTTTGTGTTGGCTACATGCAGTCTACACGCTCTCAGTGGCACACCTTTCTACGACATATATAGGTACTAGAGTAGATCTAGATCTAGCTGCGTAGACTCGCTACCTTTAGCTATTGCTAGCTAACTCTAGAAGTACCGGTAGTAGATCTAGTCTAGCTAGAGTAGCCATGTACATGTACATGTAGGAATTTCTACGTGTATGTAATCTAGCCAAGGGACCATTGATCTACACGTACATAGATCTAGCAATTATAGGCGTGTGTACCGTTAAGCAAGTAGCTCCCTTTCTTCTTCGTTCATTCCTTCGCAGATGATGCTATCCTCGACAAGATTATCGTCCAAATGAATGAAATGCATGCAGAAAATGTGATCCGCCATGCCGGTGGGATTATTGCAAACATGACGAAGTTCGTTGGCGTCCAAAGCTTCCAGAACTTTGTCAGCAAGCCATTGTATCTAACATCATACCAATATTCTTTCAAGACGGTACCTGGCTCATGCAGAAACGTGCCAAAGACAATTCCCTTGGCGATGTAGGCCACAGGCAGCGTGAAGAATGGTGTCAAGACGAGCTGATTGAAAGCCAGCTTGGCCATTATATTTTCACCGAACCATTCGTTGAACAGTTTGTTGTAGAGCAGCTCTAGGGCCATCCCCTGATAGCCACCACCATACAAGATAAAGACAAGGGTCCGGCGATAATTGTGCGGCGATTGTCCTGCCTTTTCGGCTTGCGCCTGCTCGGAACGTTGCGCAACAACATCGGCTAGGCCACCTTTAGTTGCGGCAACTGAAAATGCCGCGCCGTACGGGTGCTGTCGAGCCAACGTCGATATCGTCTCCAGAATTGTCGACGTTGCAGCTGGCGGGTCAACAAAAGCGAGAGGTACGGCAAGACCAGCGGAATCATGTCGTTGAGATTGCTGCAATAACAAGGTTCTTTTGCGAGACTGGCTACTACCGGTAGGCCCATGGCACTTGCTCCTGCTGCTGGCGGCGTGTGTCGATGTGCAGACATGGCGCTGTTGCGGTTCGCCTCGGGCCGAGATGTAGCCCAGCGACGACGCAACGACAGCAAGGCTTAGGAAGAGACGCATGTACAACAACGGCTGAGCCGACCGCGCAACTAAGTACGATCGAGTAAGAGAGGGCGGCCCGATATCCATATCCGGCGGCGGCGGCGGTATGGTTGCATCACTGGCAGCTATCACTGGCGCAGCCAGGCAGTCGTAGTCCGCGCCGCGTCCGTCCGCGACGTCCGTCCAATCAAATAAAGGTGTCAGTCGTCCGTTCGCCGTCCGGTACGTAGCAGCCCATGCCCATATCTCTGCTCTATGATGCGATGCCCATACTACGTAGTATGCCCATGCTGCTGCGGCGCGATACATTCGGACCTGGTACATGTAGGCCTACGGTACAAACGCTAGCAGTACTCACATACATCTTGCTCCATGGCACCGAGCAGTTCATGCCGCCAGCCCCGCAAGAGGTGCTACCGTGAATGGGCATCGTTCCCCTGTTCCGATCCCGGGGTGGGATTGGTGGGGCCGCCCTCCGCTTTTCGCCATAATGGCGCCGTGGCTCTCGGTATTGGTCATGGGAGGGATACCTCCTCTCTGGTGATTGTTGATGCGCTTCCGTGCAAATCGCTGGGTAACATTGGCGATGGTCAAAGTCATGCAGTGATGATGAAGCTCCACCCGGCCGTCGAAGAGTTGTTGCTGAATTGCTCGTCTGAATTGCTGGTCGACGCACGACGACGACAGGGCAATCGCGCTCACGATGATGCATGTACCGACGACAATAATAATCCCAACATCAAGGTGGTGACAGTTCAATCCATCATGCCTGAACAAATTCGAGTGGGACGATTCTCCGCGAAGTATCTGGCCGAGCGAAATTTGTCCGCTGACCAAACGCTATGCGTCGACTTGCGCTTGGTGCACTCTGATTCACAACTGTTCGAGGAGGCCATCATGCAGGACTGCTACAATGACGATGATGCCAAAATGTGTGTGCCGGGTCTGCCGACATCGTGCATGAAAACTATCGAGCAGCTGGGTGGTGTGGGCATTCATCGCCATCGGGCGTTGCTCTGCATCCATCACAACCTCTCTGGACGGTTGGTAGGTCGAGGGTCGTATGTGGTCGTTGCACTTCCCCCCATTTGGTCGTCCGATGCGACGGGATCTAGTTCGTGGGATTGTTTGTCCTTGGACCCCACCTCTTCCCTGGAGGCTGATGCGGATGAGGTGGCGATTTTCCAAGTGGATTCGGTCCGAGAGATTGGTAGAGATGAATTGCATGAGGACATGCCTCAGGCTTTGAGTGCTAATGGCGTCAGGGCCGGCGATGATGACGACGAAGAATCATGCTATCGTTTGACATATTCCGAAGACAGTTCCAAGTTTTCCATAAGAGTCTTTAGTGATATTGAAAAAGCCAGATCGAATGCGGAGGCGGAAAAAGAAGAAGAAGAATCATCGAAGTTCCCTTTTGCCCAGACCACCGATTACACTACTTGCCCCGGGTATGAAGACTTGGTCGATGAATTGATGAAATTGGCGAAGATACAACATCCTTCTGCGGCCCCGTCAGGGGTAATACTAACAGGTTGCAAGGGAGTTGGCAAGAGCCGCGTGGCGTCATGCTTGGCAGACAGACTATTGCAACAGGCATCAGACGGAACCGTTTCTCGACCGATTATACGCCGAATTTCCGCCAAAGATATTCTCCTCGCCGCAGCCTCGTATGTTGATTTGAAGATCTTGATCGATTATGTTTTAGGCCCGACTAAGGTTAAGTGCGTTGCCCGTCGAGTTCTCGTTATTGACGATCTTGATTCAGTCATTGATCCCTGCGGCGAGGAGAGCTCGGCATCACTGAACCCGGAGAGAGTTTTGGCTGTCAACGCGATCATCGGTGCTGTTGATAATCTCGCGAAAGGGATGAGAGAGGATGCTTCCCAGGGGTTGGCACCCAAATCATCCGATACATTTGCATCTGTGCCGTTTGTTCTAGGATTGTGCTGTGCCAGCAGCGACCAAATTCCTCCCAATCTCGTTTGCGTCGGTCGCTTTGAGAAAGTTATGACAATGGCAGCTCCAACACAATATCAGAGACAAAGAATATTCCAATCGATGCTTGAGGATTTGCCTCTTCTTCGAGAAAAACACGACGAAGGGAAGAAAGTGGCGAGACAGTGGGCAGTGACCCTTACCTCACAAACAGCGGGTTTTGTTGCTTCCGATATGCGTCGGGTCTGTGCTGACGCCCTTACCCGGTCGCAATCTCGACACCTTTGTTCTCGTTCGAACAATAAATCAACGATACAGTCGTCTTGTAATGAGTATTCATTATCAGAAGCACGAATTACATGGGAAGATATGAGAGAATCGGCGAGAGTATGTGTTCCTTCCCAGCTTGCAAGGCTTGATGTTACGTCGACTTCGACATACACGGAGCAAGTAGAGGGTGTTGAGGTTGGACTTTCAGATTATAGAATTGTTCACGAAAAGGCGTGGAGTATTTTTGGGGGATATGACGAGATGAAGAAGCGCACTTATCGGACTGTAGTGAGTCCGTGGGTCCACGAGACTGCTAGACAAGAAAAAGAGGCTACGGTCAACACTTCCGATAGGCAGAGTACTCGTACTCTTCAATCCAAGGCGAAAAGTGGTCTGGTGGTGGACATTCCGCCGCCATCGGGAGTTCTCTTCCACGGACCGTCGGGTGTCGGGAAAACACTGGCGGCTCAATGCTTGGCCTCCTCGCTGTCCCTGCCAGTAGTGAAAGTTACTGCTGCCGATATCCTTGATCAGTGGTTGGGAGGCTCGGAGGCTGCAATTCGATCGCTCTTTGCGAGAGCGCGGTCAGCGAGCCCATGCGTCCTACTTTTCGATGACATCGATGCCATTGCGAGCAATCGAAATGATGATGACGGGGACTCTACCAATGTGCAATCAAGAATCTTGTCCACACTTCTCAATGAAATGGACGGCGTTTCCAGCCAAGCAAACCGAAGTGGAGTCCTTGTTTTGGCAACTACAAACCGGTTGAGTGCGATTGATTCGGCTTTGCTTCGACCAGGACGTCTCGAGGAGCACATTGAGCTTGGTTTGCCCAGTGCTCGGGATATTGAAGAGATCTTGGGATTGAATCTCGCAAAGATTCGAGTTCACGGTGTGGATTTTACTGATTCGGCGCGACGGCTAGAGTCTGTCGCCGCAAGTGGAGCAGATGTAGAAGGCCTTTGTACCGGTGCGTGCCTGCACGCAATTCGACGGGCCACCGACAATGATATTGAGGAAACCGATAAGATTGCGCTAAGTTCCAATGACTTTGATTTGGCATTCAGGGCCATCAACGCTCAGGGGGGTAGTAAATAGACAGCACTAGCTACGTAGTAGCCAGATAGAGAGCCTCGGAGACAATTGATTCTCTCTAAATACGTTAAAGTAGCTACCGCGTCTGTCTACCTATGATATCGACCTGATGATTTGATTCAAGTCAGTTCTATCTCCTGCGACGTCATCTTCTGTTTCTTTTCCGGGGAATTGACACTGCTGCTATCCGCGCTCCTCTTCAATCCATTGCCATTGCTGTCGTTGTCATCATGAATGTCAATGATGTCGACACCGCCATTGCACGAATTATCGTTTCCGCTTTTCTTCTTTGGAGATGTTGTTGTCTTGCCCTTGGCGACAAAGAATGAATTGATTCCCGATTGGACCGAGCTCTCCTTTTTGGCCGAGGCAGCAGCCTTCCGCTCACTGAGCAACTGCTGTGCATTGGTGGCCCCATCCAGCTCGTGCAGCTCGCGAGTCAGATGGTTGATCCTGTCCTGGACCGTCGCGCGGGTGAAGATATCACCATCACCTTCGCTCTGCTCGCATCGCTTTTGAAAGCTTGTCTTCATTTTGATCATCTCGTCAAAACCACTGTATCCGTAGTCAAGGATACCATTGAGAAGATCCGCGTCGTCCGGCACAGACATTGCGGAACCATCTTCGTCTGCGTTGCACACCCACCAGCTCGGACGATAGTCCCAGTCATCGCCAGCAGCTTCCGAGAGGACCACTGCATGCGGCAGATGCTGAACAACTTCACTGGCACCTTTCCGAACAAAGAGCGAGCGAAGCCTCGTCTGTTGGGCCACCTGTAAGAATACAGTCCTGCAGCCTCTCTTGTCAAAGACAGCGGCAACCTTTTCAGCGTCATCGTTCTTGTCGTAATCATATCCTACCGCAGCGTGAGGCTTCCCACTGACCTGGTCAGCCACTTGAAGTGCACGGGCCCAATTGCTCAGCTCCTGGCTCAACCAACGCAAAACATTGGTTCCTAGTCCGTTTTCGACCTCATTCGGGGGCCTCTTGCTCTTCGTATCAATCGATCCCATCTGGGAGGCATAATTTCGATTAAAGAACGCAGTGAAGACAAGAAGGGAATGTTAGATGCATTAGAGTGAGGAAAACAGAGTGATTACTTGTGCAGGTGCGAGGGTGGGTTCGGATATACGTGTTTCTATTATTCTGGTACAAGAACTCACCTTATCCTGCAAGGCAGTCAGCATCATGACAGTCCTCTGGGCAAGTTGGTGGGAATTATTGCGAAGCTCGGTTGCTTCGATTTTCGCATTTTCCTTTCTCTTGAGATCAACTTCCAGCTGACGCGCTTGCGTTCGAAGGTCCGCCAGATCGGCCTCCGATGAATTGTTGGCAAAGTTGGCTTGAATTTCCAATAGTTTCGCCTCGTAATTTCGGAGCGCGATCGTAGCCCATACGTCGGCGGCATTTAGGACGACGCCCCCCATACGAAACCAATTGATGACAAATTCCTGACCGGGCAATTCTTGACTATGGATGGTCATATCCTGGTTGACTAAATCTTTCCAGTTATCGGTGTAAGCCGGTAGACCCTGAGAGCAGATTACACTGAGAATGAGCGTCTATGAATTTGGGGTGGGAGGTGGGTAAGGTAAGGTAAGGCGAAAAGGCACAAAGATAAGTAGTTTTGAGATAGTACCAAGTAGGTACGTACCTCAATTGAAGAGAGCTTGAGAGCCTTGGAGTTGGAGCCGATGAGAGCAGGATCCATCTCCATACCGAGAGATAGTGCGCGGTTGATAGCAACATCTCCTAAAGCACTGTCGTAGGATTCCAATTGGGTTTTCTTTTTCCTCTTCTTCCGGGCGGAAGATTCCTTGCCATCGCTTGTGGCTGTATCCTTGGCTCCGGCAGCTGACAATTTCGATTTCGATTTCGCTGACTTCTTCTTGGAGGGAATTGCTGGGATGTTGCCATATTTCGGAAGCACGGGGAAAAGTCCTTCGTTTTGGTATTTGCCCTTCTTTGCTGCAACCGCGTCAATACCAAGCATCACACGGATCACATTCTTCGCTTGACGATGATGCTTCTGAATAGTCTTCTTGGCCAGATCGAGGTGGCTCCTGATTTTCTTCCAATCATCGAGTGTGGTGGGTTCGGTGCCTTCTGTGCGTGCTTCGATGTAGGAGTCGACTTCCTTCAGGGTGTAATGAAGTAGCTTCTTTGTTATCTGCTTGTGAGCTGATACCTTGGTCGACAATTTGACGATGGCACTGAGCAACTCCACCAGGAAAATGTTGCGCTTATCCATCTGGTTGATCCGGCAGAAGTCATGTTCTGGCGACGAAGAGGCGGCACCATCAATGGTATCGCCCTCCTTGCCTTCCTCTTGTCGCGCCGTTGCAGGGTCAGTAGCACCAGCCGACGAAGACGCTGGCGCCGATCCGGTTGTGGAAGCAAGTACAAACTTCACGATGGATTTGGCTCTCCGTCTCAGCTCTTTCCTGCTCGGCAGGTCTGAGAGCTCCTCTGAAGTATCGTCTTCCTTGTCGGCCTTTTTGCCGTTGCTACCTTTGGCCGCCTCCACTTTGGCGGCCGAAAGAAGACCCTCGTCAAATCTCCAGGACGATGGAGCCTCCTTCTCGAAATCTCCTTCCTCGAGACCGCCGTCCTTCTTGACAAGACCATAAGTTCTCGCAACAAGATCTTGGTCAAACCCCTTCAGGTCAACAAGAAGTGAACCCTCTAGATTGAAAAAAACGAGAACTCTTTGGGCGATTACCTTGAGATCTGATATAATGCCACTTCCCTCGTCTTTCTTCTCTCCTCCATCGATATCTTCCAATGGCTCGGGATCTAACGTCATGACATCTGTGGGTCCATCCTTATCAACAGAATCCTTGAGGGGACCAAAATCTCCGTCGTCGAATGGTCGGCCCCATTTGATGGACTTGTCCTCGACCATCGCCTTGCACGCACTGTCGCGATCAATCCAGCCGTGCTTGGCAATGGCGGCAATCAAAACGGCATCGTGAACGGCATCCCATTTTGGATGAGGAATAGCGGTTCGCCTGTCGAGATTGATCAGTTTGGCCAAACTAGTGATAAGGTCCTTCTTCGAGACCTCGGTGGCCTCTCCGCCAGTGCCACCTTCTTTCGCCTTTGCCATTGATTTTGCACGGGACACAACATCATGGGCAGTCTTGGAATTGAGCATAAGATTTGTAAATCTTTTGCCCGTTTTGTAACGATTGTTGTTCATCCGGTCCGTCAAAAGTTGCGTCGGAGCAAAATGACGCATCAAAAACTCAAAATTGTCGACCGTCGTGTTGGATACGTCCAAGCCTGATACCTTTTCAACGATCGAAGTTTCCTCCTTTTCGTTGTTGGTGCGGTTCTCGGCTGCTTCGGACTTTGCGCTGGAGATGATAGTTTCAATGACATTCGTCAGCTCAGGATGGATTTGGGTCGCTGCATCGAGAACTGCACCAATGGTCTTGTACTGAGAGTGAATGTGTGCAAAAGAAGAAGATGGAACGAGCAACGAGATGACTCGGTAGGTAAGATATCAAATGACATTCTTGAAAACGCATCACCAATCCCCTCCACGTACGCCCGGCTCCGCAAAAGACAATCGTTCGAATTGGAACTTACCGTCTTCTCCTTGAAGATGTACTTTCTGGGGGGCGATACGAATTTGTTTCCCTTGTCAACCATAGGCTCGTCTTTCCATCCACGAGATTGCAACGAGGGCCATATGCTCTCGTTGAAAGCCGCTGTGAGGCTTGGCAGAGGCTTCTTCGCGGCCCTTTCGGAGTGAGATGCAAACAACTCCTGTACCTGCGCCTCCCTCCGTGGCGGGTACGACTTGGCATAGGCTACCGCGTCCCGCAGAACTTTCGAGGTCCAAGTTGAGTTCTCTTGCCACAGCTTCTGGAATGCTATTTCGAGCTTCTCCTTCGCTTCAACTATTTCAGCTTCGGACGGCTCCTTGGTGCTACCGAGGACGCCGCCATCGTCCGATGCGGTGGCCGCGTCAGTGGCAGGGGCTGTAGTTCCAGCGCCAGCAGCGGAGTCAGGAGCAGATGCGACACCTTCTCCAGACTCGCGCTTTTTCTCGGCCCGCCGGGCAGCGGTACGTGCATCTTGGCGGACCATCTCTTCGGCCGTCTCTCGGAGGGCCGATAGACAGAAGGACCAACACATGCGCTGAACCTCGTCCTTGTCGAGCCCATCGGAATTGGCAAAGGTGATCTGGTTGAGGAAATCGTTCCATGGCACATTGCCATAGCCGTGATCCTTCAACTGATCGAGCATTGCTTCGCAATCTTTTCTACTCCAGTCGCCCTTGCCCTTTCCTCCCCATTTCTGTCTTTCGCGGGTTTGCTCCAAGGCCTTCTTTTCATCACGGAGCGCGGCAAGACCTTCATTCGCGATATCGCCTGGGCCGAACTCAAAGTCATCGTCTTCGTCAATCGTGGCATCGCTATTGCTACCTTCGGAGGAAACGCTCTCGTCATCATCGCTGCTGTCAGACTCATTGCCTCCGCCGATCATGAGACTTTTGCGTAGGACCTTGTCGTAGTCCTTCTCGCTGTAGTTGGCTTGTTTGCGCGTGCGTTTTTTCCCGTGAAGATTGTCACTCTCGTCGACCTGAGCCTCGCCAACCATCTTCTTCCAAAAGTCTGGGAAAGAAAGGATAGGCAAATATCAAGGGGGGTGGGTTAGTGAGTAGATCGTTCTGGGATACATAATATTGCAAATATTTGGAGAGAATAATTTTCTCACGTACCAGGATCGTCAATGTCGACGTCGTCTCCAGCGTCGTCGCCCGTTCCGTCTCCGCCCTCGCCAGTCTTTTGAGCCTTGAAGCTGGCTTTAGAGAAGGTTCCTCCAGCCGCGTTGCTCTTGCTCCCGGTATTCTCGTGGATCACCGTCTTGGCACGACGGGCAAGGATGGAATCGATATCTTGGCTCTCAAATTCCTTGGACTCTTGTTCGGACGAACCGGTCTTCTCTTCGTTAAAAATATCGTAGGCTCCGTGACGAAGCAGCCTCTCAACCTCCTCCTTAGTCAGCACTCCTTCTCCATCACCGGCGCCGCCTTCAATGCCCTGGAGGACGGCTTGGTCGAGACCCATTTTGAGC
>Ga0115006_10001657_pt1 | contig 14093 bp, 9 predicted proteins | sample ArcOceMetagenome_3_FD_88943 | JGI IMG/M metagenome (GOLD analysis project Ga0115006, IMG submission 88943) | Marine eukaryotic phytoplankton communities from Arctic Ocean - Arctic Ocean- Svalbard ARC20M Metagenome | ecosystem: Environmental > Aquatic > Marine > Oceanic | place: Arctic Ocean...
CCCATGGGGCAGCAGCGAGGTGCTCATCAGGCTGAAATCCGATGCATAGGCGAGTATCGCATGGTGCAAACCGGGGTCGTTGGGCTGCATGGCGTCGAGATTGCCGGAGGCCCGTAGCCAGATGTACTGACTTGGCGGTCGCACCTCTGGATCGAGATAATTGATTGGATCCACCGAACGCATTTCGATGGGTTTTAGACTGGGGTGACTTTTCGGCTTTGATTTCGATTCACTGAGTAGCTTGGACCAGCGTTCATAATCGTCTTCGAGATCCTCTGGGGGTGGGCAATCAGGCATCTCCAACTGATGGCTAAGGCCGGGTTCGCTGACCTGAAACGACAGCGAGGTACTGAAAATTGCTTTGCCGCGTTGCGATGCAACCACACGACGGGTGGTAAAAGATCCACCGTCGCGGATTTTATCAACCGCGTAGATGATCGGAATGCTGGGGTCACCGGGACGCAAAAAATAGGCCTGCTGAGAGTGAATCATGCGCTCTTGAACCACGGTGTCCTGTGCGGCGCGCATCGCTTGCGCAAACACCTGTCCGCCAAATACCCGTCGATTGTGGGTTTGTGGTGTGATCCCTCGATACAGGCACTCGTCTATTTTTTCCAGATTTAAGATGTCCAGCAATTCGTCAAAAGCCTGCTTCATAGAGTGTTTCCTAACTTTAATGCCATTGGATTGTCGGTCGTGTTCGAGTGAACCCTACGCTTGGGCGCGCTGAGTACAGAATCGGTTGGCGCAGCATTGATTGGCGATGCCGCAAAGATTTGCTTCGGTTTAGTTTAGCAGGTAAATCTAGCGTCGTTGAAAAATCTCAGGGCAATTCTTGCCGGCTCGATCGTTGGCAGAACGGTGGGTCATTGGCAATAATACTTGCTAGTTAGAATAACATACTGTAAGTTCAATTTTACGATGTAGCTTTAATTTTGTTGCGTCTTTGCCACCCCGGCAGAGCGCTTTATCTATCCACCGATCAACGAGGAGTCTAGAGTGACTGACCTGCAAGTATTTCGCGATGAAACGCGGCAGTGGTTGGAGCAAAACTGCCCGCCGAGCATGCGTTCACCGATCAATAGCGATGGCAGCCAATGCTGGGGCGGACGCAACGCGGTTTTTTCTAGCGACGAACAGAAACTGTGGATGGAGCGCATGGCCGCTAAAGGATGGACCGCGCCGACTTGGCCAATCGAATACGGGGGTGGTGGCCTCGACAAGGCGCAGGCCAAGGTGCTGCGCGAAGAAATGGGCAATCTGAATGCGCGTTCGCCACTGGACAGCTTTGGCGTCTGGATGATCGGCCCGGCGCTGCTAAAATTTGGTTCAGAAGCGCTCAAACAGCAACATTTGCCGCCCATCGTGCGCGGTGAAATCCGCTGGTGTCAAGGTTATAGCGAGCCCAATGCGGGGTCTGATCTGGCCGGTTTGCAGACCAAGGCGGCCGATATGGGTGATCATTTTATCGTCAATGGGCAAAAAGTGTGGACGTCTTACGGTGACAAGGCGGACTGGATGTTTTGTCTGGTGCGCACTGATCCAGAGGCGAAGAAGCAAAGCGGTATCAGTCTGGTGTTGTTCGATATGACCACGCCGGGGGTGACGCCCAAGCCGATAAAGTTGATCTCTGGTAGTTCGCCATTTTGCGAGACTTTTCTCGATGATGTGCGGGTCGAGACAAATCAGGTGGTCGGCGAAATCAATCAAGGTTGGACGATCGCCAAATACTTGTTGACCCACGAGCGGGAAATGATTGGCGGGTTTGGTTTGACCGATGCCGGTTCGCAAAGCTTGGCGGAATATGCGGTCGATGCGCTCGGTATCACGCAGGGAAGATTGGCGAACACGCTGTTGCGTAGCGATGTGATTCGCTGGGAAATAGACGCTGCAGCGTTTGCTATGACCGCCGAGCGGGTAACCGACGAGGTTAAGTCGGGACAGGGTGTGGGGGCGACCTCGGCGATGTTGAAATACTACGGCACCGAGCTCAATAAACGTCGCTATGAAACAATGATGAAACTCCACGGCAACGATGCCATGGAATGGGCGAGCGAGGCCTCGAACGAGGGTTGGCTGCCGCGCACTTGGTTGCGCACTAAGGGCAATTCGATCGAGGGTGGAACCTCGGAAATACAGTTAAATATCATCGCGAAAAATATTCTCGGGCTCGGCTAAAACCCACCACAAAGGAGTGCGATATGGCACTGGTACTTAATCAAGAACAGCAAATGCTCAAAGAGTCGGCGCAGGGTTTTTTGAGTGAATTTGCATCGATTACCGAATTGCGCCGACTGCGTGATACAGACGACGACTACGCGCCTGAGTTGTGGGGTCAAATGGTGGATATGGGGTGGGCGGCAATATTGGTGCCTGAAAACCATGGCGGGTTGGGCTTTGGGCAGGTTGGCATGGGCCAGATAGTCGAGCAGAGTGGTCGTACGCTGACCGCATCCCCGTTGTTCAGTACCGCAATATTGGGCGCTAGCATCATCAACCTTGCCGGTAGCGCTGAGCAAAAGGCGCGCCTCTTACCGGCGATTGCCGAGGGACACTTGACCACTGCGCTGGCAGTCGACGAGTCGGGCCACCACGCGCCGACAAACATCTCTTTGCTAGCGGATAAAACCGCCAGCGGTTTCCGCTTGACCGGTGTCAAGCGCAGCGTTGTCGATGGCCACAACGCCAGCCAGTTAATTGTTGCGGCGCGCACCGCTGGCCAGGCCGGCGATAGCCGCGGGATCAGCGTTTTTTTGGTCGACCCGAGCGCTGCTGGGGTGACCGTTGAGCGGATTTCGACGGTCGATAGTCGAAGCGTCGCGAGTATCTCCTTCGATGGCGTCGACGTCGATGCCGGCGCACTTTTGGGCGATGAGGGAGATGCTTTTGCGGCGCTTTCGGCAACGCTCGATATCGGCAATGCACACCTTGCCGCCGAGTTGCTGGGGGTTTGCTCAGAGGCCTTCGAACGCACCTTGCAATACCTCAAAGAACGCCGCCAATTCGGTGTATTGATTGGCTCTTTTCAAGCACTACAGCATCGTGCCGCACATTGGTGGAGCGAGATTGAACTGGCCAAGTCGCTGGTTTTGAAATCCCTACAGGCGCTCGACGACGGCGATTTACGGGCGCCGGCTCTGGTCAGTATCAGCAAGGCGAAATTGTGCGAAGTGGTCGAGCTAAGCAGCAATGAGGCGATTCAAATGCACGCGGGTGTAGGCATGACCGACGAATACGATATCGGTTTTTTTGCCAAGCGCGCGCGCCCAGCGCAGGCGCTGTTCGGCGGCTATGCATACCACGGTGATCGTCTTGCCAGCATGAGCGGTTATTGATTACAGCGCTCGTCTTCGGTGGATCATTTATCGCCGGTATAAACGAGTTTAATAGGGTTGGGTATCACTGTATGCTGAACGCCCGGTAACCATAAACGTTTCGTCCATGGACACAGGGTGTCCAGACTAACCAGAGGATTTGATCATGGATTTAGGTGTTAGCGAAAAGTTAAAGCCCATCCTAGAAGAAGTGAAAAATTTTATCGATGTTGAGATTGCGCCATTGGAGCGCGAGTATTTTGACGAAGTGGATAAAGGCGATCGGTGGCAGTACACCGAGCGCCAGACCGAGCTGCTTGAGAGCCTCAAAGACAAGGCGAAAAGCCGCAATTTATGGAACTTTTTTTTAACGCACTACGAGGGCGGCTACGGTTTGAATACCGTCGAGTATGCTTACATTGCCGAAGAGACCGGTCGCTCGCACCTAGCTCCTGAAGTATTCAATTGCTCGGCACCGGATACCGGCAATATGGAGGTCTTGGCGCGCTATTGCAGTGAAGAGCAAAAGCAGCGTTGGTTGGTACCCTTGCTGGCCGGTGAAATTCGCTCAGCTTATGCGATGACCGAGCCTCAGGTGGCGTCGTCGGATGCTACCAACATTTCGTTGTCGTGCGTTGAGGACGGCGATGCGTGGGTCCTCAACGGTGAAAAGATCTGGATTTCCGGTATCGGTGACCCGCGCTGCGAGATTCTTATCGTCATGGTCAACACCGATCCCGACGGGCCTCGCCATGCACAGCACTCCCAGATTTTGGTGCCGCGCAATACCCCGGGCGTCCAGCTGCTGCGGCCGATGACGATCTTCGGTAGCGACGATGCACCCCACGGCCATTTTCACATGCGTTTCAGCAATGTTCGAGTGCCCAAAGAAAATATGATCCTCGGCCGGGGTCGTGGCTTTGAAGTGGCTCAGGGACGTTTGGGGCCGGGCCGTATCCACCATTGTATGCGCGCCATTGGACTTGCCGAAGCCGCGTTAAAGTTGCTTTGCGAGCGAGCGCTGAGTCGCAAGGCCTTTGGGCGTTCGCTGGCTAAGTTGGGGGGCAATGTGGACATTATCGCAGATGCTCGGATCGATATCGAAATGACCCGTCTGCTGTGCCTTAAAACTGCTTGGCTGATGGATCATCAGGGCGTCGATGCGGCGCAGCCGTATATCTCTATGATTAAAACCCAGGCACCCTCGATGGCGCTAAAAGTGATCGATGAGGCCATGCAGATGTTCGGCGGTCTGGGTATTTCTCAGGATACACCGCTGGCAAGTTGGTATGGTAGTATGCGCTGCTTGCGCTATGCGGATGGGCCCGACGCGGTGCATCGAATGGTCATAGCCCGTCGTGAGTTGCGAAAGTACAGCGAGTAACCGCGGCGGACGCGCAACCTCGCGATTACCAAGCAGCAGATACCCGATGTCGGGCGTTTGCGGCGTATAATGATGTTATCGGGCGGCACAATCTACAGCTGCAATGTTCAGCTGCGATGGGCGCGCCATGGGGATCAATTCTAGTAGAGAGGAACAGCATGAAAGCACTGGTTTGTAGCGAGTTTGGCCCGACTAAGAATCTTAAAATTGAACAGCGCCCTGCGCTCGAGCCAGGCCCCGGCGAAGTGTTGATCGATGTGCAGGCGGCCGGCGTTAATTTTCCAGATATCCTGACGGTAGAAGGAAAATATCAATTCAAACCCGAGTTGCCATTTGTACCCGGTACCGAAGTGTCCGGTGTCGTCAGTAAAGTGGGTCAGGGCGTTACCACGCGAGCCGTTGGCGACGAGGTGGTTGGCACCGTACAAATCGGAGGCTTTGCAAGTCAGGTCGTGACTTCTGAGCGAACCACGTTTTTAAAGGGTCGCAGCATGTCATTTGAGCAGGCCGCGGGTTTTGCAATTACCTATGGAACCTCATACTACGCGTTAAAACAGCGTGCTCAGTTGCGCGCTGGCGAGACAGTGTTGGTGCTCGGCGCGGCGGGCGGGGTCGGAATCGCTACCATCCAGATAGCCAAGGCTATGGGCGCCAAGGTGATCGCCGCCGCTAGCAGCGAGGACAAACTTGATTTTGCCTGCGATGCGGGCGCCGATATGCGCATAAATTACACCACTGAAAATCTCAAAGACCAAGTTAAAAAGCTTACCAAGGGCAAGGGTGCCGACGTTGTCTACGATCCGGTTGGCGGTGATTTTTCCGAGCAGGCGTTTCGCGCCATCGCTTGGAATGGACGTTTTTTGGTGATTGGTTTTGCATCCGGTCCGATCCCCAAGATGCCACTCAATTTAGCACTGTTGAAAGGGGCATCGATGGTCGGTGTGTTTTGGGGAGCATGGTCTATGCGCGATCCAATGGCCTCTCAGACTAACTTTGACGAACTGATCGAAATGATCGATGGCGGTGCATTTTCGCCGCTGGTTAGCCAGGTTTATGCGCTCGCCGATTTCGCCGATGCGTTCGCCAGTATTGCCGAACGTCGCGCCAAGGGCAAAGTGATCTTGTCGATGGTCTAGCCATCGTTTGATGGTCGCTAGTCGGCAGGGTCAAAGCATGCTAAAAAGACCTTAACGCCACACAATAGAATGGAACGCTGATATGCGATTAATCGTTGGAATGTCTGGTTCAAGTGGCGTTATCTACGGTATTAGGCTGTTGCAGCTACTCGCCGAGCAGCCATCCATTGAGACCCATCTGGTGATCAGTCAGAGTGCCCGAATGAATGTTGGGATTGAAACCGATTGGTCGCTGGATGCGGTCGAGGCTCTTGCCGATGTAGTCCACAACAATAAAAATATCGCCGCTAGTATCGCTAGTGGCTCGTTTAAAACCGCCGGTATGCTGATCGTCCCCTGCTCGATGAAGACGCTCTCTGGGGTGGTTAATTCCTACACTGATAATCTACTCACCCGCGCGGCAGATGTGGTGTTAAAAGAGCGACGTCGCCTGGTTTTGGTGCCGCGGGAGTCGCCGCTGCACACCGGCCACTGTGAATTGCTGTGGCGAGCCAGTCAACTAGGTGCGGTGATATGCCCGCCAGCGCCAGCGTTTTATACTGCGCCTAAATCGGTCGAGGATATTGTCGATCACACGGTTGCACGACTGCTTGATCTGTTTGATGTCGAGGTGCCAGACATGGTCCGCTGGCAGGGCACTGCGAGCGGTAAGGCAAAAGCCTAGAGGACGTTACGACAGCCTTGACAGCAAACTAGTTCTGATCGGTCGCGCTTGGCGCTTATCAACAATCAATTTTGCGCGATTCTTGGCACCCTTGCGGTGATTCCGCTGAGCAATTGGTAGCCGTTGGTAGCACAGTGCTCGGCGATCTCGTTGACCGGCAAATCGGGGCCCCAAAGCGTGCTCTGGTCACCGATATTTATGCTTGGGCAATCGGTGATATCCACTGTGATCATGTCCATTGACACGCGGCCAATTAGCGGACAGCGGCGCCCATTGATCAATACCGGGGTGCCGTTGGGTGCGTGGCGCGGATATCCGTCGCCATAGCCTACTGCCAAGGTCGCAATACGCGATGCTCTGCTGGCAGTCCAGGTACCGGCATAGCCGACTGATTCCCCCGCATCGATCGAGCGCAGTGACGTGACTGCGGTGACAAAGGTCATGACTGGCCGCAATCCGTAGTCGTCGTTGCCATGCACAAATGGGCTGTTGCCATACAGCATATATCCGGGTCGTTGCCAGTCGCGACGGGTTTCGGGCCAGCCGAGTAGGGCGGCAGAATTGGCCAAGCTCTGTTGCAGTTGTGCTCCGTCTGGCACCGCAATACTGGCGTAAGCTGCGTCAAAATTAGCGATCTGCTGGCGGGTTTTGTGGTCGTTGAAATGATCGGCACTGGCAAGGTGCGACGCGAGTACCACGGAACTCTGAACCTTGCCGCTGCTTGCCAGCGCCTGGTAAATGGCATCGATTTCGTCGGCTTGAAAGCCAAGGCGGTGCATACCAGTGTCGAGCCCCAACCACAGGCTGATCGGCCTTTGCAGCGGCGCTTCGAGCAGCTCACGGTACTGCTGATGATTTTCTACCATTAACCATAGCTGGTTTTCTTCGGCCAGGGTGATTTCATCGGCGCTGAAGGTGCCCTCGAGCAGCAGTATCGGTTTGTCGACGCCCAAACGGCGAAGTTCGAGCGCCTCTTCGATTGAGGCGACGCCAAACGCTGGAGCGTTATCTAGGGCTCGACAAACGATCTCGGCACCGTGACCGTAGGCGTTTGCTTTGACCATGGGCATGCAGTGGGCTGTGCTTGCGGCCTGCGCGATGGCGAAGTTGCCCCGCAGTGCCTGCCGATCGATCAGTGCTTGGGTCGGTCTTGCCATGGGCTGAAACTCGTCGAGTGGCGCGGGGTTTGATGGCTATGATACTGCGAACATAACCGCTTTCGCCAGTATCAATCGATCTGCGGCGTGCGTTTCAAGGCGCTATTATTCACTAATCACGGTGTCTTTCGGTAGATGTCGGTAGCGGCGGTTTTCATACCAAAAAATGTAGCCGCCTGAGATCAGTATGATGGCGGCGCCGAGAAGCGTTTGCCACGGGGGTTGCTCGTTGAGTACCACCATGGCGAGAATGAGAGCGAACACCAAACGGGTATAGCGGAAGGGCGATATAACCGACATGTCACCGAGTCGGGTGGCGAGTACAATGGCGTTGTAGGAGAGTCCCCCGGTGAGCACCACGCCCGCCAAAAGAAGCCAATCAACGCTGGTAGGGGCGACGAACGGCGCAAAAAACGGCGTCGCGATAAGCCCGCCAACGGCATAGGCCAAAAATGCATAGGTCGATACCGCAAGTGTCGGAATGCGCGCGCGAATAACGCGCGTCGATATATCGCGAATGGCAAGGCACAGAGTACCCAGCACCGCCAGTAGTAATGCGGGCTGGAAGGCGTCTGTTCCTGGGCGAAGAATTAATAGCACGCCGGCAAACCCGACAGTGATGGCCAGCCAACGCCGGCAACCGACCTGTTCTTTGAATACCAGTGCGCCGCCTAAGGTGACGATCAGTGGCGTTGCCTGAAGTATTGCCGAAACCGCCGATAAAGGCATTAACGAAATCGATGCGACCAAAAATAGTCCGCCAAACATATCGGCGACGGTGCGAAGAATAATCGGTTTACTCCAAAGTTCGGGCAGTAACATCGGCGTTTTACTGACTATGCCAACCACCAGAAACGCACCGGCTGTGGACAGTCCAGTGATGACCAAGATTTGCGAGATCGGCATGCTGGCAGAGAGGATTTTGATCAGCAGGTCATCGACGGCAAATCCAGCCATCGCGATGACCATAAAAATGATGCCGCGCAGGTTATCCATAGGAGATCCAAGGGGTCTAGTGTCGGTTGAATTCGCGGCTGTCTCTTGCCTGAGTCAGTGCTGCTGTTTCGGCCCCGACGCGCTGCGTCGACCCAGGTTTCCGAGGGGTCGCAAGGATAAACTTAAACCATGCGCTCCTCAAGCACAATCTGGTGCCGAGAGTTGCCGGCCAGCGGGCGACGACAGCAACATAACTGGCGGTGTGATGAGATGTAATGCGGTGATTGTTGTGCATAGTAAAGTCATTAGCAGGGTTATTGGCAGGATCATTGGTGCGGCGAGTTTTACCAGCCAAGAGAACGTTTGCAGTTGTCGGTTTATTTTTTAATAGAATCTCAATGATCCGGTTTGGCTTAGCTATACTCTTACAGTATCGAGTTGTTGCGTTGGGCAGTTTTTACTGCTTACAAAGCAGGGGACTCAATCTATACCGCATGCGGGTATTGGTTCGAGGGCTTGGCGCGGAGAGTTTTCCGAGTGGCTATAAATGATCGATCACAGCCACACTAGGCAAGCACGCGCTGTGGCGCGTATTGACCGATATTGAGATTGCTGATTGAGGCTACAATGCGCGCCCTGTGACTTTAGAGCAGCCGCGCCTCGGTTTTTTTGGACTTATACTACACAAGGGAATGTCACTATGGCTGGAAAAAACAAGATTGACGCACTGATTATTGGCGCCGGACACAACGGTCTGGTGTGTGCCCACTATTTGGCGCGAGCCGGGCTCAAGGTGGCTATTTATGAGCGCCGAAATATTGTCGGCGGTGCGGCTGTAACCGAGGAGTTTCATCCCGGATTTCGAAACTCGGTAGCCAGTTATACGGTGAGCTTGTTAAATCCGCAAGTGATTGAAGATATGGGATTAAAAGCGCGCGGGTTGGAAATTGTCAAACGCCCGATCTCCAATTTTATTCCGATCGACGACGGCCAATTTTTAAAGCTCGGGGGTGGACTTGAACGAACCCAAGAGGAGTTTAAAAAGTTTTCGCAGCGCGATGCTGCGCGCTTGCCCGAGTACTATCAACGCATCGAGGCGGTTGCCGATGTTATGCGCGACATGTCGGTCAAGACGCCGCCGAATCCTAAAGGTGGGCTCAAAGCGCTGTTGCAAGTGGCTCTGCAATTCTGGCCAATCGCCAAAAAGGGCAACCAATTGCATCGAGACGTTTACGATTTATTTACCAAGAGCGTGCGCTCATTTTTAGATGGCTGGTTTGAAAATGAGCACGTCAAGGCGGCCTTTGGATTTGATGCCATCGTCGGCAACTATGCCGGGCCAGACACGCCGGGTTCAGCCTATATTCTTCTCCACCATGTGTTCGGAGAGGTCGATGGCGAGAAGGGAGCTTGGGGGCACGCAATAGGCGGTATGGGTGCTATTACTCAAGCCATGCAACGAGCATGCGAAGAGCTTGGCGTAGAGATCACTACCGATGCTGCGGTTGCCAAAGTAAGGGTGTCCGACCAACGCGCGATCGGCATCGAATTGGAAGATGGCACGTTGGTCGACGCGGACAGGGTTGTTTCGAACGTCAATCCAAGCCTACTCTACAAGACGCTGATTGCCAGTGAGGACCTCGATAGCGAATTTAACCGCAGTATGGATGGCTATAAATCTGGTTCTGGGACCTTCAGAATGAATGTGGCGCTCTCAGAGTTACCCAACTTCACGGCATTACCCGGAATCGACGTGGCGGAACATCATCAATCCGGAATTATCATTGGGTCGACGATGGATTACATGGATCGCGCCTATATTGATGCCAAACAATACGGCTGGTCACGTCAGCCATTTGTCGAAATGCTGATTCCCTCAACCCTTGACGACAGTTTGGCGCCTCCTGGACAGCATGTGGCGTCATTGTTCTGCCAGCAGTTTGCCCCGACCTTACCCGATGGAAGGTCTTGGCAGGATGCGCGGATCGAGGCGGCCGATTGCATTATCGATACGGTGAATGCCTACGCGCCAAATTTTAAAGCCTCGATCCTTGGGCGAATGATTTTGTCGCCGCTGGATCTCGAGCAGAAGTTGGGTTTAATAGGAGGCGATATCATGCATGGTCAAATGACGTTGGATCAAATGTGGGCGGCGCGACCTATCATGAACTACGGTGACTATCGCGGCCTGCTCAAATCGCTCTATATGTGCGGTGCCGGAACCCATCCTGGCGGCGGCGTAACCGGTCTGCCGGGCAAAAATGCTGCGCGCGAAATCTTAAAGGACCGCTAGCCTTCGGTGTACGGCGCAAGGAATGTCGCCGCGCAGCAATCTCTGTGCGGCGAACTCTGTGCGGCGAACTCTGTCGCGCCGACGGATCTATTGCCGTTGGCAGCGGCACCCATGACAGCGATCAATAAATCACTACGCCTGCCGAAAAAATCAATCATCGCAGTATCGAGATGATGGTCTATTAGCTCTACCCAGCAGCCGATACTAGCGCAGGCGTGCACTCTTGGCGATGTCGTGACGTCAATCTGTGATTCTATGGTAGGTTGTGCGGATTTAATTTCCTCCTATCGACGTAAAATAACTACCGAGATTAGCGTGCCGAGGGTATTATGCAAATACCCATTAGTTGAGCCTAAGTTACGCAGTTACGGCCCTTTAATTGCGGTTAAAGTAGCGACTTTCACCGCAATTCCCAGCAGCGGGCGCTCTGCCCAGAGCACGTTCAATTGTAGGTACAGATCACCGATAAAAGACCGCAGTTTAAAGTGGTTTTTTTGACGTTTAGCACTCAATAGGGTGCATAAATTTATCTTAAAGCATCCGCTGGCTGCATTGTATGGCGGCTGGTCTTGGCTAATTGGAGTCTAATATGGCACAAAAAATTAAAGTTACACATCCGCTGGTGGTGCTGCACGGCGACGAGATGGCGCAGATCGCTTTTGAACGCATTCTCGAGCAATTTGTAAGCAAGCGTCTGGATATTGAGCTAGTTGAAATTGATCTGACGGCTGAAAACCGCTTGTTGACTAATGGTGGAGCGGTGCGCGATGCAATCGAAGCACTTAAACACTACGGTGTCGGGGTTAAAAATGCCGGCATGACGGTTAACCGTGAGCAACTCAGTGAATTGCTCGCCAAACATCCGCAGATCGTCGAATCAGAACTCGATCGATTGGCGACCAAATCGCCAAATGGCGCTATCCGAAAGGGCATCGGCGGCAATATCATTCGCGAAGACATACAATTCCGCAACATCAGGGTGCCCAAACCGGATTGGGTTGGCCGCGACATCGAAGTCGATACCATGGAAAATGGGGGTATTAAACACAGTTTTAACGAATTGTCGAAATCGACCGGTATCGCCAAACTAATTTTTGTCGGTAGCAGTGGTGATCCAGTAGAGCTCCATCGTCGCTATGTTGGCAAGGGCGACCCGTGGTTGCTGGCGACCAACGATATAGAGGACGTCAAGCTCTGGGCGCATCGCTTTTTTCAGCGTGCACTCGACGAGAACCGAGATATCTACCTCGGATTAAAAGATACCGTGATACCCGGATACGATGGTGTCATGCGCGAGGAGATAGAAGCTATTTATCGGGCGGATTATCGTCAAGCGGTGGCCGATAAAGGACTGCATTATCACTACGAACTGATCGATGCTCAGGCCGCACGGATTGTCGCCAATCCGCCGCAACGCGCGCTCTGGGGTGTGCCTGACAACACCACCGGGCGCAAGCTGTTTAAACTGGTCAAATATTTAAAGAAATTCGGTATACCCGAACGCCGAGCGCACGTGTCGATCTCGCGCATGAGCGCGGGCGGCGGCGATCAATACGGCAGTTTCAATATGCCGATGACCGAGGATGGGATACTCAAAGTGATCGTCGATGGGCAGGAAAAGCATGCCCGCAAAGTGCGTAAAAAAGATCCCGTGCTGTTTATGTCAAACGATCAGCAGGCGATTAAAGACTGGGTGAGTCAGGTTTTTCGCGATGCCTCATACAACGACAAAGAGGTGTATTTTGGCCTAAAGCGCGAGTACATGGACTACGACGATGTCTACAGCAAGGTCATTGGCGATGTGCGTTACGAACTGGCGAGCCTAGACACGCCGCCGCCGTCGTTTATGATTATGCGACCCTCTAGCCAGTTGCGTAAGATGATTACCGATCCGCCGCGCAAAGCCCTGTACCCTGCGCAAAACCTCGATGGCGACATTTTTTCCGACATTGCCGCGGCGTTGGGTGGTAGCTTGGCGACCGCCAGTTCGATTATCGAAAGTAAAGATGGCACCATGCTTTACGAGGCGCCCCACGGAACGGCGCACGATTTATATCTGAAGTTTTTGCAAAGTGACGGTAAAGAGGCTTTGTTCAATTCGTCTGCGTTGCTTTATGCGCTGGCCAATGCGCTGGAAAATTTAGGCTCGCGCGAAGATAACCAAGCGCTGATCGATTATTCCAATGGTTTAAAAAGTGCGCTTATCGACACCGTCGATCAGGGTATTATTACTGGCGACCTAAAAGGTAAGACTACCGATCCGGAGAATGAGCGAGTCGTCGATATGTATGGCTTTTTGGATGCTGTCGAGGCCAATCTTGGTGCGCATTAAGGCTATCTAGTGCGTTACTCGAGCGAGCTTTTCTGCAAAATCTTTTCAGTGCGGCGTGCAGTGGCGCCACTTTTCCACTTTTTCACTTTTCCACTGAGCAAGAGTCGATAGGCTGGCGGACTGGGGCGGCGCTCGCTGCCCCTGCAGCTGCGCCGACTGTGTGGTAGTCAAGATACTTGGAATCCCATTCGAGCCGGCAGTGGTTAAAGATTCGGGTAAAGTCCTCGTGAGGTTGCGAGGCTCTGTGTTCGTGTTCGTGTTCGTGTTTGACTTTGACTTTGACTTTGACTATTGCGCCGCCGAACGATTGGTTCCAGTAGGCCATTAATTCAGCATATGGTCAGGCGCAGTTCTGATTTATCGACTAGCGATAACATTTAAATGCAGACGCAAAATAATACAGCTGAACGATAGCAATAGCGCTGGTGAAATGTGTCTTCCGTGGGCCAGTTAATCGTTATTAGATTAATTGCTGGATAGGTTGCTTGTTATCGATTGTTTAAAAGCCGGTATTTTGTCGCCTTTGTGGTTCGATCACCGCGCAAAAAAAGCGACGGAATGCGCTACTCTGGGCTCGGCCGGGTGGTTTTATGGATTAGAAAATTGTTTAAAGTGGGGGTTAGGTCGAGGCATGGGATGGCGGTAACTGGCGTTGTGAAACCATTTTCCTAGAGTTTCCGCCCTACGCAAAGCTCGCTGGCAGCGCAGCGTGCTACTATTGGTCCATTGGTCCATTGGTCTGTTGGTCTATTGGTCTATTGGTCCAGCGAGTTATTTTATTAACCCCGAACAATTATTATACGTGCACTAAACCATGATATCTTTTGAGAGCGCTCCATTGACCATGCCGCAGCCCCTGTTGTTGGTGGATTCGGGC
>Ga0115006_10001658_pt1 | contig 14093 bp, 13 predicted proteins | sample ArcOceMetagenome_3_FD_88943 | JGI IMG/M metagenome (GOLD analysis project Ga0115006, IMG submission 88943) | Marine eukaryotic phytoplankton communities from Arctic Ocean - Arctic Ocean- Svalbard ARC20M Metagenome | ecosystem: Environmental > Aquatic > Marine > Oceanic | place: Arctic Ocean...
CCCCCCCTCCCTCCCATTACCTCTTCCATTTCTCCATCTTTGCTCATGGAGAAATACTTAGCCAAGGAGGTTGAGTAGTAAAGGGAGCTCTGCGGGTCATAGAAGAAACAGCTGGCGGGCTCGTAGAAAAATCCGCTGCGAGCATCGAATATGTACGAGGATGACGAGGAACTCGAAAAGGGAGGGGGCGCAATTAGGATGTTACTCCTATCCTCAATTTCGTCACCTTTCGTGGCCTCGTCGTCACCAAGCGGCGATCGGGAATACAAAACAGGGCGAGGTTCTCCATCAACCATCATTTGTAGTCCAGGTGGTGCAGGAGGAGGCCTAGAGGTGCACCTCTGCGTGAGAAGAAGAGCACCATCAAGGTTGAAGAACTCCACATTTGCCTCTCTGCCATTCTCACCATGCGTAAATTCGATGCCCCTCACAATATCCTCGACCCCTAGTGATCCGAGCGCCTCCGAAAGCTGAACGCGTGGCGACATTTGAGAGGAACGTGGGTTCAGGTGTTAGACAGACAGTTAGTTGACAGAAGCAATGTTATAGCACAGAGCGGCCGACAAAAGACGAGATGACGCCCCCCTCTAATCCTTGAATGTACCATTTTATCAGTAACGGCATCAAGCCGAAGGATCCTGACCACCCTTTCGTCTTGAACCTGAGAGAGATCGCAATCGCCTCTCTCCTCGGAAGCCACCTTTTGCCTTTTCTTCTTGCCCTGGCTACTCTGCGCAACCTCGTAGCCTCTTGTCCTCGACGTTTCGTGGCCTCCTAAGACCTTCCCAATCCTCTCTACTCCGACCCCCGTCTCCTCCAACCCCATCTCTTCCCTGGGCCCCATCCCCCCCCAGGCCCCCTCACTCCTCTTCATCACTCTCTCCATAACTTCCCTGGTCTGGCGTTTGATTTCCGCTTGTTCTATAGCTTCCCCATACCCCCCGAAAACTCCAATCCCACCTGAACCCTCCTCATCCCCACGAATAATGATGGAACTTCCAACATCCCCTCCTGTCGCCGCAGTTTTTGTCATCCACGAAGGCACAACTGCGTGCCTTCCCCTACCACGAACTCCACGCCTCTGATCTAACTCCATCCCTCCATCTTCTGCCTTCCACGAGGGTTTTTGCCCTGTCCCTCTCCCTCTCATGTTTGGTGTGGAATTCCAACTTAGCTTTTTCAATATTTCTCACGCACAAGTAAATATACGTGAATAAACGTGAGCATAATTGTTTTGTTTGCCTTCGCTGTAGCTTGTTTTGTGTCCGGATCACGTGGGATTTCTGTCTGGGTTGCTATAATTTGAACCTCCTGCTTCTCACCCTCGGCCGCTTCCCCTATTTTCCCCTATTGTTTCAGGTTATCTTTGAATAAATCGGCTCTGTAAACCTGTTACGGATTTTTTTCTCTCCTAATTTACCTTCTTTTACCTGCAAATCATTAGAATGTCGCTCCTTAATCGCCTCTCTTCTCTCTTCTCTCAGTCATCTTCCACTTCTGGCTCTGTTGCCAAGGAGCGCCTTTCGCTAATCATAGCGTCGCAGCGCGGCTCTAACATGCTTGCTGGTGTCGATATGGGTCGTCTCCAGGCTGACGTGATGGATATCGTTAAGAGGCACATTTCTGTGGCTGAGGGCAAGCCGGTGAATTTCCAGGTTAAAAGCAATGGATCTACCAACCTTTTTGAGATTCAGGTCGAGATGGACGAGCCTTCTTGCAAGGTCAAGATGGTGAAAGGGGGCTTGTAGCTACGTGTTTGTAGTTTTAGGGCGCGTTTCCACCGTTAAATCTGTTAGAAGGGGGGGACCAACTCCGATCCCCTGGAATATTATCGTGGGCTTTTAGGATTGAGGGGGAGGAGGGTCGAGTTGAAGGAAAAGTGTTTAAGTTCGCAGCATAATTTTTTCTTCTTCTTTCTCTTCTAAACTCACGAGTCCATCTTGCCTTCCTCGTCCAAATCAAAATCTGGATTGTCAACCTCGGGAAGAACCTCAAAGATATCAAATCCCTGAAGTTGCACCTCGACCTTGTTGGTCCCTGACAACGCAATTGCGCCCTGGAGTCCGACGCAGCACTGCTGCAATGCGTCGTAACATTCGATTATAGCTTTTCGCGAAGCCATCTGGGAAGCCAACCATGTTTTTTGCTTGGTTGAAAGTGTTACAGGGCCATCGTCGGTCTTTAAAAGGTTTGGGTCCATCTTGATTCCAAGCCTAATGTTGGATTGGCAAACGAGAGGGGGGGCGGGTTAGCGAGGGCTTGGTTCGTCTCCAAAGAAACGTAGGAAGAGAAATCCTCCCCCTTGTTCCCACGAGGATATATCTTACTTTTCCAATTTCATAGCCAGTTTCTTCTTTTCTGCGGCCACTTGCAATCTCCTTCTCTCAATATCTGTCATTCCCCCCAACTTCTCCTTCTCCCTGTCTTTCTCCTGCCTCCTGTCCTTTTCAGCGCCCTCAGCGTGACCAATTATTGCGGACATTGTACGCCGAAGAAGGTTCGCAGTAGACTTGCACCAGCTCCTCCATGCAATGGTCGCCCTTCCCTGCTCCTTGAAGAAGCCTTCCTCGACCCACTCCGGAACATAAACCTTCATCAATCTACTTCCAAAGATGACTTCAGTAATATTCTTGAATCCAAGTTCGACAAGTGTCCCCTTTGTCCCTCGAAGGAACTTGACGACTCTCCAAATTGACCTCGCCCTCTTTTCCTTCTCCCTCTCAAGCGCTTCCAGCTCCTTTCCCGTCCTTGAAACATTCCCGGCGTTAAGACCGATTCTGATGGCCCCATACTCTGGTCTGTCAGGGTGCGTCTTCTTGGTTCTGCCGTCGTACTCTCCGTAGTTCCTGCCCAGTTCTCCTCTGGTAATTTCTTCTGTCTTTTTTCCTTCTTCCTCCCCAAGCATGTACTCCTCCAGCACCTTAACGGCCAGTCCTCTCGCACCACCAACGGCAAGAGTGCATTTTGCGTGGAAATCTTTTTCCAAGGACACCCTCTTGCTGTCGAAAAGGTCAGTGATGTTGAGACTGCACTTCAATTCCAAGGAAAATTCCGTGAGGAGGTCCGCAAATGCGAATCCGAGGTCCAGCTCACGGAGGGCGTAATCAACAGATGCAGTTTTGTCGAAGCATAGAGCGCATCTGATGACCGATGTGTTGTCTACCTCTGAAACGTAGTTAAAGACCTTCCAGCAGTGGAAGAGGGGAAGAGCAGATATGTCCCTTTCAAAGTGCTCCTTTAAAACTGCAGTGAATTTAGTGACCGCCGTTTTTACCTCTTTCTCTGTTGCATCGTTCCTCTGCAGAAAATCCAAGATAAACGCCGTTCCTGCTCCTCTCGGCAACTTCTGAGTCGCAAATTCTGAAGCTGCCCTCTCTACGGTGCCAAATATTACCCTCAAGCTCATTCCGTCATCGACCTCGTCGGTATTGCCGACATTGACGATGCCCTCCCATCTAGAGAGGTCCATTTTCAGCCCTCCCAGAATCCGCGGCGTCAAAATCTCTCGGTCAACAAGGGCCTCGAGGGAAGTTCGGAAGGAGTTCAATTTGCGACTCGCCGAGCGAAAGAATCGTATTGTGGAGGTTTTGATCTTAATTGCAACGTTTTCGAACATTTGCGACGGTACCGGTCTCTCCCTTCCACTCATTGCCCAGCTAGTGAAAGCTTCTCTGTACATGAAGTCCTTGTCGTCTGCCACCACTGTGCTGCTCGCAAAGCCCTTATTGAACTCGTTCTTCCTTTTGAATCTCGCCCTCAACTGTGCCATTGAATCCTGGAAAGCTTGCTGTATGTGAAACATGTAATTGAGCTTCTCGCATGTGTAGTGCTCCCCACAGTCCCCAAGTAGTTGCTGGAAGGAGGAAGTCGTTACCTTGCCAATCACCCCCCATTTGAGCACCTGGCGAAAAATTACGCAAGAATAGGAGGGTGAGAAGGCGCGTTGCAACTGCAGCGACGGAGGGCGAACACCAGCAGCACCTCTTCGTGCCATCTTGAATCCATTTCTCTCCTCACCTCTGCAGCCTTTTTTTTTCCGAGCCGTCTTGCGAGTTTTTTATTTTCCTGTTCTACACCTTCTTCGTCTATCCTATCAAATGCCGCTTTGTTCCTGCTCCATGAAAGGATGTCCTCGGGAAGTAGGGGCTGCCTCAACCTGAGAAGATCGTGCTCAAGTGGATGTACGGATTCGATCTGAGCGCGGTACTTCACCATGCCCGCCGCCTTGAGGAGCCCCCTGCGACAAAGGCGTAATTCAGGATGTTTAATGAGTTAGGGGCTGATCTGCAAAAATCAGCTACGCAGGATTGTAGGGGGGGGGTGGAGGGGAGTCGGAAGAGGAGATTGGAGAGGACAACGCGCGAGGGTCCTTTGGCCTCCACCTACCTGTCATCCAAACCGTCCATATCGTCAAAGAAAAGTCTCCAACTCTCCTCACTGTCCGTCACATTCGCCATTTCCTTTCGTCTCCCAACCGCAGCGAGATACCCCCTAAATTCCTTGAACGCCATGCCCCCCTTGTCGCCATCATCAAAATGACGGTGCAATCCCTCACTAAGTTGGACTCCCCTATGGGACAGAGTGCTGTTGGGCTTCCTAACGATGCTCTTGATACCCGCCTTCTTATCGAATGTTCTCTCCTCGACCAATGTTTTCGATCTGTCAGTCATTGTATCATTTTGTTCAAGGCTCTTCTGAAGGCTGCGGAGGAGAGAAATCAAGGTGGCTCGGCGAGCCATAAGAGGGCCCTCGTCAAAACCCATACCAAGCACTCGATCTTGTATGCTTTCCTTGTGCCCCCTCATCGTAGCAGACCTCTTACCAACTGTTTTCGAACTTTTGTTCAAATGAAAACTTGTATCCTATTTAATAGATTAGAATCCCCAAAATAAAAAGGGCCCCGGCGGCACCCCCTATGTAAAATGCGTCGACAACGAGGGCATGCCCAGCCACGGCAACCCTTTCGTGAAGGGCAAGCTGTACATCCTCTTTCGCGTGGAGTTCCCCTCCGACGGGGAGCTCGACGACGCCACCACCACGGCCCTCAAGAAGCTGCTCCCCAACCCCTGCATGGACATCGACTACGATGACGAGGAGGTCGAGGAGGTCCGCCTGGAGGCGGCTGACGTGAAGGCGTTCGGCAAGGGAGGGGCCTACGACGAGGACTCCGACGACGAGAGAGGAGGGCAGGGCGTGCAGTGCCAGCAGAGTTAAGGAGGAGGGGAAGAGCCGTTAGGAAACAAGGAAACGACTTTACTATACAAAACTCTACTAGTTCAAGTCTTTGAACCACTGCGGACCATTTCTATCTCTTCTGCAGGCACCACTTTTGCAACACCCTCATCCGACAACCTTTCCTGATCTTCCAACGCCCGTTCCTGGACCAAAACATTCTTTTCATACACGGCAATGGCCACGGCGAGCAAAATTCCCCCGACCTGCACAAAAACTAGTAATGCATCAGTGAGGCCGCTCTTCTCGGAGTATTTCCCGTCGGCCCTCTCGTTCCACGCCGTTACCATGGCGCCGATCATCGTGAGCATCACCCCCCAGCTTGCAATCTCGCTGACTCGGTTCGCTGCGTGAGTGACGTAGGGCTTCTTCGCGGCGATCGTTCTCAGCGAAAGCGCGCAGATTAGCAGGGCAACTCCGTACTGAGTTCCGCCCCCTCTTTCTAATAGCCGCAAGCCGCCCGTCACAACTATTTTTCTGTACACTTCGAGGACCTCATACCACCAGTACTTTGGCTCGTAACTCTCGTAAAGGAACCTCAGGTGCTTGATATCTTCATTTTCGTCCCTCAAACCGATCGTTTCCTTCAGCGCATTGTGCCTCGAGCTGTCGTGCCTCATCAAGTGCTTCTTCTCTATTTCGCCCTGGCCTGGGTCCAATTTATGACTGTTCTTTCGCAGCAAGAAAAGGCTAAACAAGGGCATTCCAACGGGGAAGACGAAGATCATAGACAAAGCGTAGGCTCGCATCGTACCGTGCGCGGCGCTCGTGCAATCGATCGTTTTGTCGATCACCAAAAACGAGCCGTAGTCGCCGTCGAATTTTTGACAGGGGAAGGTGTCGAATATCGTCATGCTTATCTGCGGCAGCAGCAAGCTGTTGATAAAGAACACAGCGGTCAGCAGCATCTGCCCTGCCTTACGGCTCAACATTTTCTGCCTTACAACGATGCAGGAAAGGTCGAACACCGCGACTACAAGAGTATACATTAAAAGTCGCGAGTGGTGGTCCATGTTGGTGACACATCCGAGAGGCAGAAAAGAGACGAAGTCAAGATTGAACGCGGCGAGGATCTTAGTTAGACCTCCGAAAAAGGACCGAACTCAACGAGGAGCGTCGAGGACAGCGTCGCGATGATCTGAACGTAGCCGAAACCTGTCTTGGTAAACGACAAGCCGTTGCCGTCCGCCAGCGATTTGAGCTGTTCAACCCTGCGCCTCGGGAAACACCATGCAGCCAGCGCGAGGATTAATAGCGTCACGACGACCCCCCCAATGGCAGTCGACACGCCTCCGTCCTCACAGCTCAAGCATGCTCCAAGCATGCTCCGGCCGTCAGTGCGAAGCCGTCCTCGCAGAGCTCGCAAAGAGGTCCACGATGGCCTGTAAAACACGTCGAATCTTCGTTCCCAATGCATGCGGCCTCGTTGGAGCACGTTAAGACGTCAATGCTGCTCGGCGAGGTGCGCCAGAAGCCAGGCTGCAGCTTCATAGACTCGAGGGTGAGACCCGTCTCGGCGCATTCCGTACCCTCAGGAGGACAGTCCAGGCAGCGGTCGGTGGCCAGGATCTCGCCGAAGCAACAAATGCACGTATCTTCGCTGGTCGGGAGCACATCCTCTCTCGTCGCGGTAGAGCCGGCGACGACGAGGTCGCACCTGTCGCACGCGCCGTTTCCCACGGCGCTCTTGAAGAAGCCGTTGTCGCATCTCGAGCAAGCGCTACCATCAAAGTAGTAGCCAGGTCCACACGCGCACCCTCCGTCAGATTCCACGAACGGGGGAGCACAGAAACAGGACGACGCAGCAGCATCGGAAGATTTGCCGGTGGGACAAGTGGAACACGAAGAGGACTCCTCACCGCTGTACTTCCCCGCTTCGCAGGGTGTGCAGCCGCTCTTTTCGAAGTTCGGATACGTGCCAGCCGTGCAAGATGAGCAGGTGGAGGAGCCGAGCTGGCTAGAGAAGCCAGGAGGGCATGTGGCGCATACGAAAGAAGTAGATGCGGCGATGATCGCGGAGGACGTTCCAGCGGGACAGCCCTCGCAGGTCACGGTGCCAGAGATCGCCGAAAAATAGCCCTCAGTGCAGTTTAAGCAAGCGGCGATGCTTGTTCCTCCAGGGAGCTCGTTGAACTTGCCGGTGGGGCAGAGGGTGCAATGCTGGGCGAATGGGGAAGAATAGGACCCAGGATTGCATTGCTCACAGCTTGAAGAATCCTGGGCGTAACTAGCTACCGTTCCAACGATGTTCAAGGTGCCATCATTTAACATGGGAAGCTCGAGAGAAAGAGGAACACCAACATCTCCTGCTTCACATGAGGACTTGAACGTCGCCTGCGCACCGGCGAGGAAGATATTTGTGGGTTGCGATTCAAGGCCGCCTTCGAAATAGCAGCCACGCATGACCACGACTCCAGTGTTTCCGAAGATGTCCCTGCCGTGAAATCCCGCTGGGGAAGTGGCGAGGTTGTTTGAGAAGGACACCTGATTGAGTTCAACGTTGGAAGCTTCAATGTAAATGGCGCCCGCCGCTGATCCGCCAGGATGCGTTGTGCTGCCGGAGTTGGAAGTCATTTCGCAGTCTGTCATGACCACATCCGAATTTAAAATGAGGACTCCGCCCGTTGTCGTAGTAGCGGATGTGCTGTACCCTCCGCCAGTGATCCTCAACCCAATCAGTTCAATAGGTCCGGTCACTCCACTCGTGTCAGTGTTTTCTATCCAAAGCACCATCCTGCTGCCTCCTGCGTCCACTGTGCATCTCTCACCAGTCGCCTCTTTGTCAGAGCATTGCAACGTGAGAGGCCGCTTGAGCCACCAGCCGTCCGCAACCCAGTTCTGTAGTAGAACCTCGCCCGCGGCCTCCCACAGCACAGTGTCACCCGCTGCTGCTGCACTCACAGTTGACCTGACAGCACTGGTCGAAACCGCAACGGTGGAGAGCGAACGATCAAACTGGCTCTAGTTTCTGCTTGGAAGCAGAAGAGGGTCAGGAGAGTGGCCCAAGTGGCACAAAGCGGGAAGGAAGACTAAAAGTAGGAATGAGGGCAGCATGTTTCCGTTGAGAGGTTTCCAAAAAAGGGTTTTCAGTTTCTAGTTCAAAGTTTTTTGAATAATAGTACAACAGCCAATATGTCTACGCCGTCGCTTACCACGCCGACAAAGTTGTCGACTCCAAATTCCAAGAAAACTCTGTCTTCTTCCATGTCGCCTTCTCCAAACCCCAATAATGAGAACCCTACAAACACTTCGAAGCCGTCTGACTCCATAATTTTGGAGGAAGAGATCGACCCGAATTACGTTCCCACCGAGAACGAAGTTCTTGAGTACGCAACCTGGCTAGGGATGGACCTCGAAAAGGACAGGGATCTGTTCTTCATTGCAAGGGAGGGCCTCAAGGCGCCTTTACCTGAAAATTGGAAGCCATGCAAGACAACAGGTGAGAGCAAGATGAGCGCATGATATTGTTGCAGTCGCCACGATGATATTGGAGGTTCCTCGCTTCTTACGATACTTCTGTCAAGGGGGGCTGTGGACTGACTGTAGCATTTAGGTGAACTTATGATACAAAACCCCAGCAATACGCATCCACCCCTCATCATCCCCACCCCTCACACTCCTCGCACCCCCAACCGCCTCAAACCTCCAAATAAACTCCGTCCCTGTCCTTTGCCTAATATCATTCCAGACACAGACGAGATCTACTATTTCAATTTTGCTACTGGAGAGTCAACTTGGGACCATCCTTGTGACGAATTCTATCGCACTCTATATGAGAAAGAAAAGAAGGCCAAGACTACAAAGGAAAAATCTGCCTCTGACGCGAAGAAACAGCAGGCCAAGAAAGATGTGAGCGAAATGCTAGGAAAGGAGGTAAGAAACTATGAGAGAAGCGATATGTTGACAGCGTCGAAGATGAAGCGGAAAGTTGCACGCACTTTTGTTTTCAATCTAGAACGACGCCTACGAAAACACGCTGTGTGATCATCGTCCCTAATTCCAACCCTAATTTCGATTCACTTTGCTCTTTCAGGAGAAAAAGAAAAAAGACAAGAGAAGGAAGAGCACGGTGGATGAGGGGGGGCTCAAAGCGGTTGTCACATCAAGTGGAGGCGTCCCGGCTTCTTTCGATCGAAAACCATTACCTGGCATCTCTTCGCTTGGAAGCGGAACGCCAACAAACGAATCTCTCTCACGTGCTTCCCTGCCCTCGTCGAAGTCATCTATTGAGTCGTCATCCAAGGGCGAGAAGGAGTCAAAGGAGGCACGAAAGGAAAGGAAAAGGAAGGAAAAGGCGCAAAGGAAGAAACAAAAGAGAGAAGAGGAGGTGAGTTCTCATTGTCGTCGTGTTTTATTTTCGGAATTTGACCCAGTTTGTGCTCACTACTCATGTATTGGACCCCTCACCCCCCCACTCATCCCTAAGAGCAAACAGGAGGAGTCTAAGGACGATTCTAAGCTCCATCAATACCGCACCACCTCGGTGCTAACCAAAAAGGGCAAGAAGCAGCGAGCGACATCGGTTTCCTCATCAAATTCCGTCTCATCTTCTCCGACCCGTAGGTCGAGGGCCAGTGATAGGTCTGACTGTTCGACTTCCGACAACGAGTCGAGGCAGTCGCGTGCATCGTCGAGGTCAAGGTCCAGGTCTCGTTCTCCTGTGCCTCTGTCCAAATCCAAGTCAAGAGATAAGTCCCGCAAGCTTGAATCCAACTCTGACGGAAACACACGGAAGCTCATTAGGGACCACGAGGACTACATAGGCGACCTCCGTAGGAGACATACGTTGGAAGTTGAAAGGCTGCAGAGGCAGCATGAGGAGGAGATGTCCCAAATCGAGAAGAAAAAGACCAAGGAGCAGAATACTGCAACTTCTCGAGCAGAACAGAGACTCGAAAACAAAATAAAGGACATGAAGAGGCATCACGAGAGCAAATTAAGAGATATGGAAGTGGAATATTCCAGTGAGATGAATCATGAAGAGGAACGCCTTCGTGGTGACAGGTAAGTGAGAGAAAGGCGTCCGCTAGGATTTGATCGAGATATCCTAAAAATTTTCTCACCAGCAGCTTTTTGCTACGTGCAGGAAATCTCACATCGCGCAGCTCAAGTCAGAGATGGAAAATCGTGTGGCACAAACTGAAAAGGAACTTCAGAAAGATCTCTCAAAGGCCGAAAAACGGTATCGCGAGACTAAGGTGGCCAACCAGCTCAAGCTCAAGAAGCTAGAGGAGGAACACGAAAAAAGAGGGAGAAAGCTCGACGAGAAGAAGAGGGCAATGAACAAGGAGCTGGAGAAGCTACAAGCGTCACACGAGAGAAAAATGAAGACCCTGCATAATGATCTTGAAGAAACCGAAGAAAGCATGGCATCTGCGAAGAAGGTAAAGGCCAGTCTTGGCTTGGCGCAGGCTCAAGTTAAAAGATTGACATCTGAGAAAAGTGCCATAGCTGCCCAGCTTGAAGACAAACGAGTTGAAGCAAAAAACCTCGAGGACCAGAATCGCCTCTTAGAGTCTGAAGTGCGGCAGGAGAAGGCTTCAACCGCAAAGCTCAAGGAAGATAGTGCTGCCCTGCAAAGTGAGCTTCAGGCCTCCAAGGATAAGATGAGGTTGCAGCTAAGTGACGACGAAAATGTTCAAAGACTCCAAAAGGAAAATTCAGAGTTAGAGGCCAAGCTCCAAGAAGTCAAACTATCCCGCGATGAAGACCTAGATAGGAGTAAGAGGGACGCAAGGAAGTGGGAAGAAGAGCTCATTAAAAAAACGAGGGAAGCAGAGAAGCTCACTCGGAAATTCGACAACGCTGCTAAGGAACTTGAATGCCTTAAACGTAGGAGATCGGCAGGCCTAGGCGAGGACTCCGCCGGAAAAGATCAGGCAAGGGGGAAAATGAACCTTGCTGCTTTATTAAAGACAGGATCGAACTTCAAAAAGTCCATTAGGAGGCGCATTCAGCTAGGGGGGCTCCACGAGGACGTAAGCGGGAGAACAATCGCCGCATTTGGATCATCCGCAGAGGCCGACAGTTCTTCAAGGCAAGATGGGGGTGGCTCGGGTTCTCTCAACATTGATTTCAACGCCAACGGAGATGCCATAGGCAAGGTCAAATTGGTCATCTCGAAGATGTTGGGCGGAGAAGTCCAGGAGGCAAAAAGAAGATCTAGTGCTCCACCTTCTGGCTCTGTTCAAGAGTTAAATGCTGCGAGCAATGGGTCATCTTTTGTCAATGTATCCATCCCAGTCCCTTCCATCCCTTCTCCTGCCAAAGAGAAACAGGTTCAAAGGCTCTTCCCCATTCCAGAGAGGGAAGGATACGTTGCATCTAATGGGATGGACGCTCACGGTACAATAGTGGTAAATGTGAACCCCTCTGAACTTCTTGGCGACAGTATGAAGCTGAAAAGGTTCTTGATCAATGCTTCGGCAGAGATCTGCAGGACTCTAGGTGTGTCATCCAATGTCGTCACTCTTTCTAATCCCAGGTCTTTCCCTGTCTTGGTAGACATTGTCATTGTGGGGAACTCTGCAAGCACTGCGGATATTCTGCTTAAGTTGGCTGGGATTTGCAGAGACGATTCCAGCCCTCTGAGAAGAGGCGGAAGCGGAATTCTCGCTAGATTCATTGACCTAGTCCCAATATGTAGCACCTCGGGAAGCCCTTCAAACTCTGGTTCCTATACGCAGGCGGACAAGGCAGAGAAGACAGAGAAGGAACTTGCGAATGCGAATGAAGAGTTAGCCCAACTAAAGGACGAACAAAAGAGCATGAGCAGGACAATCAACACTCTCAAGGCAAACCTTCAAGGATACCATGACGCAAAGCAACAGATGAACGAGAATCTTGGCAATTCTGTTTCTGAAAGTCAGGCCGTCAAGTTTCAGTTACTAGAGATGCAAGGAGAAACAAGGAAGTTGACGGCAGATTTGAAGTTCGCCGAGGATAAATCGAATTTGCTTGAGATGCGCTTGGTGGAGGTGCGTTTCGTTTGTTCGTTTACTGAAAGTTTGCAATTTGGTTTGGTAAATTTACGATGACCAACTCTAACTCTCTCCCTCTCTTGCCGCTCTCGTCCATAACGCAGTCGCAGAAGCTTGTCGAAGCTAGTAGCAACAACACGACCCAGCTGTCTTCCCAACTTCTGAAAGACCTTACAGAAAGCAGGTCAAGGGAAGGCGAACTCAACAACAAGGTTCTTGACGGCGAAAGGCAGATTTCAGACTTGCAGCATCGACTAAAACTGTTAGAGAAGGAAACTAAAAGCTCTTGTCGTGAGAAAGCGGAACTTGAGCGAAGGGTCAAGGTCGTTGAGGGAGAGGTAACGAGGGCAAGGGAGGACGTTGGTAAGGAAAGAGAGTTGGGGGTCCGGCTTACCTCTCAAAATAGGACCACCCATATGGAGAAGGAAGATCTGGCTAACATGCTAGCTGTCAGTGAGCATGAGGCAAATGATCTCAGGGGAAAGGTCCACGCCTTGCTGAGCTCCGAAGCCTCCGGCTCTGCGATTGCAAGTTCAAGCGAGTTGCGACCAGTCCCAACAGACTCTACGAGTCAAGTTTCTTCAAGGAAGTTTTCGACCGCTGTCGCAGAGCTACGTACAGCAAATGGTCTCCTTCTTGAAAAAGAGGAGGCTTTGCAAAAGGCGCTAGAACGAAGCAGGGAGAGTTCATTGGAAACGCAAGAGCTTGAAAGGAAGCTGCGCTCAATCGCTAATACCAGTGATACCGAGAGTAAATGTCTCAAAGAGAGGAACGGAAACCTTGAGGTTTCGCTAGCGTCGCTCAAAGCCGAAAAGAATTTCTTGCTTTCTGCCAGGGAAATGGACAAGGGAGAAATAGAGAAACAAGAGAGGTCGTTGCGTTCGGTGAAGACCCAGTTGATGAGTGAGGAGCTCGCAAAGAGGAGCGCAGAGAATGGGCAGACTTTGGCAGACGAACAGATTGCAAGGCTGAAGAGGGAAATTGAGGGGAGCCACGGAGTTGAGTTGAAGATGAAGCAGGAAATTGAAAGACTTGCCATCGACAAAAGGGCGCTCGACGAGGTCGCGACTAGCTTGAGGGTGGAGTTGGAGAGGAGAAGGCCGGTGGCGGATGAAATCGCGAAGGATAGTGTGGATAGGATTGACGGGATGGAAAAGAAGTTCATGATGGAAAAGATTGAGAAGCTGGAGAATGAAACGAGGGGACTGCTCCAAAAAATCGTCGAAGGTCCGAGGGTAGTAACTCATTTGCCTGCGGAGGGGGAAACCGAGGAAGATAAGACCTTTTGGAGCGAGCAAGTGGAAGACGAAAAGAAGCTACTTGAGAGGGCAAAGGTGCTCATGAAGGAAGAAAAGAAGAAGCTCAAGAGGAGGCAAGTAAAGCTCGAGAAGAGCAAGGAGCATTGGAGGAGGGAACGGAGCAAGATTAGCGGAGACGACAGCAGAAAAAAATGGGAGCTGAAGAAGGCAAAGAGGTCCATTGACAGGCAAGCGGAAATTCTCAACTCCTTGGTTAAGAAACTGAGGAAAACACAGACATGGCTGAATAATAGGGAAGGGAAGGTCGCTAGCCTTGACGTGATCATAAAGAAGATGGTAGAAAATGACAATGAGGGGGGTGCAGAGGAGGGGGATAGTATTCTGGACCACATGCACGCTCTGCAGAAAATCAAAGATGACATGGGATCAGGTTTCGAAACCTATGAGCCAGGATTTGAGGGAGGAGAGTCGGTCGACGGTATGAACATGGTTAGTGACTTGGGCTACGAGGGTGACTTTATGTGGGGGGCGATTGGGCGTACTGAATCTGTTGGAACGCTTAGCAACATGGGAGGGTACGGCGAGTACCTTCAGATGGAACACAATTTAAGGAGAGGGGGGG
>Ga0115006_10001660_pt1 | contig 14091 bp, 20 predicted proteins | sample ArcOceMetagenome_3_FD_88943 | JGI IMG/M metagenome (GOLD analysis project Ga0115006, IMG submission 88943) | Marine eukaryotic phytoplankton communities from Arctic Ocean - Arctic Ocean- Svalbard ARC20M Metagenome | ecosystem: Environmental > Aquatic > Marine > Oceanic | place: Arctic Ocean...
GGAGAGGGGGGGGGTGGGGGGGGGGGGGGGGGGGGGGGGAGGGGGTTGGTCAGTTGATTGGCTGGTAATTCAGAATGACTTATGTCCTTCTCACCTTGTCGAGGTCCCCACCCATCTTGTCGTTCATCAAAGCGAACCAATCAGCCACCCAGAAGATGAAAACTCCGTTGGATGACGTGATCTTGTTAACGTTCATCGCCTTGAAAACGCCCTGGGCTATGTGCATGCGGCCAGAGGGCTCAAAGCCGTCGTAAGCATTGAAGGAGGGCTTCTTAAGGAGCAACTGCTTCAACTCAGACTCAGAAATACACTCTTCACCAACCGAACAGATCGCATCGTATCTAATTGGTTGTTCGTACGAGGAAAGGAAGGGGTGTGAGGAGGATGTGGGAACGAACGGTGAGGGAAAGGGCCAAAGAAAGGTGGAGTAGGAAACAAAACTTTTGGCAGCACTTACTTAGCCTGTAGTTCTGGTGTCAACTCTACAGGATCAGGTTCAGACTTCTTAACAGCTTCCTTCTTGACCTTCTCCTTCCCCTTTGTCGCTTTCGTTGCATCGGAGGCGTTGGCCTTTTTATCTCCAGAAGCAGCCTTAGCATTAGCGGGTCTAACCACAGAAGGCTTTTCACCACCAACATCGTAGACTGTGAACGAACCGGTCTTCTTGATTCCTAGATCTTCATGAAGCGGCATATTTTTTGGTCAGCATTCCATTTTCATCCATTTTCATTAAATTCCTATCCAAAACTATTATTATTGCCCGTTATATAATATGACGAATACAAAAAAGAGAATGGATCGACCAACGAAAGTATTGCTATTTGCTTTAGCACTCTTTGGTGAGAGAGAGAGATACTGTCGGCCAAACAAATGGGTAGAAGATGCTGATAAGTTTGGACTGGATAATTTATGGACAAAAATTCGGGGACGAGCTCGTTGTTATTATCTATATTATTCGATATTGTGATATAATAAACCTCATTAATGACGGTAATTTTATTTTTGGGTGGAGAGTCGCAAAGGAGAGGTCATCACCAAGTGGGGGACCTGGTTTCAGTGAGGGACCTGTCTTTGGCGACTCTGGCATTCCAAATTATCATGTAAGAACCCTTCTTACTCTGCTCGTTTTGCTCGTACCTCCTAGGTGTGCTCACTTTGACAATGTTGACGGCTCAGTATCTTCCCAAGTTTCTTGCAGCCCCCCTATACGTTCGTTCCTGGTACGCCTACGGCGTTCAGAAGTTTGACAATACATGGCCTACGTATGTGACCGATTACTGGCTGACATTGTGGATGGCCGTCGGAACTTACAGGCTTATGAAGTGCGAGAGGTGAGGGGGAGCGAGGAGCGTAGCGACGACCGTATACTGCATAGCACTGTAACTAACAACATTCTGCTCGTCGCTTCGCTCCTCGCGCTTCGCTCCTCGATGCACTCCTTACCCCGCTCTTCGCAGGAGTGAACTTAGGGACTTCTCAGTTTCCCTGCTCTTGTTCTATGCAATCTCTGTCACCGCCGGCGGCATCTCGCACCAATTCTTTAACTCGCTGGATAAGATGAACACTCTGACATTCAGGTTGATGTGGAGTGTGGTGGTCGGGACTGTGACGGCGGCTGGGGGGTTCATTGGAAGTATAGGGTCCGCCTTTGCGAAGATGGCGAGGGGGAGCGAGGACAAGAGGTTTAAGGTGGTGGTCGTCCCGAGTTGGTGGTGGGCGGTGTGGTCGGTTTTCCTGACGAGCTTGGTCTTCGGCGGGGTTTTAAGCATGGAGAGACCGGCGGCGGACATATTTTTGGCCGGGGTTACTCAGACTGCCCCAACCTGCTACATGGTGGTCTGCGCCTTCAGGTAAGGATGAACACAGGGCGAAGCGAGAGCAACATACCATCCATCAATATAACCAACAACCTCTTGCTCATCGCTTCGCTCCTCGCGCCCATCGCAGCACCAAGTGGAAGGGCGACCAGGGCGCGATTCAGAAGTACAATATCATCCTCATCATCGGAGCTTTCCTCAACGCACCTTTGTTGCCATTGTACGGTCTTTTGGTCAACTTTGGCCTCGAACTGGGTGTAGTTAATACCATTCTTCACTTCTGGCTGGCGGCGGCTTGGGGCATGCAAGCGATAGCGTTGAGGGGGCTTAGTGAACACGTAGTTAACGGCGCGAAGGTTCACAGGGCATGACTCATTACTTCCGGGGCGATGATGTGATGGGTGGAAGCCCATCTCGAACCATGGAAAGAAATTACTACCTGCCGTTTCGGATTCAAGAAATGTCACTTATTTTCATCTCCACTCGCCACGCCATTTTCGTTGATTTCACCAGCCATCGCATTTACAACCTTCATGTATTCCACCACCTTCTCGATCCCCTCCAAACCTTCCTCCTTGCACACTTTCCCGACCCAGGCCTTTTGTTTTTTCTCTCCCTCCACCACTTCATCATCTCTAAGAAATTGTAACTTCAACCTCGTCGGAAGCTTACTGGTGGGATCGTCGAAAGCGAACTTGACTTCTGTGGACATAACGCCTGAAACGAGGATGGTCACCAACTCCCAAGGTTTGTCGTGAAGGCCAGTCACATCTCCCCCTTCTTTCTCCGCCAAAAGCCTCTCCCCAACGCACCTCCTGGCCTCGTAACCCCAAAGGCGTTTGTAAACTTCCCAGCAAAAGTCCGCGATCTTGGCCTTGACCCTGGAATCCTTTACGTCTACGATTCCGTCCTCTCCCAGCTGCTCCTTGGCGACCCCCCTGACGTCCACAAAATCTGGTGCAGTGTGAGCTCCGAACCTCACCCCAACCCAAGGATTTGGCGTGTCTTCGTCGACAGCCACAAGTTCGAGGAAAGCGTAGTAGGTTTTGGTTTTATCCTGCCGTGAAGGCGAGATGTCAAATCTCACAACATAAACTTCTTCACCGTCAGGCTGAGTGTAAAGGTATGTAGAGATGCCTGTTGCGACCTCAGCATCTACCAATTCCTGAATTTCCCTCTTCTTCTGCTCCTCCTCGGCACCCTCGGTCAGTGCTACCGCCTTGGCCTGACTCAAGCTGCAATGAGCAGAAGGGCACGAGTGGGGAGGATTGTTAGTTACATAGATATAGACGATACGTGCGAGGAGGGAAGCGACAAGCTGAAGATTATTTCTTCGAAGGGAGAGGTATATAAGGTGGTAGCAGTATACTGCTGTCGCTTCGCTTCGCTCCAGCCCATCTCACCTTGATTTCAACACATCCCCGAGATCTCCGTCGTCGTAAGGATGCAAGTAAGCCGGCCTGTGCTTGTCAGCGGTATCGGAAGTCAGCACGGTCGCGAGATCAACCATCTCTAGACTCTCGCTCAAGGTCGAATGAAGGGCAGACAGGGAAATGTGCTTGACCGAGGACGAAACTATTCTCTCTATTACGTCCAAGTGCCCCTGATTGATCTCCTTCAAATCACATGGAGCAGATTGAACCAACTTTCTTTTAACACCTCTACGAACCATGGGGAGGACCACATCCCTTACCAACAAGGAGTGTGCCTCTGGGTCGAGGGTCTGGTTTTGAGCAAGTTTTGGGAAGAATTCGATACCATCCGAATCACTGTCGGATTCATCTTCTTGATCAGACAACAATTGATACGACGTCGAGTCGACTTCGTCCATTATGACAGTTTTCTGATCCATCTTACAAATTTTTTGCCTCCTACCAATATTTCCCAGTCATTTACATTCGATCACAGCGCTTGGCAATACAAATACAATGATTGTACGATCTTTAGCTAGACTCTTGAGCACGCAAGATATTCTGGATGTGCCTCGATTCTCCCTCATTGCCATGTGTCGTAATCATGATTACCTTATTGGCTTGAATGGAGGGATTCCTTGGTCGGTTCCTGAGGACAGGGCTTACTTTAAGTCCCAGACAGCCGATGGCGTTCTTGTGATGGGGAGGTGAGGAGACGTGAGGTTGAAGGAACCCAAAGAAAGGGAGGTCACCCCCTTCTTCCTTGCAACGATACATCATCTGACCTGCGCTTCGAACCAACCGCAGGAAAACCTGGCTCGAGAACAAGAAACACCTTCCTCACGCGGCGAGGACAGTCGTTCTTAGCTCGGATGGTGAATTTAGGGATAGAATAGGTAAGCTTGACAACGTAGATACTGCGATGGACTTGGGGGAGGCCTTGAGGCTTGCAACTCCAGCATCCGATGAGGAGAGGAGGGGGGGTGTGTGGGTAGTAGGGGGGGAGGAAATGTACAGACGGTCGCTCCACGATTTTGGCGATAATGCAGATAGCATCCACTTGACAGTACTAGACGATGGAACTTCCAAACCGGCGACAGAAGAGATGGAGGGTGCAAAGTTCCCAAATCACAAGGAATGGGCAGGCTTCTGGGAGCTTCAGGACGAGTGGACCGGGAAAAGGAGCGGCGAAGATGGGATAGAATACGTCTTCCAGGTTTGGGGTTGTAATAATACGAAGATATGAACCATTAGCAAAAAAACAACCGAGCCCAATCATTATTCACACACGCGCTCGATCCCATGTCCTCTGAGTGCTGTCGCCCACATGTGCATCTTCTCCTGATTGCCCAACTTATCGTATTCTATTTTTTTGAAGTGAGACATTCTCCAGACCTTCCACCCAAGCTTCTCCAGGAGCCTCTTCTTCGCCTTCGTCGGCCCGTCCCTTGGGATTTGGGTGGTTTCTTCGCCAACCTTAATCTTCTTGATTGGCCTCAAAAAGTGACTGGGCCCGTCCAATTCCAGCGCGACCTTCTCTTTTCCCCAAGCAATGTCTATCTTCAAAAGGTTCCCCCCGTCCCCATTGTCAAAGGGACTTAACTCCCTTTCGAAACCATTGAAGCCGAACGAGCTCAAATCCTTAACAACAGAAAGCTCAAACGTCTCAGAGCCCTTTATCGTTCCTTCAGCAGCCGTTTCGAGCAATTCTCTCCTCCTGAGAGCCTCCTTCCCGTCTAAGACGTCAAGAACAACTCCCTCGCTCTTGGCGAAGAGTCTAACGATTTCCAACTGCCTCCATTCGGCTTCCTGAACTTCCCAAAGAGGCCTCTTCATCACCTCACCCCACAGGATCCTAACGCCCCCCTCGTGCTCGGCGACCAGTCCCGCCACAGCGAAGCTCCAAAGGGTGTTGGAAATCTCTTGCGTCCCCTCTGCAGCCACAACCTTGGCGTGCCTTCCAATCTGCTCAAATATCACTGCGATGGAGCGGGGCGAGGATCGAAGCGACGAGTGAAAGGTCGTTAGTTATAATGGTGGGAGGTATGTTGCTGTCGCTTCGCTCCAGCCGTCCTTCGCTCCTCATCCATCTCACCTTTGTTGAAATATCCCAGGTTTGCCAGTGCCCAGGCAGTGTTAGCGATAGATTGGCTGCTCCCTCTTCCGACTAGTTCCTTGCATCTGACCTCCAGCGCCTTTACTAGCCGAGGACACTTGTACCTAAGCTGGCTCAATGCCCACAAAGCATTCGAAAAGTCTTGCATGTTTCCCTTCCTGGAAATCTTTTCGACAATGTCGGCCCCCTCAATCGCGCGTGCGAGCCTTGCAGATCGGTGACCCAGCTTTGCCATTGCCCAAAGAGTAACGCAAATCTCCCGCGGATCACCCTCCCTCATAATTTTACGTACCGCCTTCTTTTTCTCAATGGCCTGCGCGAGAACTGGCACCTGATGATCCAAGATTGCCATCGCCCAGATGGTGTTGGATATATTTTGCGGCAAACCCTCGCTCACCAAATATTCTGCAGCCTGCTTTTTATCAATTACGGCGGCAAAGTTGGGGGCCTCATGGGACAACCTTGCCAGAGACCATGCAATGTTGCCTATGGCCTGAGGGTTCCCTTCCGAGACCACAAAATCTGCAACCTTTTCAGTCTCCACAGCCTTAACAAAGCGCTCACCCTTGTAGCCCAAGCGAGCCACTGCGTACATACAGTTTCCAATTTCGTGAGGGCCTGAATCCTCTGCGGGGATGGCGAGGAGTGAAGCGAGCGCGGAAAGAGTTGTTAATTGTAATGGGCACATACTGCCGTCGCTTCGCTCCAGCCTTCCGTCCTATCTCACCTACTATTCTCTCTGCATCATTCTCCAAACTCTCATAAACAATATCAGACTTTATTCCCATGACCCCATACGCATGAAGAATGTTACCAATAGCCTGCATACCCAACCATTTCATACCACTCTCTTCCAGCCTCCTCTCGAAGTCCGACCGCACCCTATTGAAGACCTCATCATTCCTTATTACCCTGGCCTTGCTGCAATGGTCGAAGGGAGCAAGAGGATGCGGTCACAGGCGAGACTGTTGGCAATAAAACTATGAGGAATACCGTCGCTTCGCTTCGCTTCCCTTCGCTTCGCTTCGTTTCACTTCTCGCTTCTCGCTTCTCGCTTTACCTTACCTTCTCATCCTTCCAAGCCTACTGAACATGGTCGCCCAGTTCACGTCGTTGAAGTCATCCTTCTGCTCATCGGCGTATCTAAGGAGACCCTTCCAATCGTTTCCTCGATGTATAATGTCCTTATTCTGTCCTGCCCAGTCTTTCCATTCGCGCTGCTCCTCACGCTCCTCGACCTTTGTTGTTTGGAATCTATAATTCAAAGATTTCGGCACTGAGACCACCCATCTCAACGGATCCACCCGTAAAAATCGAGCAGATGATCTTAAAGAGTACATTTGGGCGACTTAAGATCGAGAAACGATGGTGGATGGGGAGAAATAGACAGGTTGGCGTTCAGAAGACGAGAAAGATATTTCTATACGCTAAAAATTGGCCTATGGCTTTCCTGTTATAGTCGTACGGGTCAACACAAATGAGAATGAAAAATATTCTCGCTGTGTTTTGCACAAAACCTGTTGGGTAAAGGCTGTCATGTCGAATCGCGTTGTTGATATTGAGGAGTTGGAAATTATGCCTGATGATGAAGATGCGTGTAAAGAAAATTTCGAGAAGTTCGAAGCATTCCTCTTGCTACATCAATGTTCATTCACTCCTCCTAATACACCCCCCCCCTCCCCCCACAGCTTCACTCCAGGCCGGTTCTCTTCTTCGGCTTGATCGGGCAGAGTTTTGTGTAGTAACACATTCCAATTGCGATGGCGCTACAACACTGAAGGTATCCCTCCTTCTCTCCAGCCTCCCTCAAGACCTCCTCCACGTCCGTCCACATAGGATCGTTCTTGTAATATACGGAAACTTCCTATCATGACGTGACTCGACGATATCCACCAAAATGTTCTTCTCCCCCTCCTTCCACGGTCAAACCACCCATCCTCCCTCTCCCCTCTGCTCGACTGCCGTTACATTCATTACCTCTCTGGTAACGGTCGAAGGCGAGTCCCATGCCTTGCGATAGACATCGCCTACTCGTTTGAATGCGGCTCGGTCTACCCACGCACGCGCTGTGTTTTCGACTGCTGCACACAGTCTCACGTTGCCCATGATATGGCCCTGCTCCCTTCTTCCCTCTCCAGGTAGGATATCGCAAGACGGAGCGCGGTACCTAACTAGCATGTCGAACTCTGGCATGCCGGTCTTAAGATCGATGGTAACCCTTCATGAGAAGCGACCATCAGTAAAGGACTGTCCGTGTTGTTTGAAGTACATATCGCGAAGGTATACTCCCTTTACCTTTCGTTTCTCGTAGTCGCCGGGTGTATCAACCTTACTGTTCGCCCTGTCACCCGTGTGACGTTTCGACCCCATCTGATTGAAGAAGAATAGAAGATTGGGGTCGTTCCATGCCTCCTCCAACTCCTGTTCCGTCATTGGCTCCTCCGAATAACCGTCGTCGTAGCAAAGCCTCTCCATCGCCCTCGTCGTACCGTACGGTGCTACGATCTTACCGTTGTATTGGTTGTTTATGATGTCTGGGGAGGGGTGCGGTAGTAGATGAGAAGGTTCGAGGTGGCGAGCGAAACGAATTGACAGCTAAGACAATCTTTCTACGACACGCTTCGCTCGTCTCACCTATGTAGCAGTTTTCTTCGACTCCATGGCCTACACCTTTATCAACATTGCGGTTGAGTGTCGAGAGGAATACCTTCGAGGGAAACTGGCACCGATACCTATCTGGGAAGCCGAAATAGACACCCTCGTCCTCCGTCCCGATGACGAGCATAGCGTACCCATGGGGCGCACTGGCGAACGGGATAATACGCCCAGCGTCCTTCAATTATTCAACTTTGCTGCGTAAACCTGGACGATTGCCTCCTTACCCTTCCTAGTCATCCACTTCGCGAGCGGGCCCTTGCCCGTGTACGGTCCGGGGTCGCCGAGGCACCCCTTATCCCTATCTTTTACGAAATGTTTGGTGATAGTATTTGCTAGTACATGGCAGTACCTGCATGACAACTCACCGCCGACGAGCGAGTGGACATTTCGGTAATTAATTGTTTCGTTCGAGCTCCCTGCTATGCGTTATCGTTTCAACGCGTGATAATACAAAGATATTGAGAAGAAAAGTGTAATTATTTTATCTTTTCTCTACATTTTTACCTATCAACATGGTCTTAGCCGAATTAGGACAGAGCTTGCGCTCATCGATGACACGCTTGTCATCTGGAGTGTCTGTTAGCGAGGAACAAATCGCAGAGGTACTAAATGACATTTCTCGAGCCCTTATCGAAGCTGACGTCCAAGTTGGGGTAAGCAATTGATCCACAAAGGACATCTCTTTAAGTACTAGTATCCCAACCTTAACATTGTACACTAACACAACAAACATATCCTCATAATCTCCCCCAAAAGCTTGTGAAAGAGTTAAAAAATAGTATCATGCTTACTCTTGCTGCCTCAGCGGACACCAACCACAACAAGAAGAAGCTTGTGCAGAAGGCTGTACAGGACGAGCTTGTGAAACTTCTCGAGCCTTCCACGAAGCCGTACCAGATGTCGAGGAAGAGACCCAATGTGCTGCTATTTGTTGGTTTGCAGGGTGCGGGGAAGACAACAACGATTGCAAAGTTCGCGGGATATTACGCGAGGAAGGGTTGGAAGGTGTCGATGGTCTGTTGTGATAGCTTCAGGGCCGGAGCTTTCGACCAGCTCAAGCAGAACGCCACCAAGCTTAGAATTCCCTTCTACGGCTCCTACTCTGAGGCCGATCCGGTTGTTATTGCGGAGCAGGGAGTCGCCCAGTTCAGGAAGGAGAAGTACGAGATCATTCTGATTGACACTAGCGGTAGGCATAAGCAGGAGAGCGGCCTGTTCGAGGAGATGCAGGAGATCTCTGCTGCTGTTAGGCCTGACAACACAGTGTTTGTGATGGACGGAACCCAGGGTCAGGCGGTTTACGACCAGGCCGCCGGCTTCCACGACGCAGTGGACGTCGGAAGCGTTATAGTGACGAAGCTAGACGGCCACGCAAAGGGTGGAGGGGCCCTCTCCGCCGTGGCTGCCACCCAGTCTCCCATCATTTTCTTGGGAACTGGGGAGCACTTCGACGACTTCGAGCCGTTCAACGCCCGCTCCTTCGTGAACAAATTACTTGGCTACGGCGACGTAAGGGGCTTCATGGAAGAGATGCGAGGGATAAAAAACTCGGAAGGGGCAAAGGAGATGGCCGCCAACTTGAGGAAGGGCAAGTTTACTCTGAGAAACTTTTACACTCAGATGGAGACCATGTCAAGGATGGGCCCGCTATCGAAGGTCATGGGCATGATCCCCGGGATGGGGGGCCTCGGAGGGGCAGGAGGGATGATGGGTGGCATGGACAAGAACTTCAAGAAGGTGAGATCTGACAAGGAGCAAAGGAATGCTGGAACGAAGGAAGGCCGGAGCGAAGCGACATCGTATCTCCTACCCACATAACTTACAACCTTCCGCTTGTCGCTTCGCTCCTCGCCGCTCATCGCAGTTCAAATTTATGATGGACTCAATGCAGGACGACGAACTCGATGGCTTCTTTGACTTCTCTGTTAGGACCCCTGAGAGGAACAAGAGGGTGCTGAGGATCGCCAGGGGCTCGGGCTGCCATCCGGCCGAGGTCGAGAACTTGTTCCACATGTACAGGTCGTTGGGAGGGATGTTCCAGAAGATGAAGCCGGCTATGGACCCCAAAATGCAGAAGCAGGCCGAGCACATGTTACGGAATTCAAACAAGCCGGAGCACAAGGCACTGTTGAAGCAACTAGATGAGGAGAAGAAAGGAGGCGGGGGAGGGGGGATGGGCATGGGGATGCCGGGGATGGGTGACATGGCACAGATGATGAATCAGATGGGGGGAATGGGAAGCATGGGAGGCATAGGAGGCATGGGAGGGATGGGAGGCATGGGAGGGATGGGAGGGATGGGAGGGATGGGAGGGATGGGAGGGGGACAGGGAATGCCAAACATGGATCAGATGCAAAAGATGATGCAAAACCCGCAGATGGCGCAGATGATGAAGAACATGGGCGGAATGGACCTTGAGGTCGATTAAAAACATATAGGGTAATTATCGCAAACATGTTAAGCTTTTCCTTACGCCCCAGAGAAAATGACAAAAGGGTCACCACCACCACTTGCGCCGAATATAGTTTTCTGCTCAGCAAGAAAAGTTTCGAGGGTCTTGATTCGCTCTTCCTGCTTCTCGATCAACTCCTGATTGTATGTGTAGGCATTGTGCTCTGTACCAGTAAATCTTCTACGCACTCTCCTTAAAAAATTCTCCGCATTCTCCGCATTCACCTCTTCGTTCCTACGCCTCGCCTCAGTTACTCGTTCCTTCTGCTCCCTAATACTATCAGAGAAGATGGCAATAAATTCGTTGGAACTCGAAAAGACGAGGTCGTTTTGCTGCCCCCTTCCAATGACACTAGATCTGACTAGAGCCTGCATAGCACAGATTTGTTGTTTTAAGGTCGACGGCATCGAACCATAAAACGGGTGTGTCTTGACATCGTCATACTTCTTGTTTGTGAATGCGACCGATTGTTTGTAGAGCTCATGCAGTTCGAGCCTCCACGCCATTTGAACAATCGTCAAGACATTATTTTCGTCGATGCTGGAGGCCACGATATCCCCCAGCACATTCGTTACATTCTCGCACTGGAGAAACCTCGCGAGTTCGAGGACGCCGATGATCGCATCTGGTGGCGGACAGGGCGACGCTGAGGGGGGGGAGGAGATCATCACCTTCAGCCATCTTACAGCTCCATCTGTATGATCAGGGAGATGAAGGACGAGAGGCCTCTTCTTCTTCTTCTCCTCACCGTCATCCCCTAAAGTAGACTGCCTAGCCCACCCAAAAACATAACCAGAAACCCTTGCCCACTCAACAAGCCCGACCTCAATCCCCTTCACATGAATTACCCTTCCCCCCCACTTCGAAAACAAGGCTTCGCGTTCCACCTCAGTGCGTTCAAAACTATCATTCCTGAAAGCCTCCTGGTGTACTTTCAGTTGGTACTCTTTCTCTCTTAAATCCGCCTTGAGGGCATCAAAGGCAGGTTCCTCCTTGTTGGATTCCTCCTCCCCGAAGTGCGGTGCCATTGTTAGCATAAATGGCTCTTCTATATTGTTTGGCGTTGGCGTTGACGGTAAATTGCCGAACATATATTAACTATATTAAAACCAAAACAAGACTCATTAATAATGAAGAAAATATGATCCTGGAGACGGTTTCACATGACCCAAAGGAATGACGTTCGCCTTGAAGGTGTAGGGCGCGCAAAGGGGTAAAAGAGTATGATCACATATGGATATAAGCTGGGAAGCGAGTTCTCTTTTTTGTTTCTTATGCTTCTCATGCCTTGGTCGTCATCTTCAACTGAATCCCGCCTCCAGTTCGGCAAACATTCCCCTCTTTACGTTCTTATTTTTCAAGTATCGAATCTTGGCGATGATTTCGCCGGCCTCATCCTTGTCTTTTGCTGTTATCTCCCATGTGACGGTCTTCTTCTTTTCAGCATCGTCGAAGACGATCTTGAATGTCTTGAATTGCTCTACATCGTCATCTCCAAAGAGCCCACCTGTTTGCTCCTTTTTGACGAAGTCGATGGACTTCACCGTCGATATGAGCTTGTATGCTGTAAATACTTTCTTCAGTCCCGCGTTGGCCCCCCTTTTCATGTTATAGATCTTGACGTTGTCGATGCCCATTCGCCTTTCTTGCCTCTTTCCGAACATATTCTTCTTGATGATATCGAACTCCTTGTACCTGGCAGCGTTGTAGTCATCAAAGAGGAACCTGTCGAAGTCGGGAGGCTGCTCGTCCTTGTCCATCTCGATCGCCCCCTCTTTCCCGTCCCGGTTGATCTTCGAGGTCGTGTCGTCAGCATATTCCCTCCGTCTCAACCAAAGCTCTTCGATTTTAAAGCTCTTCATGCCCATTGCCTCATCTAGGGTGTTGCTGCTGAGTTTCAGCCTCTTCCTGTCTGCCTCGTTTGTGTGAAGTTCAAAGACCTCAGTCAGCAAAAAGGGTCTGTCGCTTCCGTCAGGACCTTTGTCCATTGGCAGCTCGAGCATTACTTTCTGCATCACGAGTTTCAACACGTCCCCGACCAGTGTCTCGTCAGTGTAAGGGAAAGTCTTGGCATTCTTCCCCCGGTCCGCACTTGGTATGTAAACCTTGACGGTCTTCTTTCCTAGGGTCGCAGAGCTCGCGGACCTGCTCACGTTCAAGCTTATACTGCTCTTCGGGGGAACGTCAATGCCCGAGATCTGACAAAGGACGTACTCAAACTCTCCACCCTCCTCTCCGAAGCTGCGAACTTGCCTGGCCCTCTCCAGGGCAGGAAAGTCCTGTGATGGGCGTGAGGAGCGAAGTGATCATCACAGGGAGTTAGTTAGGGATGGAGCGAAAAGCTATACCTGACAAATCTCAGTCACACATCGCCTCACCTCATCGGGCTCGCCATCTCCCTCATGCAACCTGAGTTCGTAACACTGGGGCGCATGTGTGTGCAAAACTAGGCCTCCACCCTTGTCCCCCCCTTGCTCCTCCCAGAATCTCAATGTTTTAACAATGGCGTCGTCCACGGTAGCATTCTCCGGAATGCCAAAGTCAAGCGGGTTGCAGTCGGGCAGATAGATGCGAAGTGGAATCTTCTTCTCCTTCTCCTCCTCCGTTCCCTCTTCCTCGTCCAGTTTCAACAAAGCAAGCCCACCAACTGTCCCCCCAACTCTCTGCACCTCGGCCTTCTTGAACTCGAGCGCCCCCTCAAACGGGTTCACAATTATCGTACACCCCTTAGCCTTGTGGCCTGCCGATGTGCTCCCCTCGTCCACATCCCTCACCCGCCCTCGTCTCTCCTCCTTCCCGACCATATGATCAAAGTCATCCCTCCCCCCCCTACCCCCCCCCTCAGCCCCCCCCCTCCCGCCACCAACACCCCACCTCATATCCATAGCCTCCATGCTGTTCTTGCGTGAAACTGGGCTCTCAGGAGGAGCAAGCTCCGGAGATGACCCGAGCAGCTTCTCGACTTCTATGTGGCCACTGTCATGAAACTTGGGACCATTCTTACTCCTTTTCGATCTCAGATCCGCCGTGAAATCCTCTAGACGATCAAAGCTCGAAAACAACATTACTAAAAAGGCTAAAAGGCAAAAGTTATCATGGGTTGGGTTTCAGAGGATATCGCCTTCCCCAACTCTTTTTGATACAAAGGATTTCGATGCCAGCTTCACCAAGTTTAGACCCTGCAACAAAGGATAGGATAGAGAAGGCTAGGAAGGAGGCGTTGAGGCTTCTGAATGGTGATTTTTCTCCAGAGGGGGGGACCGTTAATGAGAGGGTGGTCCTTCAAACACAATCTACATCTTCTCCTCCGCCTCCTACACCCTCCTTTTCTTCTCCCCAACACCACATGTACCATACGACTACGAGAACGGGCCGCGATAATGTTGAGCACTCTTCAGATGTGCCGCCCACTAACCCAAAGGGTAGAAGCAACATAGGCAGGCACCCCACCGAACTTCAAGAGGACAAGGACTACACCCCCGGAAAGATATACCAGGCGACAGTGGACGCGGAGACCACCTCAGAGGAGCATTTTGCGTACCCATCTTACAGGAAGGCATCCTCTGCAACGCCAAAGTCTCAGTCTCGGAACAGGCCAGCGTTCAGGCCTGCATCAGTTAGAGTAACTGTCCCTGA